>ERZ802821.279-NODE-279-length-29212-cov-70.1192_pt1 | contig 29212 bp, 32 predicted proteins | sample MGYA00345648_ERZ802821 | MGnify/ENA primary metagenome ERZ802821 (study PRJEB30503, sample SAMEA104212357) | marine metagenome | biome: Westerlies Biome; feature: [SRF] surface water layer (ENVO:00010504) within the epipelagic zone...; material: water... | reverse complement strand
AGTCCATAGATACAGTCTATAATAAAAGAATTTACGAGGTAATATTATTGTGAACTGGGACAATCAAAATAAAGATCCATGGGGAGGCAAAAATAATGAGCCCGACTTTGATGATCTTATAAAGAAGTTTTCTTCCATATTAGGAGGGAAAAAAGCATCCTCTAATGGAGGCGATTCCGGCGGGAGTGGCTTCAAGATTCCTTCAACTAGAATATTTTTATATGCACTTTTTGGATTTTTAATTGTTTATGCATCTCAATGTATTTATCAGTTAGATGCATCGGAAAGGGCTGTTATTTTAAGACTTGGTGAATTCCATGAAGAACAAGAAGAGGGCCTAAACTTTAGATTGGCTGGAATTGATGAAAGATACATAGAAAATGTTTCATTAACAAGAAGATATACCCAAACTAATAGTATGTTAACTAGGGATGAAAATATTGTTGACGTTACTGTGTCTGCTCAATATAGAATCGCTAATTTGAAAGATTTTGTTTTGAACGTTAAAGATCCAGAAGCTAGCTTAAGGCAAGCTATTGAAAGTGCTTTAAGACATGTCGTTGGTGATAATACTTTAGAACAAACATTAACGGTTGGAAGAGAAAATATTGCTCAAGAAGTTCAAACAAGGCTTCAGCAAATATTAGATATTTATGCTACTGGTCTGCTTGTACAACAAGTAAACATTGAGAAGACAGATCCACCTCCAGCTGTTAAAGATTCTTTTGATGATGTTGTTGCGGCAAGAGAAGATAAAGAAAGACTTCAAAATGAAGCAGAGCGATATGCACTAACTATAGTTCCTGAAGCAAGGGGACAGGCTCAAGCAAGAATAAGAAATGCAGAGGGTTATCTGCTAGAAGTTGTTGCTAATGCTGAAGGAGAAGTTGGAAGATTTACTCAACTCCTAGAAGAGTATCAAAAAGCTCCTAAGGTAACTAGAGATAGAATGTACATAGATGCAATGCAATCTGTATTATCAAATACTACTAAAGTAATGATTGATATCGATAGCGGCAATAATTTAATGTTGCTCCCGTTGGATAAAATGATGGAACAAGGCAATTCACTTAATTCTAATCAATTAAGAATTTTAAGAGGTGACACAGATGAATAATAATACTTTTATACTAGTTTTTGCTGCGCTAATTCTTGGTTTAGCTGCAAATAGTTTTTTCATAGTTAATGAAAAACAAAATGCAATAGTATTTCAATTTGGAGAAGCTGTTAGAACAGATATCGCAGTTGGGTTTCATTTAAAACTTCCAATAATTCAGGAAGTTAAAAAATATGATAGTAGAATACAAACCCTTGATGAAGAACCAGATAGAATTTTAACAGTTGAAAGTAAGTATCTTTTAGTAGATTCTTTCATCAAATATAAAATAGCTGATGTTTTAACATTCTATAAAGCAAACAATGGAAGTTTCAATAGCCTTAACAGTCTTTTAGGACAAAGATCAGAGTTTGTATTAAAAAATAATTTTGGTAAAAGAACTGTTAAAGAGGTTGTTTCTGGAGAAAGAGATGAGCTTATGAATATTATGCTTAATCAATTAAACGACTCAGTAGCTGACTTGGGCGTTGAAATTATTGACTTCAGAGTTAAAAGGATTGATTTACCATCTAATCTAAGTAATTCAGTTTATGAAAGAATGAGGACTGAAAGAAATAGACTTGCTGAAGAGCTGAGATCTGAAGGTAAGGAAATAGCAAGAGAAATTAGAGCTGTTGCTGATAAAGATAAAGTTGTAATTCTTGCTGAAGCATACAAAAAAGCTGAGCTATTGCGAGGTGAAGGGGATGCCGAAGCTGCAAGAATTTATGCAGAAGGATTTTCTCAAGATCCAGAGTTCTATGAATTTACTAGAAGCATAAAAGCTTATGTTGAAACTTTTGAAAATAAGGCTGATGTAATGCTTATAGACTCTAGCTCAGAATTTCTAAAATACTTAAATCAAAAAGAAATATCTAAATAAGGATAACAGTGGCATCAAACACTTTAATTCTTGGACTCCAATGGGGTGATGAAGGAAAAGGTAAGATTGTTGATGCATTAAGTGAAGAAGTTCATGCAGTATGCCGATTTCAAGGCGGGCATAATGCTGGACACACTATAAAAGTAAATGGGGAACAAACAGTTCTTCATTTAACTCCTTCTGGAATTTTGCATTCTAAGGTTAATTGTTTAATAGGTAATGGAGTTGTTCTTTCACTTGAAGCCTTAAATAAAGAGATTAACGGCCTTAAAAAAGCAGGAATTGATTTCACAAATAGGTTTTTTGTTAGTTCAGGATGTGCCTTAATTCTCCCAAGTCATATAAGCATCGATAAAGCCAGAGATAAAAAAGAATCTATTGGAACTACTGGTAGAGGTATAGGACCATCATACGAAGATAAAATTGCAAGAAGGGCAGTGAGGTTTGGTGATATAGGTAACGAAAAATTGTTGAGACAAAAAGTTGAACTCCTCGTTACATATCACAATAGATTATTGGAAGATCTATACAATGAAGAGCCTCATGATATTGAAGATATTGTTTCAAATATTCTTTCTTATAAAGATTTATATGATAATTATTGCGTTGATACACAAGATTTATTGTATGACTGGGTTAAAAGTAAAAAATCTTTATTATTTGAGGGTGCTCAAGGAACCTTACTGGATATAGATCACGGAACTTATCCCTTTGTAACATCGTCAAGTACAACTGCTGGAGGTGTCTCAACTGGACTTGGTTTGGGGCCAAAGCATATCGATAAAATAATAGGTATTTCTAAAGCTTATTGCACAAGGGTAGGTGAAGGCCCATTTTTTACTGAGCTATTTGATGAAAATGCAAAAATGCTTGCTGAAAAAGGACACGAATTTGGAGCAACAACTGGTAGACCTAGACGATGCGGATGGCTAGATTTAGTAGCCTTAAAAAAGGCAGTTTTTACAAATTCAGTAACTGATATATGCCTCACTAAAATAGATGTAATGGACGAATTTACATCTATAAACGCATGTGTGGATTATTCAGAAGGAAATCCAGTATATAAAGAATTTGAAGGTTGGCAATCTTCTTCTGAGGGAATTACTATTTTTGAGGAACTTCCTTTAAAAGCACAAGAGTATATAAATTTTGTTGAAGAATTTGTGGGATGTAGAATATCTTACATTTCTACTGGACCTTCTAGAGATCAAACAATACTAAGATAAAGCTTTAGATTTTAAGAATTTATCTAAATTAGCATTAATAAACTTATAGGATTCTGGATTTGAAAACTTTTTAGATAATCTTAAAGCTTCATCAATAATTACAGGTTTATCTAGATCTCCATAAATCATCTCATTCAAAGCTAGATACATTATGGATTTATCCATTAGCTCCATATCTGAGTCTTTAATACCAAGATTAGAAATAACATCTATTATTTCATCCTCATTTTTTTTAATTGACTTCAATGATTTAGAAAAAGAAGAGAAATTTACTTTTTTATTTCTATGTTCATCTTTGAACTGACTAATAATATTAGGAACATCTTGATTATTAAAAAGCATTTGAAAGATAGCTTGAACAAGATACTCTCTGGTCCTCACTTCAACCTTAAAATTAACTAGATTTTTCATTTATCAGATCTGTCAAGGCTAATGAGTTGTTCGATGTATTAGTTTCCATTCTTTTTATTAGTTGATCTTTATTTTCAACACAAATAATATTATTTATGAATGCTAAGTGAGGGTACTCTAAAGCAAGATTTCCAATAGCTCTAAAGGATTCAGTTGTTACTAACTCGTAGTGAGTTGTTTCTCCTCTAACCACAATACCTAAAAAAAGAACTCCTAGATATTGTTCTTGATCAGAACCTTCTCTTTTTAAAATTTTATGTTTTGCAAGTGCTGGAAGTTCGATTACTCCAGGAGCACATAATAGATCAATGTTAAAATCAGTAGATAGAATACCTTGGGATATATCAATCATACTTTTTATATGTTCTTTATACCAAGAGGTATGAACAACAAGAATATTATTCATTTATAAATCCAGTAATCTCTATATTAAATCCTGAAACGGCATTATATTTTGTTGGCGTTCCCAAGACAGTAATTTGTTTAAGATTAAGTGCTCTAAGAATTTGTGAGCCAACGCCAATAACTCTTCTATTTCTCTTAGGTTCAATTTCTTTATCATCTAAAAGATTAAGCCAATAACTTTTCGCATCTCTATGATTAATAAGAACAAATAGGCCAACCTCTTCTTTTGATATTCTTTCAAGAGATTTTCGTATAGACCAATTTTTCCCAAGATCCTCAATACCTAACGTATCTTGTAATATACTTTGAGTTTGTACCCTAACCAAGGGCGATTTAACTTTTAATAAGTCTCCTTTGCTGAGTGAGAAGTGGTATTCATCATTGATTTTGTCGCGCCACACAATTAGATTAAAATCACCAAATTCGTTTGATATCTTTTTTTCATTAACCGCTTCAACAGTTGAATCTGATGAAAGTCTGTAATCAATTAGGTCAGCAATAGTGCCAACTTTAAGATTATGTAATTCCCCAAATTTAATTAAATCATCTCTTCTTGCCATTGTTCCATCATCATTCATTATTTCACATATAACCCCAGCGGACTGTAGGCCTGCGAGCTTAGCAAGATCACAGGCTGCTTCTGTATGACCAGCACGACTTAAAACTCCACCTTCCATAGCTTTGAGGGGAAATATATGTCCTGGTTGAACAATATCTGAAGACTTTGATTCTTTTGAAACTGCTGTTTTTATAGTATGAGACCTATCTGCAGCAGAGATTCCTGTAGTTATCCCTTCTGCAGCTTCAATTGAAACAGTAAAAGCAGTTTTATTTGCTGCCCTATTGTTGTTTGTCATCATTTGAAGATCATACTTACTTATTAAAGCATCACTCATAGGCATGCATATCAAGCCTTTTCCTTTAGAAGCCATAAAGTTAACTATTTCAGGTGTTATTAAGTCTGCAGCACAAACTAAATCACCTTCATTTTCTCTAGATTCATCGTCAAGGATAATGACCATCTTGCCCTCTTTAATATCCTTAATAATTTCTTGGATGCTATCTTTTAACATTTTTGTATATTTTCTTTAAGTCCGATTCAATTTTATATGAGGATTCTAGTTTAAAACCAAAGTTTTCAACAGCATTATCTTCTTCAAACCAATTCACACCATTTGAACCAAGTAAATCTGGAGATTCATATATTATTAATTCATCTACAAGACCATCTGATAAGAATGAATTTACAAGCTTTGGACCTGCTTCAACCAGAATAGAATTAATCTCAGAGTTTTTATATCTATCAATTACTTTTTTAATATTAGTCTCTTGAAGAATATCAACCTCAGCGTTTTTAAAAAATTTTTTCGTAAAATCTATATTCTTTTTATTCGTTAGAAGTATTTTCTTTGGTTGATTGGCGATAAAGTTAACTCTTGCATTCATTCTTGGGTTATCGTTTATTAAAGTATTACCTCCAGTTAATATCGCATCATGATTTATTCGAACTTGTTGAACATCATCTCTAGATTTTTTGCATGTAATCCATGTACTACTTCCATCCTTATTATGAGATTTCTCATCTTTTGAACTAGCTATTTTTACAGTTACATAAGGTCTATTGAATTCATGCTTGAAAAAGAAAAATTTATTTTGTTTCTTTACAAGTTCATCACATATCCCAACTTCAACGTCGACTCCATGCTTTATTAAATTTTGAATACCGGCACCTGAAACTTTTGGGTTGGGATCTTTGCTCCCAATTACAACCTTTTTTATACCAGAATTAATAATTGCATCCGAGCAGGGCCCTGTTTTACCAAAATGGTTACATGGCTCAAGAGTGCAAATTAATGTTAATTCTTCAAAAGATTCAAATTTTTTTCCAATTAACTTTTTGGCTTTATTAATTGCATTTATTTCAGCATGAGCAGCTCCATATTTTTGATGAGCACCTTCAGAAATTATTATTTTATTTTTTAGTAAAATAGCACCAACAACTGGATTTGGTTTTGCGGTATATTTATATGCATCTGCTAGAGAAATTGCTCTCCGCATAAAATTGTCATAGTTCATTTTTTTGATTTTTTCTTTGAAGGTTTTTCTTTACTTAATGAACTAATTTCAGCAGAAAAATCTTTTATGTCCTGAAAATCTCTATATACGGATGCAAATCTTACATATGCAACGCTATCGACATCTTTTAATGCATTCATCATTATTTCGCCAATTTTTATAGATTGAATCTCTCGAACACCACTTGTCCTTATTTTATTTAAGATTTTACCAAAAACTGTATCTATTTCTTCAGATGATAAAGGTCTTTTCTCAAGGGCTCTGAGCATTCCTCTTTTTAATTTTGAGCCATTAAAAGGCTGTCTTTCACCATTATTTTTTATAACTCTTGGGAGGGCAAGGTCAGCAGTTTCGAATGTGGTAAATCTAGACTTACAAACTTCACAAGATCTTCTTCTTCTTGTTTGTGAGCCATCAGCAACAAGCCTTGAATCAATTACCTTTGTATCTTCGGCTTGGCAAAATGGACAATACATCTATAAATTATAGACCGGATATTCACTTGTAAGGTTTAATACTCCTCTTTTAATTTCAGACATTTTTGATTTATCATTAATATTTTCGACAACATCACATATCCAGTTTGATAACAACGCAACCTCTTTTTCCTTAAAACCTCTAGTCGTAACTGCTGGAGTTCCGAGCCTAACACCAGATGTAACGAATGGAGAGCGTGGATCATTTGGAACAGCATTTTTATTAACCGTTATATTTACATCACCCAATGCTTTTTCTAATTCTTTTCCAGTTATTTCCTTATTTCTTAAATCTACAAGAACTATATGATTTTCAGTTTTACTTGTTACCACATCGACTCCTCTTGAGAGTATTGTTTCACACATAACTTTTGCATTATTCATAACCTGCTGAATATAAACTTTAAACTCTGGATCAAGAGCTTCTTTGAAACAAATTGCTTTTGCAGCAACTACATGCATCAAAGGGCCTCCTTGAGATCCAGGAAAAACGGCAGAATTAAGTTTTTTTTCAATTGTTTCATTTTTTCTTGCTAATATTATTCCTGACCTTGGACCTCTTAATGTTTTGTGAGTGGTAGAGGTGACAACATCAGCATATGGAACTGGAGAAGGGTAGAGTCCTGCAGCAACCAATCCAGATACATGTGCCATATCAACAAGAAAATATGCGCCAATTTCATCTGCTATTTCTCTAAATTTTTTCCAGTCAACAATTCCTGAATACGCAGAGAAGCCAGCAATAATTAACTTTGGATTGTGTTCATGAGCGAGGCTTCTCACTTGATCGTAATCAATTTCATTTGTTTCTGGATGAAGACCGTATTGAATGCCTTTATAATTTCTTCCAGAAAAGTTTACTTTTGCTCCATGTGTTAGATGACCTCCATGATCAAGGCTCATTCCAAGAATAGTATCGTTAGGCTCTAAAAGTGCTAAAAATGCTGCTGCATTTGCTGATGAACCAGAATGGGGCTGAACATTTGCATAATCTGCATTAAATAGCTCTTTTGCTCTAGATATTGCTATTTCTTCAGCAATATCGACAAACTCACATCCACCATAATATCTTTTAGATGGATAGCCTTCGGCATATTTATTAGTTAAAACAGAACCTTGAGCTTCTAAAATTCTTTTACTGGCATAATTTTCTGAGGCTATAAGCTCAATATGATCCTCTTGTCTTTGAAATTCATTTTCTATAGAACTCCATAATTCAGAATCATAATTTTGAATAGAATCAGAATTACTGAATATTGAATCACTTTTAGCAGCCACTTTATTTTTGAACATTGATTTCATAAGTTATTTATAATTTTTTAAGTTAAAAACTAAATACATTTTATTGTATTTGTGCAAGGCTCATTTTAAATCATCTATGGCTTTTTGTGTGCAAAAGGCTTAATTCTTTTTGGATAGCACTGCTTGCAAATTGGACATTTTAAACCATGACAAGATTTAGCTTGGCAGAATTCTCTACCCCAAAATATTATTTGCAAATGAAGCTTATTCCAAGATGATTCTGGAAAAAGTTTTTTTAAATCGTATTCAGTTTTTTTAACATTCTTTCCATTACTAAGACCCCATCTTTGAGCCAGCCTATGTATATGAGTATCTACCGCAAAAGCAGGCAGCCCAAAGCCTTGACTCATAACGACTGATGCTGTTTTATGTCCAACACCTGGTAGTTCTTCCAAATCTTTAAAATTATCTGGAACAACCTGATTAAATTTGTTACAAAGAATTATTGATAACTCCTTTATCGCTTTAGATTTCTTTGGACCCAGACCACATGGCTTAATAATTGAGTATATTTTTTTTTCTGTTAATCGACTCATTTTTTTTGGAGAAGAAGCCAATTTAAATAATTTTGGAGTAACTTGATTGACTCTCTCATCAGTACATTGAGCAGATAAAAGAACTGCAACAAGAAGTGTAAAAGTGCTTGAATGATCCAAAGGAATTGGAGTTTTGGGGTATGTTTGATTTAGTATTTTAGAAACTATTAATGCTCTTTCAGATTTCTTCATGAGTTCAAATGTAGCATAATATTACAATATTAATGAATACAGAAAAAATACATAAATATATTCTTAAACTTAAAGATAGTTTCCTTGAGGAATCAGAAGAAAATAAAAAAATGTTAGATATATACATAAGATATATTGAAAATAATGCTTCTGATGAAGATATTGAATATGCAAATCAGCAACTCAATCAAATCTTAAAAAGTTTAGGTTTGGGAGTATTAACTGTTCTCCCTTTTAGTCCCATAACTATTCCTTTTGTTATGAAGAAAGCAAAAGAGTTAGGAATAGATATCATACCTAATTGGTATAAGAAGCTTTAAGAACCTGTTGGTATAGATTAGAATGTCATGTAAATTTTTTTACTCAATGGAGAAATTATGAAAAATGTAGTTATAGTTGATAGCGTTAGGACTGGGTTAGCAAAGTCTCATCGTGGTGGTTTTAATATGACAAGGCCTGACGATATGCTTGCTCATATAATTAATGCACTTCTTGAAAGAAATCCTAATCTTCCTCCAGAAGTTGTTGAGGATGTGATTATGGGGTGCGGAAATCCTGAAGGAGCTCAAGGTCATAATGTAGGTAGAAACGCAGCTGTATTATCTAACCTTCCATTGACTGTTGGTGGAACAACCATCAACAGATATTGTTCATCAGGAATGCAATCTATTTCTATGGCTGCAGGTCAGATCATGGCAGGTTGCTACGATACAGTTATTGCTGGTGGAGCAGAAACAATATCGATGATGAATATGAATCTAGACAATTTTGTAAATGAAAAATTGGCTGAACAGTCACCCGGAATATATTATCCAATGGGAATGACTGCTGAAGTTGTAGCAAAAAGGTATAACGTATCTCGTGAAACTCAAGACGAAATTGCTTTTGAAAGTCAAAAGAGAACAGCTGCAGCTCAAGAAGCAGGGCTATTTATAGATGAAATTGTGCCCATGGATACAAAAATGCTTCTAACAAATAAAGAAACTGGTGACTCAAAAGAGGTAGATGTAACTGTCGACAAGGATGAGTGCAATAGACCAGGAACTACTATGGAAGCTTTAGGAGGTTTAAAGCCAGTTTTTGATCCTGAGAATGGATCAGTTACTGCTGGTAATTCCTCTCAGTTATCTGATGGTGCTTCTGTTAATTTACTTATGTCAGAAGATAAAGCTATTGAACTGGGCTTAAAACCAATAGCTTATTTCAGAGGATTTACAACAATGGGATGTGAGCCTGACGAAATGGGTATAGGACCAATTTATTCCGTACCTAAACTCTTAAAAAACTATAATATGTCAATGGAAGATATCGATCTATGGGAGCTTAATGAAGCTTTTGCAGTTCAAGTCGCTCACTGTCGAGATACCCTTGGAATATCAATGGATAAATTGAATGTAAATGGCGGTTCTATTTCTATCGGACATCCTTTTGGAATGACAGGGTCTCGATGTGTTGGTCATTTAACAAGAGAACTTGTTAGGAGTGATAAACAGTTTGGTGTTGTTACTATGTGTGTTGGTGGTGGAATGGGCGCATCTGGTTTATTTGAAAGATACCCTAGCTAGTTTTTGATTTCTGAATTCGAGCTTATTAATCTTTTTAAAGACATTGGCTCTGAATACTACAAAGAGAATGGTGTAATTATTCCTCCTGGGGATGATTGCGCTATTCTTGATTTATCTGATCCATTAATAACTTCAGTAGATTCTTCTGTAATAGGAGTTCATTTCCCAAAAGATGCTAACGCAAACGATATAGCATACAGATCTATTGCCATTGCTTTAAGTGATCTAGCAGCAATGGGATGTAAGCCAAGAGCATTTAGTCTGTCAGTTACTTCAAATGAGAAAAATGAAAGTTGGTATAAAGATTTTTCTAAAGCTACAAGAGAAATTGCTGATGAATTTAAAATCTCTCTAATTGGAGGTGATTTTACTAAAGGACCACTAAACATTAATGTAATTGTCTATGGAACTCCATATGAATCAAAAGTTCTCAAAAGAAGTGGGGCAAAGCCTGGTGATTATATTTGCATTAGTTCAGAAGTTGGCAGAGCAGCAAAAGGACTTAGTGACTTATTATCAAAAAATAATTCAAAATATATAGATGATTATTTAAGGCCAAAACCTAAATTTGAACTAGGAAAGAGTATTTTGGAATATGCAACGGCATGCATAGACACATCTGACGGATTATTAGCTGATTTAGAAAAGATGCTTATTGCTTCTGAATGCGGAGCAATTATTCAACTTGATGATATTCCAATCACAACTGGTATAGATGATATTAACGCAGGTGATGATTATGATTTATGTTTTACCGTCCCAAAACATTTTTATAATAATAGTCATTATAAAATTGGTGAAGTCACTTTTGAAAAAGGCATTAAATTCAATTCATCTAAAGGGTATGATGTAAGTATTATAGGATATGAGCATTTTAAAAAATGAATAAATTTCCAAATCTTAAAAATCCAATTCATTTTATTGCAACAATGGGTGGTATTGGTAAGCTTCCCTTTGCGCCAGGAACATGGGGTTCATTAATAGCATTAGTTTTATTTGTCATTCTTTCTCATTATATAAATATGATTTATTTGGGTTTGCTTGTCATAATTCTGTCTATTTGGATTTGTGAAAAAGCATCAGTGAATTTAGTTGATAAAGATCATAAATCAATAGTTATAGATGAATTAGCTGGAATGTGGCTGGCATTAATGCCTGCATTATACTTATCATCACAAAGTTCAAGAACATCATATGCTGTTTGTGCTTTTATTATTTTTAGATTTTTTGATATATATAAGCCTTTTCCAATTTCTTATTTTGATAGAAACTTTAAGAATGGATTTGGTATTGTTTTAGATGACCTTATTGCAGGATTTTTTGCTATCTTTCCATCATGGTTTCTAATTCAGCTAATATTTGTTTAGAGGTTAAGCCACATTCTTCAATCATTTCTTCTCTTGATGCATGCTCAACAAAGTTGTCAGGAATTCCAAATAGCTTAGATTTAATATAAATATTCTCTTTGGAACAAAATTCTTGAACAGCACTCCCAGCTCCACCTGCAATTGAACCATCTTCAAGTGATATGAAAAGATCAGCTGACTTTAAGTATGTTCTTAAAATTTCTTCATCTAATGGTTTTATAAAGCGCATATCAATTAGAGTTAAATTCAATTCATCAGCAACTAATTTTGCTTCATGAAGAAGAGCACCGAAATTAAGAAATATAACTTTTGGATCACCTTTTTTTATTAAATTAGCTTTGCCAATTTCAATTGGCTTCAGATCTAAATTTACTTTAGCATTTGGACCTGATCCTCTTGGATAACGAACTGCAGCAGGGCCTGAATAATTAAATGCTGAACATAAAAGTGCACGAGTTTCATTTTCATCAGACGGAGACATCAGAATAATATTTGGAATGCACCTCAAGAAAGCTATATCATAATTTCCAGAGTGTGTAGGTCCATCTTCTCCAACAAGACCAGCTCTATCTAAAGCAAACGTAACATCTAAGTTTTGCACAGCAACATCGTGAATAAATTGATCATAAGCTCTTTGTATAAAAGTTGAGTAAATTGCAACTACTGGTTTCTTATTTTCTTTGGCTAGTCCTGCTGCAAATGTTACTGAGTGTTGTTCTGCGATCGCAACGTCAAAGTATCTATCTGGATATTCTTTGCAAAACTTAACTAGACCTGAGCCCTCTTTCATTGCTGGGGTAATTGCTACTAAATCTTTATCCTTTTTAGCCATATCGACTATCCAGTCACTAAATATATCTTGATATTTAGGAGTCGAAGATGATGAGGATTTTATTGCATTAATTTTACCAATTGCATGGAAGCCTATTCTATCTGCTTCAGCTGGATCTAACCCAGCCCCTTTTTTAGTAATTACATGAAGGAATTGTGGACCATCAAAATCTTTTAAATTCCCAATAACATCTATTAACTCTTTTATATTGTGTCCATCAATTGGTCCAATATAATTGAGACCTAATTCTTCAAAGATTGTTCCAGGAGCAACCATTGCTTTCATTTGCGTTTCCACCTTTCTAGCTAAGTGATAGGCTTGTGGTAAAGGTTTTAAGAAACTAGCTCCACTTTTTTTTATCCCTTTATATGTTTTAGAGGCCCATATTCTTGAAAAATAATTAGATAGCCCTCCGACATTTTCTGAAATCGACATGTCATTATCATTTAAAACAATCAATACATTTGGTTTTAAATGACCTGTATGACTTAAAGCCTCAAATGCCATTCCAGCTGTCATAGCACCATCACCAATGACTGCAACATGTTTCTTTTCAGGGTTAAAATCCATATTTGCAATGGCCATACCTAAAATTGAACTAATTGAAGTACTTGAGTGCCCAACACCAAATGCATCATATTCACTTTCAGCAATTGTTGGGAAGGGAGCTAAGCCATCCTTTTTTCTAATTGTCTCAATTGAGTTTTTTCTTCCTGTTAAAATTTTGTGAGGATATGCTTGATGGCCAACATCCCAAATAAGATTGTCAAATGGCGTATTAAATAAATAATGAATAGCTATAGTAAGCTCAACTACTCCAAGTCCTCCTCCTAAATGACCTCCACTTTTTCCAACTGAATATAGTAAAAACTCTCTTAGTTCATTTGAAAGGTTTTCTAATTCTGAAATCGAAAAAGATCTAATATCTGATGGCTCATTAACCTTGTCGAGCAAAGGTGTTATAGGTTTTTTTGAGGGTATATTTTTAAAAACTTTCATTAATATTCTCTATCAACAAGATATTTAGCAAGATTAACAATACTTTCTTTATTTTCTATACCACTTTTATCGATTTCTAAGAGCGCATTGCTTGTCAAACTTTTAGCTATATCGATGGCTTCATCAAGTCCAACGGCTCTTACATATGATAATTTATTATTTTTAATATCAGAATCTTTATTTTTGCCAAGCATTTCTTGACTTTGTGTTACCTCAAGAATGTCATCAGTTATTTGAAATGCTAAACCAATTTTTTTACTAAAATCTTTTAATACATTTTTATCATGTTCATTAATTTCACTTCTTATTTGCCCTAACATAACAGAACACTCTATTAATTTACCTGTCTTAAGATTATGAATATGATTCAATTTTTTTTGATTAATAGGTTCTGAGTTATTTTCATTTTCAATATCTAGCTGTTGTCCGAGCACCATTCCATTTTTTCCACAGGATTGGGAAAGAATTTTCATTGCATAAACTTTTTCACTATCACTAAGCTCGTCATCATCACATATTATTTCATACGCAAGTGCTTGAAGAGCATCACCAGCAAGAACGGCATTAGCTTCTCCAAATTTTATGTGATTTGATGGCTGACCTCGTCTTAAACTGTCATCATCCATACATGGAAGATCATCATGAATAAGTGAATAGGTATGCATTAATTCTACTGCAGCTGCTAACGAAACAACACTTTCTTGTGATAGGTTCTTATTAATTTTTGAGGATGCAAATATTAATCCTGCTCTTATCATCTTGCTATCACTGAGAGCAGAATATCTCATAGATTTTTCAATAATATTCGTATTATTAATAGATGCACTGATTTTATTTTTTACAAGTTCTTTAACTTGAAATAAGAACTCCTCAGACATTTTAAATTAGGTATTATCTAACTCTTGCGCAGATCCATCATCAAGCAACTCCTTAACCTTGAGCTCTGCTTCTTCAAGTTGTTTTTGACATTCTTTAACTAGATTTATTCCAGCCTCAAATGACTTAACTGAATCTTCTAAGTTAATATTTTCATCTTCAAGTTTCGCAACAATTAATTCAAGTTCTTTTAATGAAGATTCGAAGTCAATTTTTTTGTTTGAGTTGGTCATGGCTTATTGTAATTTATTAATTAGTTGTTTTATAAAATTTATTAAAATCTTTTCTTAATGCATAAGGTAAAGCGAGAACTGCAGGAGTTAAAATTAAGGTGATAAATGTACTAAAACCCAATCCAAAAACTATTGAGACTGCCAAGTTAGACCACCAATCAACAATTCTGCTCCCAACTAATATATCTCTTGAAACAATATCTAAACTTATTCCCATAGCCAAGGGCAGTAAACCAAAAATAGTAGTTAAAGATGTTAACAAAATAGGTCTAAGTCTTTGTTTGCATGCATTTATTATGTGTATCGATTTTTCAAAGTGAGGAGACTCCTCTTTTAATCTATTAAAGGTATCTATTAAAACAATATTATTGTTAACAACTATTCCAGCTAGGGTGACTATAGATAAACCAGTCATAGTTGTACTAAAAGGCTTACCAGTTATGAGAAGGCCCAAAAGAACACCAACAAATGAGATAGTAACCGATGACAATATAATAAATGATTGATAGAAACTATTAAATTGAGTTAACAGCATTATTAACATTATAAAAATTGCAGTTATTCCAGCACTTACCATAAATTTATTTACATCCTCAGTTTCTTCAGCCATTCCAGTAAAGCCATAGGAAATATTTTTTCCTAAATCTGCTGTTTTTACCCAATCTTCAAGCTCTTGCACCTTCTCTGAAACTTTTGATTCATCTATGGTAGCTGCACCAACTTCCTGAAAATATTTCCCATTTTTTCTATTAACAGTAAGTCTATTTTCTTTTGGAATAACTTTTATAAACGAACTTACTGGGACCAAGCCTTTTAGAGTTGTTACGTTAAGATCATTAATGCCTGTTATAGTTCTATCAGACTCAGGAAACCTTGCTCTGATCTCAACTTCATCTTTAGCATCATCAGGTCTATATTCACCAACTTTAAAACCATTGGTAAGCATTTGTACAAGAGCTCCTACATCTCCAACGCTTACGCCAAGTTGAGCAGCCTTTTGTTTATCAACTTCAACACTCCACTCTACAGATGGATACGATTTTGATGATGAGATATTTGTTAATCCATCCATTTGATTTCGTAAATAACTTTCTACAATATCAACAGCATCATTAACACTCTTTTCAGTATCCCCATATACCGATAGCTCAATCGGAACGTCGAATGATGGACCACCAAGATCAGCTTGTACATCAACAAATATACCTGGAAGATCATTGGTAGAATTTGACAATAATGACATTACTTCTAATCCAGATATTGTTCTTTCAGATGGAAGAGCAACCTCTACGTATCCTCCACCAATTTTATCTGCTCCTGAGTTCCACCATTCTGTGCCTGCTCTGAGATAAACACTTCCAACACCTTCGGTTTCTAAAAATTTCTTTTCAATGTTCTCAATTATTTCTTTTGTCTCAAGTGCAGAATAATTTCCTCTTGCTTTAATAGAAATATCAGCTTTTACAGGATCAACTATTGCAAAATAAACTGTGCCTTTTCCAAAATAGGAATAGCTAAGTATTATTAAAAATAAAATAGAAACAACTGCAATAATGGTTTCAGTAGGATTTTTAACAAATTTTTCTATTCTTTTGCCATATGACTCAGTTAATCTTTTAAATACAGATTCTCTATTTTCATCTTTATTTAAAGACGATTCTCTTTGACCAAAGTAAGAACCTAAAACTGGAATTACTACTAGTGAATAAAAAAGAGAGGATAAAAGCACAAAAAAAACAGTTATAGGTAGATATCTCATAAACTGTCCAGTGAAACCTGGCCAAAAAATTATAGGAATAAAAGCAGCCATCGTTGTTCCGGTAGATGCCAAAATGGGATAAAACATTCTTTTTGCAGCTAGTGTATATCCCTCTATTCGTGATAATCCTTCTGCAATTTTTTTATCTGCATACTCAGTAATTACTATAGCTCCATCAATCAACATACCCATACCTAAAAGCAATCCCATCATGACTAAAAAATTAACTTCCATATCAAGCATATACAAAATTAAATAAGTCATAAGAAAACAGAAAGGTATAGATAAGCCAACCAGCATTGAAACTCTAATTCCCATACTTGCTATTACAAGAACCATAATTAAAATAACCGCTGCAATTATATTTCCATTGAGCTCGATAACCATTTCACTTGCCCAAATAGTATCGTCATCAGTAATAACAATTCGTAAGTTTTCAGGTAGATCTTTTTTAAATTCAACCAATTTTGCTCTTATTGCATTTGAGGCATCTATAGCATTAGCACTTTCTCTTAGTGTTAATTCTAAAGTAACAGCATCCTCACCATTAACTCTTGCATAAGATGTAAAATCTTTAAAAGTTCTTTTTACAGTAGCAATATCACCTAAAGTAACAATGGCATCTTTGGTAACTTTAATAGGAATCGAATATACATCTTGAGCAGTTTCAATAATGCTTGGCACCTCTATATTAAAACTTCCTTTGCCGGTATCTTGAGTACCTCCAGGAATAATTAAATTATTATTTGCAACAGAGTAATAAATATCAGACAAAGTTACGCCGTATGATTCCATCTTAGATTTATTTATAACACCCTCAAGAACCTCATCTGGTGCTCCAGCCAAGTTGGCCTGTAAAATTTCTTCTATGGCTTCTACTTGATCTTTCAGCTCTTTTGCATAAAAGACTTTTTGCCGAATTGAGCTACTGCCAACAATGCTTATATTCATTATTGGAAAACTAGCTTCACTATATTCTGATATTTGAGGGTCTTCAGCTTCTAAAGGCAGCTCATATTTGGTTTCTTCAACTCCCTGCTTAATATCTACAAGTGCTTGATCCATATCAAAACCAACTTCAAACTCAAGGAATATTCTTGCGAAGCTTAACGAGCTTGTTGACCTTATATTCTTAACCCCAGTGATTGTTTTAAGTCTATTTTCCAAAGGCCTTGCTATTAATCTTGATGTATCACTTGGCGAGGCTCCATCAAGAAATACTGAGACTGAAATGAAGGGTAATTGAACATTAGGTGCTGCTGCTACTGGTATTTCTTGACGGGCATATGAACCAGCAACAATTACCATAAGCGCAATCATTATTGTTGTTTTTGCTTTTGATAAAGCAAAATCTATAATTTTTGTCATAGATTGTTAGTTATAACCTCTTGACCGTCTTCAACAAAACCCTGGCCCTGAGAAATAATATTTAGTGATTCTGGAATTCCTGTAACCCATAAACCAGCTTCTGAATCTTCAAGAATTTCGATTTCATGAAAACGCACGATATTATTATCTACTGATCTTATACCTAACTTTCCATCATCATTTAAAAGAAGTATCGAAGGAGAAATTTGATGAGCTAATACTTTTTCAATTTTAATTACCATGTCTGCTGTAACACCATCTCTAATATTTCCATCCTTATTAGCAACTTGAGATTCTATTTTAAAAGTTCGAGTTGATACTGAGGCACTCTTAGAAACGAAAGTTAGTTTGCCATTTACTCTTTCACCAGTTATTAAATTAAGTATGACGTCTTGTCCTGACTCAACCTTGTTGATACTAAGTTCAGGAATCTCTGCAATAAATGTAATAGGATCAAGTTGAATAATTGTTGCACAAACCTGGCCTCTTTCAAGAAAGTTGCCTGGCTTTACAATTTGCTCAAGATATCCAGAGAAAGGTGCCTTGACTTCAGTTCTATTTAATTCAACAACACCAAGACTACATAAAACAAAGTCCTTATTAACAAACTCTCCTTGTTTTGCTCCAATTTTAACAACTTCCCCAGATGTTTTTGCCTTTATATTAACCCTTGCCTCAGATTCTGTTGTAGCTTTTAATTTAATAAGTGGTTGGAATATTTTTGCTTGACTATTTGTAATTCCAACACTAAATAATTCTGCTTTTTCAAAAACTTGAACCTCTTCATCCTTAACAAAAAAACCAGAAATCATCCACAGAATTATTGGAGCCAGTATAAAAAGAGAAATTCTTATATTTTTTGTCATAGGTATATATTTTACTATTTTTAGATTATAAAAACTTATCTAAATTTTGTGCTTTTTTCTTAAGCTTTCAAAAAGTTTTTTATTTAAGGGTGTTGAATCTTTGTCAAGATCTTCAATTTCAATTTCAAATTTAGAACCATTAAGCGAAAGTTCTTTTAATTTTAGATAAGTTTTTTTATATGCAAAAAAAAGTTCTTTGGTATTTTTTTCTTCTAATAAACTCCATCCAATCTTCTTACCTGCAAAATACACAATAGGGTGACTCCACGGATATTTATTACGAGGTGCAAAAGACTTTCTTGCTTCAATATATGCTTCCTCTGAAGACGGGTATCCATCCTGATCAACTATATCGGTACAAGATTTAATAATATCAGTAAGTGTTGGGAGATAGGATTGAGACCCCACAACACTTTCTACAGCTTCAATAATTGTTGCTGGAGAGTAGTTTTTAAGACTTATTGCCCATAATTTTTTACCCTCATTCAACCTTTCATCAGTTCCAAAAACTTTATAGAACTGATAATGATAAGCAAGCTCAAGCTTTAAAAATAGACTATCGATAGAATTTATAAATTCTTGTTTATTCGAATTTAATTTCTGCTGCCCAAGAGGAGTCACTTTTTCTTGTTGTGAAGTCTTTTGTGTATTTTCCTGGCTCAGTATGTTTTTTACCTTCTTCATTGTTAATATTTTGGCTTCCAAGATGCCTTCTTTTTACATGTTCTATAAATTTGGAGTTCCATGTAGTGAATGCAGCACCGTTGTCTTTCCAATACAGTATAAACTCCATAACATATTTTGAGGCAGATTCTTTTGAAATTTCAGATAACTCTAAAATATCAAAGGCATCATTGCTTGGACTCCATGAAGAATCAATTGAGTATGGAAGGCCTTTGTTTGAGCTATTTTCCTTGGCCCATTCCCTTCTTATAAAATCAATAAAACAACTATTCCAATTATCTCTTTGTTGTCCTCTTTCTATCCAATAAAGCCTAAATTCCATAAGCTTATTTAAGTAGAAGCTTTCAATTATTTTACCCATATTTAATATTTCAATGGCTTCTTTTGAGGGTTCCCAAGTTGGGAACATTTTAATTTTTTCAGAAGTATTTATTGGAGCAAACTTTACTCCAAAATTTGACTTATTTTTGTAAGCATCAATAAATTTGTACTTTATAAGTTTGCTGATACTAGACTCTATAATTTTTTTTTCTAAAAAAGGAGCTATTTCTGTAATAGACTCAGTCAGCCTATCAATATCTTTTTCATTTTTAATTTTTTTTGTTTGATAAAGTTCTAAAATGATTGCAGACTCAACTCCTAAAGTTTCAGCTACTTCTTTTGAGAAGGATATCTTTTCAGAGTCTTTCAAATTATTATTGACCTCTCCTTTTATCGACAGCTTCATTGAGATTTTGAAGGCAAAGCAGGGTATCTTCCCAGCCGACACATCCATCTGTAACACTTTGTCCATATGTCAGATTTTCAGATATTTTTTGATTACCCTCAACTAAATGACTTTCAATCATCACACCTTTAATATTTTTATTGCCATCAGCGATTTGATCTGAGATTGATTCAACAACAGGCAATTGTCTTTTAAACTGTTTTTGACTGTTCCCATGACTTGCATCAATCATTATAGACTCATTTACTTCAGCTTCCTTTAAAGCAATCAAAGTTTCAGAAACTGAATCTGCATCATAATTTGGCTCTTTGCCACCTCTAAGAATAATATGTGCATCACTATTTCCTGCAGTTTTAAGCATAGCTATATCTGCTTCTTTTGTAGCACCAAGAAATACATGAGAATGATTTGCAGCTTGGATGCCGTCTATTGCAGCTTTTAAGCTTCCGTTAGTAGCATTTTTGATTCCAACAGGACATGATAATCCAGATGCAAGTTCTCTATGTATCTGACTCTCAGCAGTTCTCGCACCTATAGCACCCCATGAAATAATATCTGTTATGTACTGAGGAGAGATTGGATCTAAAAATTCGGTACCGGCAGGAAGGTTTAATTTAGCAAGATCTATTAATAACTTTCTAGCCATCTCAACGCCTTTACTGATTTTATAACTTTCATTTAAGTCAGGATCATTTATTAAACCTTTCCAACCAACAGTTGTTCTCGGCTTTTCAAAGTAAACTCTCATAACTATTAAAAGATTTTCTTTAAATTTTATATTTTCATGTATTAGTTTTTTTGCATACTCAATAGCGCTTACAGGGTCATGAATTGAGCAAGGCCCGACAACTACTAATAGTCTGTCGTCCTTGTCATGAAGAATTTGACTGATTTCTTGTCTTGTTCCATATACAAGTTTCGAAATATCGTCATTAATAGGGAGATTATTTATTAATTCATAGGGTGCAGGAACCTTTTTCCTATCAATAATTCTTGTATTGTCTGTTGAATAATTCATTTGTTAAATTCATTTTGTCTCTATGGATTCATAATATTAAATGAAAGAAATAAAATTAGTAGAGATTACGAGAATTAATTAATATTTTAATAATTTATCTCACATTTGAAATTATCCAAGATTTTCTTACAAATACACTATATGTTGTATAAATACTATGCGGATATTACAATATGTGGTGTTTATCATGCAAAATACTAATCAAGCACAATTAGAATTTCCGATAGTCATGGGTCAACCCTATGAAATAATTCCAGATGATCTGTTTATTCCTCCTAATGCGTTGGAACTGTGTCTAGAAACTTTTTCTGGGCCAATGGATTTATTACTTTACTTAATAAAAAAAGAAAATATCAATATTCTTGAGCTTGATGTGTCTAATATCACAGATCAATATATTGAATACATTGATTTAATGGATTCTTTGCAATTTGAGCTAGCTGCAGAATATTTAGTAATGGCTGCAACTCTTGCTGAGATTAAATCTAGATTGATGCTTCCTCAGGAAAATTATGATGACGAAGAGGAAGACCCAAGAGCAACATTGATCAAGAGATTGCAAGAATATCAAAGATATAAGTCAGCATCTGAAAATATTGCTCTATTGCCAAGAGTCGATAGAGATTTTTTTACTGCCTCTGCTGGACTACCTGAAATAAAGATAGATAAGCAAGAGATCACAGTTTCAAAGGAGGAATTAGCAACCATTTTTCATGAAATACAAACTAGACCTGATTTAAAACTTCATCATCAGATAGATTTTGAAGAACTGTCAACTCAAGAAAGAATTCAAATAATCCTCCAAATTCTATCAAAAAGAAATATTGTTAGTTTTTCTAAAACTTTACGAAAGGGTGAGGGAAGGCATGGAGTTGTTGTGACTTTTCTTGCCTCTCTTGAGCTCGCAAAAGATGGTCATATAGAGCTTATACAAAACAAAACTGAAGAAATATTTTTAAAATCTCTTACAGGAGTTTCAAATTGAACATACAAATGATTAACACTGTCGAGGCCTTGTTATTCGGTGCTGGAAGACCGTTAAGATTATCGGAAATAAGAAATCTATTAGATACAGATGGAATACCTTCTGAATTATCTGATATTAAGCAGTGCATAAATAGCCTTGAAGACAGATACGATGCTTCATCGTTGGAAATAGTTGAAGTTGCATCAGGCTTTAGACTTCAAATTAAACAAGCATTTAGCCCATCACTAACCCATCTATGGAATGAAAGAGCTCCAAGAATTTCAAAAGCGTTAATGGAAACTATATCGATCATTGCATATAAACAACCTGTGACAAGAGGAGATATTGAAGACATTAGAGGTGTAAGTGTTAGTACTAATACTATAAGATCTTTGTTAGAAAGAAATTGGATAAAAGTATCAGGCTTTAAAGATGCTCCTGGGAAACCAGCATTGTATGCTACTACTAAAGAATTTTTAGATGATCTAAATATCAAAAACCTATCAAGCTTACCTGATTTACCGGATTCTATTGAGACAGATGATGGTGAAATATTTTCTCAAGTAGTTTAATTTTCTTAAAAGAATGTCAGAAAGATTGCAAAAATATCTAGCTAAGGCTGGTTTAGGTTCAAGGCGAGCATGTGAAAAATTAATTCATGATAAAAAAGTCTTAATTAATGGAAGGGTTGCTAGCATAGGAGTTTCAGTCTCTGAAACCGATATTGTTGAATATGACGGAAAAATAATTAATGTTATAGACAACGATCTTAAAGTTATCATTCTTAACAAACCTGAAGGCGTCCTTTCTTCGAATGTAAGAGAAAAAAAGATACCAATTGTTTTTGATTACTTACCTAATTCTCAAAATCAAAGGAACTGGATATCTATTGGAAGGCTGGATATCAATACATCAGGATTAATGTTATTTACAAACGATGGTGGTTTTGCAAATTATTGCATGCATCCCTCTAATACATTAGATAGAGAGTATCTAGTAAGGGCTCGAGGAGAATTTAATCTAGAAAAAAAGAACTTAATGCTTCAAGGCATAACCATTGATGACGAAATATATAAATTTACTGATGTCGTTGAAGGCGAAAAAAATGGGACAAATCAATGGTTTTCAGTATGCTTAGTAAGTGGCAAAAATAGGGAAGTAAGAAAAATTTTTCAATCTCTAGATTTTGAAGTTAGTAGGCTTAAGAGAACAAGATTTGGTCCTATATTTCTTCCATCATCTCTTCAAAAAGGAAAAACCAAGGAACTTTCAGAAGAAGAAATAAATCTATTAAGAAAATATGGTAAATAAAAAGATATCGGAAGAGGCTTATAGAGCGCTAATAAAGATTTCTAAGAAAAAAAAACATGAAGAGCTTAATAAGTATCTAATAAACTCAGAAATACTCTCAATACAATCTAATACGAACTCGAAACTATCTCTGCAATACTTTTTAATAAAAACAATAATTGGTCAACAATTATCTATCAAAGCAGCAAGCTCTATATGGAAAAAGGTTTACAAAATAATTAACAGCAAAGATAAAAATATTAATATGGAGATTTTAAGAGAAGCAGGATTGTCCAGATCAAAGGCAGACTATGTTTATGGGGTACTCCAAAATAAAGAAATACGATCCTTAACTAAAACGAAATTAAAAAAGCTATCCGATGATGATTTAGCTTCTTTTTTTTTAAACATTAAAGGAATAGGGCCATGGACATTAAATATTATTAAAGTATTTTTTTTAGAGGATGCTGATGTATTTTTAGATGGTGATTTGGGCATACAGAAAGCGTCTTTTAGTTTTTTTGGAATCAAAAATTATAGTGCAGGTGATTATTCTCCTTATAGATCTTATCTTTGTTTATATCTATGGAGCAGTCTCAAGAACTAAATGTGATATAGCTATTTTCTTGATTATTACTATTTTCTGAAAACATCCATAAATAATAATTTACCAGGGTTGAAGGATGTTTTAGATCCATTGGATTTTCAGCAGGATACGCAAATGCCCTCATTGAGGTTCTTGTTGCCCCCGGATCAAAATTAAAAACTTTTATATCTGAAATCGATTCAAGCTCATCTTGTAATATTTCAGCAAGTGACTTAACTGCAGCTTTTGAAACTGAATAAGCACCCCAAAAGGCTCTTCCCTTATTTACAACTCCAGAGGAAGTAAAAATTATTCTTGGGTTGGTAGATTTTTCCATTAAAGGCAACAGATATTTTACCAATAGGTAAGAACTAGTTAGATTTACATTTATTACCTTTTGCCACGTATCTAGATCATAATCAGAGATAGTCGACATTTTGCCAAGTATAGCGGCATTGTTAATTATTCCATCAAGTTGTTTTGTGTTGTTACTTATAACATCTGAGATCTCTTCTAACTTTTCTTCATTTAATTCGTTTAAGTCGCACTTAATAATCATTGGATTAGTTTTATACTTTTTAACAATTTCATCGTAAATATTGTCAAGAGCTTGCTCGTCTCGACCATGAAGAATAACATCAGCACCGTATTTACTTAGACCTAAAGATAACTCTCTTCCAATGCCTTTTGAAGAACCTGTCACTAGAATATTCTTACCAGCTAAAAATTTATCTTTAAAGTTGAAATCCATAATTAGTTTATTAATTTAATAATTTCTTTAGGCTCTTTTATCAATATTGTTTCACCATAATCATCCTTTGAGTTAAGTGAATAGCCATACAAACAGCCTATGGTTTTTGAGCCTGCATTTATTCCAGCTTGTATATCTTTTTGATGATCTCCAATATACACACAGTTTTCTGATTTAATGTTAAGTTTTGAACATGCCAACAATATACCTTCAGGATCAGGCTTGGCATTTTGAATATGATCGGGACATACAAGAATTTTAGAGTGATTTAAAACCTCAAAATTTTTCACTACTGGCTCAGCATATTTATAAGGTTTGTTAGTAACAATGCCAAAAGGAATATTAATATTATTAAGATGCAAAATTACTTCATTGATTCCGTCAAATAGCTTAGATTCATTTACTAAATTTTTTTTATATTCAGTTAGGAGCTCATTTCTATATTTTTTAAAATTAGGATGATCATTAGTAATTTCAAAACCTAGTTCAATAAGTTTTGCAGAGCCATCTGAAACATAAGATCTGATTAAATTATCATTAATGGCTTCTTTGCCATTTGAAATTAAAATATTATTAAGTGAAAGAACAAAATCTGGAGCTGTATCTACTAAAGTACCATCTAAATCAAATAATACTAATTCTATACTATGGTTTTGTTGCATACATCATATAGTTAACGCCAAGATCGTTATTTAAATTGGCTTTATGAGTAAGAGGATTGTAGAACATTCCCTTAGATTCAATTAACTGAGCATCGCCACTTCTTATGAAAGAAGCAAGATCAGATGGCTTTATAAATTTATCAAATTCATGAGTACCTTTAGGCAATATATTAAAAATATACTCAGCTCCTACAATTGCTGTTATCCATGATCTAGGATTTTTGTTAATAGTTGATAAAAAAAGTTTTCCACCTGGACGAAGAAGATCGATACAAGTTTTTACAAGCAACTTAGGATCTGGCACATGCTCAAGAACTTCTAGACAAGCAACAACATCATATCTATCCTGTGAATTTTGTATAAGATCTTCAGCGGTGCTTTCAATATAAGTTATAGATTTTGAATTTTTTTCGGCATGTAATTTAGCAATTTTTATTCCTGGTCCTGCTGCGTCTATGCCAGTTACAACTGCACCTTCGTCATGAAGGGCCTCCGAAAGTATTCCGCCACCACAACCAACGTCGAGAACCTTTTTATTTGATAAATCAATTTTACTTGCAATATAGTTAGCTCTTAGAGGATTAATTATATGTAAAGGTTTAAAGTCTCCTGACTTATCCCACCACTTCTCTGCAAGCTCTGAAAATTTTTGAACCTCTTGTTGATCGATATTCATATCAATATTTTACCTTTATTAAAATTATTTAGACACAGCTTAATTTATTAATATTTGTAGCAAAACTACACTTCATGACAGGTTATATTGTGGTTCTTGTAACCTTTATAAATTGAATTGACTTTCAATATCCTTTAAGATTTACTTCACTACAAACAAATACCCAAAAATTATTTTGATAATATCAGCACTTAAATCTAATGATGCATCTGATCATAGGTCTCCAATACACATAGACACTATTTCGGCACTTATTGAACTTGATTCTGAAATTTTATTTGAAGAAGGCATAGGCGAAGGTATATATACATCAGACAAAGAATTTTTAGACAAAGGCTTAAAAGTAGCATCTCGAGATGAATGTATTTCCAGCTCTGATCTTGTTATAACTAATCAGCCATTGAATGAAAATGAAGTAAGCTCAATGAAATCAAACTCAACAATTTTAGGTATAGTTAATCCTTTTGCTAATCAAGAACTTATAAACTTATGTGCAGCCAAAAAAATTAACTTAGTTAGTATGGAATTTATTCCTAGAATAACTCGAGCACAAAAAATGGATGTTTTGAGCTCTCAAGCTAATCTCGCAGGTTATGCAGCTGTTATTGAATCAGCTAAGTATTTATCAACAGCTTTGCCAATGATGATGACCGCAGCGGGAACACTAAAACCTGCTAGAGTTTTTGTAATAGGGGTTGGAGTTGCAGGATTACAGGCAATTGCTACAGCAAAAAGATTAGGAGCTAGAGTTGAAGCTTTCGATACTAGAGATGTTGTGGAGGAACAAGTTAATTCACTAGGCGCTAAATTTGTAAAAATAGATTTAGGTGAAACTGGTGAAACTGATCAAGGGTATGCAAAGGAATTAACGCAAGAACAAATCCAAAAACAGAAGGATTTACAATCACAGGTTTGTGCAAGATCAGATATTGTAATAACAACTGCACAACTTTTTGGAAGACCAGCTCCTCAGCTTATAGATAAAAATACAATCGACAAAATGAAGCCAGGAAGTGTCATTTTTGATATGGCAGTTGAGTCTGGAGGAAATGTAGAAGGTTCCAAGGTTGATGAAGTTGTTGAAATCAATGGAGTAAAAATAATCGGTGTTTCTAATTTAGCATCAAGAGTCGCTAATCATGCCTCACTCGCATTGTCTAATAATTTTAATCATTGGATATGTGATTTTTTTGATACTGAAGGCAACAATATAAATTTTGATTTTGAAGATGAGATTATAAATAGTAGCGTTATTGTTCATGCTGGAAAAATAATTAATGAGAGGTTTCAATAATGGAAACATATGTTTTATTGGGTTTTGTTCTGATTTTATCTATATACCTAGGTCTAGAACTAATAGCTAAAGTTCCAAGTACACTTCATACACCTCTAATGTCAGGAGCAAATGCTATTTCAGGAATTGCATTGGTAGGAGCTTTAATTCTATCTACTGATTCTAATCTTCAAACTGCAATTGCTTTTTTGGCAGTTACTTTTGCATCTATAAACGTTTTTGGTGGATATCTTGTTACTAATAGAATGTTAAAAATGTTTAAGAAGAAGTAGTTATGGAATTTATGACTGAAATATCTTCAATACAAAATATTATTTATATTATTTCATCGATTTTATTTATCACAGGAATTAAAATGCTTGGTAAAGAAGATACTGCTGTAAAAGGTAATTTTCTGTCAGCCTTGGCAATGTTTATTGCTGTAAGCATCACCCTCATAGATGTTATTAATCCTATGGTTTTGTTATCTGGCATTGCCGTTGGAGCTGTTATAGGCTCTGCAATAGCTCTGCGTGTAAAAATGACTTCGATACCAGAAATGGTTGCATTATTTAATGGTTTTGGAGGAGCAGCTACTTTCTTAATTGCATGGTCAGAGTTCAATTCAATACCCGATTCCCTTTTTCAGCATATTTTAATAATGATAACAATATACATTGGTGGAGTTACCTTTACTGGAAGTTTAATAGCTTATGGAAAACTTTCTGAGAAGATTTCTATAGCAAAAACTTCAATAATTACAAAAGTATTCACAACGTTATTCTATGCATCTTTGGTTTTTTTAATTTATGCAATAATACAACCCATCACACCATCAGTAGAATTTAATTTCTTTACTATTTTATTAGCGTTAACCCTTCTTGGAGGAATTGGTTTTGTTCTTCCAATAGGTGGTGGTGACATGCCTGTCGTGATTTCCCTATTAAACTCATTCTCAGGAATTGCAGCTGCTTTTGCAGGACTACTGTTATTAAATAACGTTTTAATTGTTGCAGGCTCTCTTGTTGGAGCCAGTGGTTTAATACTTACTATTATTATGGCAAAGGCCATGAATAGGTCTATTAATAATATTTTATTTGTTGGTTACGCTAGTTCGTCATCTAGCACTTCATCTGAAGAGCAAGGTGAGGTTAGTCCTATAAGTGTTTCTGATGCATATTTGATTCTTGAGAGTGCTAGTTCTGTTTTAATCATCCCAGGTTATGGAATGGCTGTAGCTCAAGCGCAACATGTTGTAAGAGAGCTAGGTGAGTTACTTGAGGAAAATGGAACCGAGGTCAAATATGGTATTCATCCTGTGGCTGGAAGAATGCCAGGACATATGAATGTCTTATTGGCTGAAGCTAATGTCCCATATGATGTATTAGCTGAACCTGATGACGTAAACCCAACAATGGATGTGGTAGATGTAGCAGTTGTAATAGGTGCAAATGATGTTGTTAACCCATCTGCAACGGAAGAGCCTGGTAGTCCTATTTACGGCATGCCTATTATTGAAGTACATAATGCAAAAACAGTATTTGTTTTAAAAAGATCAATGTCATCTGGTTTTGCTGGCGTTCAAAATCCACTATTTTTCAAACAAAACACAAGAATGTTATTTGGAGATGCAAAAGAGTCTATTGGCGGCTTAGTTTCCGAATTTAAGGAATAATTCTCTTATAAAATATGTTAAAATTACCTTAAATTTAAGGACGCATTTTTATCCAAAAAACATAGCATATGAGTGATTTTGCAAAAGAAATACTTTCAGTAAATATTGAAGATGAGCTCAAGCAGTCTTATCTTAGTTATGCACTAAGCGTTATCCATGGAAGAGCCCTTCCTGACATTAGAGATGGACTAAAACCAGTCCATAGAAGAATTTTATATGCAATGTATGACCTAAAAAATTCTTATAACAAGCCTTATAAAAAATCTGCAAGAGTAGTTGGTGATGTAATTGGTAAATATCATCCCCATGGCGATAGTGCCGTATATGATGCCATGGTTAGAATGGCGCAAGATTTCTCAATGAGGTACCCAATTGTAGAGGGACAAGGTAATTTTGGATCTATTGATGGCGATCCTCCTGCTGCAATGAGATATA
>ERZ802821.275-NODE-275-length-29262-cov-60.9204_pt1 | contig 29262 bp, 33 predicted proteins | sample MGYA00345648_ERZ802821 | MGnify/ENA primary metagenome ERZ802821 (study PRJEB30503, sample SAMEA104212357) | marine metagenome | biome: Westerlies Biome; feature: [SRF] surface water layer (ENVO:00010504) within the epipelagic zone...; material: water... | reverse complement strand
AAGCAGCGCAATCCTGATCTGAAAGTGATTGCGGTAGAACCGGCAGCAAGTCCAGTCTTGGCGGGTGGAGCCCCTGGCCCCCATCGCATTCAGGGCATTGGTGCTGGTTTTGTGCCCTCTGTCTTTGATCGAAGCTTGATTGATGAAATCGTTGGGGTGAGTGATCAAGAAGCGATGGAAGTAGGGCGCTGTCTGGCTCGGGAAGAAGGCTTGCTCTCCGGGGTTAGTAGTGGAGCGGCTGTGGCGGCTGCCCTCCGTCTTGGCCAAAGACCTGAGATGGCTGGGAAAAGGATCGTTGTGATTCTCGCCAGCTTCGGTGAGCGTTATCTGTCTACGCCCATGTTCAGTGCTTCTGCTGCTTCACCGGCGCGGCGGGATGGTCAGCTTTGAGCCATTCTCACCAGCTTGAGATCAAAGGTGGAGATCCCTATCGCGTGCTCGGAGTGAGCCGTAGCGCCACTGGCACTGAAATCAAGGCGGCGTATCGCCAACTTGTGAAGAGGCATCACCCTGATGCGGGTGGCGATTCTGAACGCATCCTTGATTTGAATGCGGCTTGGGAGTTGCTTGGCGATCGCGACCGACGGCGCGCCTTCGATCAGCGAGTGTCCCCTAAGGCTGGAGAGAAGGAAGAAGCTCGTCGCCGTGGTGTCAGAAATGCTCGAGCGAGTCAGGCTGCTCGTTGTGCCTCTGGACAAGCTGCCGCTGAGGATGATGCCTTGGCGAATTGGTTGAAAAAGGTCTATGCACCGATTGATCGCATGCTCGGGCAGGTGATCAATCCCTTCGCCGCCCAGTTGCGTGAGCTTTCGGCGGATCCTTATGACGACAGTTTGATGGAAGGCTTCTGCCATTACTTGGAGCAAAGTCGCAGCAAGCTGGACAAGGTGAAAGATCTATTCCAGTCCATTCCTACGCCCTCATCCGCAAAAGGATTTGGGCTGAGTCTTTATCACTGTCTGTCTGAAGTGGAAGATGCGATTGGCGAATTGGAGCGTTACACCATGGGCTACGTAGATGGCTATCTCCACGATGGTCGTGAGATGTTGCGAGAAGCTAGGCAAAGGCGCAAGCGTCTTCAGGAGGAACGCCGCCGCTTGGAGATCGGTTGATGAAGTCTTGGCAATTCCGGGGGTTGCTGGCTTTGATTTGGCTGCTCTCAACCTTGATTGACAGGGTGTGGTGGGCCAATCATGGCGGCATACCCTCCTGGGATCAGGCGGATTACCTCAACAGCGCCCTTGATCATGGTCGTGCCTTGGCCGTTCTCCCGGGTGGTAGCTGGCAAGGTTGGGGCTCTTTATTAGATCTTTCGCCCAAAATCCCTCCACTGGCTTCCCTGGTGAATGGGACGGTGATGGCCATCGCCGGGGATTGGCCTAGGCAAGCGGCCTGGAGCTTGAGTCTTTGGAACGGACTGTTGCTGTTTGTGGTTGCGTCCTGGGCACAGGAGTTGCGTCAGCCCATGAAAGGGGCACGAGCCTTTGCCCTGCTTTGCAGCGTTGTCGTCGCGATGGCTCCGCTTCTTCTGGAGCTTCGGACCGATTACGTGCTGGAACTTCCGCTCACCGCCATGGTCGCCCTAGCGCTCTGGCGTCTTGGCTGTTGGTGGCATCCCCTTGATGGGGGACGTTGGCGGCAGGCACTCTGGGCTGCGCTGTCGATAGCAGGTGCGTTGTTGGTGAAACAAAGTGCACTGTTGATTCTCATTCCTGTGCTGCTGTTGGTTGTGGCGAGCGTTTGCCTTGGCCGTGGCCGTCGCTTCGTTGCGCGCCGTTGGCAGTTGGTGATGGGTGTGGGCTGCGTAGTTGCGGCACTCTTGCCCTGGTTAAGACACAACTGGATTACCACCTTGGGTGGCACCAACCGTGCCGTGATCGAATCGGCCGCTCTTGAGGGTGATCCCGGTGTGTTGAGTCTCGAGGGGTGGCTTTGGTACGTCCGTTTGCTTCCTGATCAGATCGGTTGGGGGTTGTTAGTGCTTGGCGGAAGTGGGGTCATCCTTTGGTATTGGCAGCGTCGCACTCTCAATGGCGATGAGCGCCTCGCGTGGCGTTGGTTGATTCTCAGCCTCATAGCGGGGTGGATCTTTACCCATCTCAGCCCCAACAAGGACGACCGCTACATCGCGCCCTTGCTGCCCATGTTCCTGATTCTGTTGTCGCGTGGCGTTTGGCAGTGGGGCCTTTGGGTGAAAAAGCGCTGGCCGGCGCGTTCCAGCTGGTTGCCGGGATTGGTCTTGCTGTTGGGTGGTTGCAACATGGTTTCGAATGGCTGGTCGGTTCAATCCACGCGTTTGGGACATGGCCATCAAGGCCCCTTGGATGCGATTGTGCGTCGGGCTGGAGGCGCAGATCCCAAATCGCAGCCTGTGACGTTGATTGTGGTGCCGAGTACCCCTGACCTCAATCAGCACAATGTGAGCTACTACGGTCGCCGTGAAGGAGGACGGCTGGTCGGGAGGCAATTGGGAAGCAGCAAGTCTGATGTGAAGCCCGTGCTTGAGCAGGGGCAATGGGTGTTGCTGGCGGAAGGGGATCAGGGCTCGGTGCGGGGCAGTGCTGAAACACTGGATCGCGCCGTTCGCACGAGCGGAGTTTTTGTGCATGTTGAAACCTTCCCTAGGCCGCAGGGGGGGACTTATTCCCTGTGGCGTCGTGATGCAGACAGCATGGAACCTGTGTTGTTTCAGGAACGATTTCCAGCCCTAGCGGCAGGTCTGTCGCTAGGACCTCCGGGATTAGACGCTGTGTTCAGCTCCATTGCTGTGGAACACATGCTTGATGGTCACTTCCTCTATCGCAAACCCCTTAAGAAGCAGGCTCTTAGCCGTCTGGCTAACAATCCCTCAGATAAAGAAGCTCGCTGGACCCTGGCTCTCTTAGCTGTTTTGGCCAATCGGCCATCAGAGGCGGCCGAGCAGTTTGCCGCCCTGGAAGCCTTGCTCCCTGAAAATCCTTGGCCGAGTGCCTATCGAAGTGTCGTGACCCTTGCGGGCTGGAATCCTTGGGGAGCATCCTCGGTGGCTGCTGCTGCTCGGCAACAGCATGGCGATCAGCCTGTTTTGGTGGGACTGGATGCGATCTCTGCCGTGTTGGGGGGAGGGCTCTGGAGGTTGCCGGAGGCAGTGCAGTCACTACCGCCGGCCGTGCGTGCTGTGGAGACTTCCTTAAACAGTCAGGAGAACACCTCTAATTGAGAGAGCTTCAGCCAGACGTCTGGAACGGGACGCCTCCAGCGCACTTGGCCGTACTCCCCTTTCACTAAAAGAAGTTCTCCCGGCCCCTCGAAAATGTATTCGGGTGGTCTTGGATCACTGGCTGACGCTTCCACGCTCCCCATATAGGCAGAGCGGTTGACGCGAACCAGCACCCCCTTTTTGAGCGTCGCCGCTGGTTTGGCGGTTGGGGTGGGGTCAGCGGATGGTTCAGCCATGAAGAGACGATCAATCGAAACCAGGCTAAAACCTTCCTACCAACAAGGCTGATGTTTGTCCCACCCTCTTGCCTTGTATTTAGTGGCCTTTGGAGGGCTGCTTCTCGTTTCAGTCCTTCTTGACGATCTTGCCGCTCGGATCAGGGTCCCTGGCATCCTCATGGTGCTGCTTTTGGGTCTGCTGATTGAAAACAACGTTGGCGTTGTGGGAGATCAGCAGATCACTCTGCTCAACATCAATCAAGCGCAGCAGATCAGTCAGGCCTCCCTGGTCCTCGTCCTTTTCTTTGGTGGTCTTACCACCAACTGGACCGCGATTCGCGGTGTGATTAAGCCTGCTGCGCGTTTGGCCACGGTTGGAGTGGTCATCACAGCGGCCTTGATTGGATGGGCTGGATTCGGACTGAGCGCAGCCAATGGTCTCGGAACGAATCCAGCGACTCTTCCGCGGGTTCTATTCATTGGCGCCATGGTGGCCAGTACGGATGCCTCTGCCGTTTTGGTCCTCCTCCGCCCCTTAGCCGGGCGATTGCCAAAGCGATTGATCGATTTGATCGAGTGTGAGTCGGCATTCAACGACCCAATGGCTGTTGTTTTGGCTGGATTGGCGTTGGCTCTTGCCGGGGGTGATGGTGTTGCTGCCGGGGTCTTGGTCACGGATGTTGTCAGACAGTTTGTGCTCGGGATCTTGCTGGGGTTCATCGGCGGCACCCTCACCCTGCAGCTGCTCGGAAGCCGTCTAACTCTCAACCATGCCGCCATGCTCCCGGTCGTGAGCTTGGCGTTGTTGATGGTCTTAACCGGTGGAACGTTGTTGCTGGGTGGGAGCCCATTGCTAGCGGCTTATGTGGCGGGCTTAGTGCTCGGCAATGGCCCAATCCTGGATCGAACGGCGCTTGCTGAGGCCCATTCCAGTTACGCCAAAATGGCTGAGCTTTTGCTGTTCTTGTGCATGGGGCTCGTGGTAGCCCCGCAGGATGTGGTGCATGCCTCTGGCTGGGCCTTTGTTTTATTCCTGCTTATGCAGGGGGTGAGATTTCTGATGGTGCATGCCCTGCTTTGGCACACCACATTCACCAGGCCTGAACAAATTTTTGTGAGCTGCGCGGGATTGCGTGGAGCGGTTCCCATCGCACTGGCCATTGATGCCTGGTCGTCAGGCATTAGCTGGGGGGCGTCGATGCCCCCTCTTGCTCTTGCCGTGGTGCTTTATGGCCTTTTTATTCAGGGCTTTGCCCTGGTCCCTTTGGCTGAACGCATGAACCTCACCCTGCCCTCTCCTCAACATCATCCGGACGCTGCTGCTTAGCCTCTCGAAGCAGACAAGATGGATACTCCATGCGCCTTTTGCTGATCGGATGCACCGGACTGGTCGGTCGTGCCTTGGTTCCCATGCTCCAAACCGCTGGGCACGATCTCACCATTGTGAGTCGCCGGTCAGCTCCGGCCGGACTTCCTGCCAGTTGCCTCGCAGGTTTGTCGTGGGTGCAGTGCAATCCAGCCGATTCGATCAGTTGGACGCCGTCCAGCCCTCTGCAGAAGGCATTGGCTCAAGCGCAAGGCGTTGTGAACTTGGCAGGCGAACCGATTGCAGAGAAGCGTTGGACGTCAACGCATCTTCAATTGTTGGAAGACAGTCGCCTGAAGACCACACGTCAGCTTGTGAAGGCGATGGCGGATTTGGCACAGCCTCCAGATGTGTTGATTAATGCCTCCGCTGTTGGGTATTACGGAACCAGTGCAGACGAGTGCTTTGAAGAATCCAGCCCTTGTGGCAACGACGTGCTTGCTGGGCTCTGTCAACGCTGGGAAGCGGTAGCGGCGGAAAAGCCTGACGCCACTCGATTGGTGGTGTTGCGCATTGGGATCGTGCTGGCGGCCGATGGTGGCGCGCTAGGCAAAATGCTGCCGATCTTTCGGATCGGTTTCGGTGGACCGATTGGAACAGGCCGCCAGTGGATGAGTTGGATTGAGCGCAGCGATCTGTGTCGGATGATCCTTGCCGCTGTGGAGAACGATGCTTGGTCGGGAGCAGTGAATGCAGTGGCTCCTACACCGGTCACGATGGCCACGTTCTCAGCAAGCCTCGGTCGTTGTTTGGGGCGTCCCAGCTTGCTTCCTGTCCCAGGACCGCTCTTGAAATTATTGCTTGGCGATGGAGCGCGGGTGGTGCTGGAAGGACAGCGGGTCCAGTCAGCGCGTCAAGCAGCGTTGGATTTCAGCTGTCGTTTTTCTGAGCTGCCTGCTGCATTTGACGCTGCCACCAGCTCCACAGGCCGTTGATCAGCGCGGCTGCCATGAGTAGCCCAATCGCTGGGGTGAAGAGTGGATCCCAGAGCCGCTGAAATTGCTGCATGGGCGCTGTCAAGCCTTGCCCATCGGCGATGACGGCTACGGCAAACCAAACCGCACCCCCCAATACCAAAAACACATCCAGAACAAGCAGCCGATCCAGCCAGCGTTTCCATGGGGGTTCAATGTTCTTTGAGGTCATCTAGCTCTTTTGCAGCAGTCCACTGATCAAGCCAGCCATTTTGCTGCCTCCGCCTTGGGGACCTAAGCGGTGCATCGCTTGCTCCCGACAATGACGACGAAGGTCAGGATCATTCACGCTTCGTTCCAGGAGCTCGATCGCCAGTTTGGCTGTTGCCTTGAGAAGCTCTTCTCCTTCACAAGGGGCGGCAGCACAAAAAACGGTTGGACCAAGCAACCGGCGCTGGGCTTCCGCGAAGCCAGCGGTGAATTGAGGGCCTTGGCCAGGGAGTTGCAGCACTGGCTTGGCCATGCCCACGGCCTGTTCTGCAGCTGTGCCGGCCATACACAGCAAGAGGTCTGAGCCGAGAAGCACGGAGCTGAAAGCCTTCCGTCTCACTTGAATCTGACGCCCGCCCTTCTCTAACCGTGCTGGAACGCTGCCTTGCCCCAGCACAAGAGACCAGCCATGCGACTGGGCAAGTTTGTTCAAGTGGTCATCTCCCAGTGCTCCAACGAGTGCCAGGTCGATTTCAAGGCCACCAGGGCTGTGCTGCGAGATCGGGATCTGCTCGATCACGCCCAGAAGCAGCAGCAGATTGTCTTCAAGTTCTGGTCTACGGCTGCCGGGCAAGAGTCCAAGACGTCTTTTGGCGTAGGGCAGGCAATTGCTGCGGCTCAAAACAGAATCCATAAAAGGATTGCCAACGAACACCACCTCCCGCTTCAGCTGTTCGCTGAGATCTTCTGCTGTAAGGGCATCTCGACTGAACACCGCTTGAAACCTCTGCGACTTGAGGCAGCTTCCGCAGGGCCATGGAAGTCGCAGTCGACCCTCGTAATGACTGGAGTAAGCCACCAAATACGTTGCAACTGGCCGCCGGCAGAGCCATGCCGCCATCACGGGGATCACATCCCCGATCACTACCACTAAGTCATAACGGCCGGCGATACGAATCAGCCGTAGGAGGCGCCTGAGGAGATAGATCACTTGGCCTTGGATCAGCTCCGTGAGGCGCCCGCGAAACGTTGTGTAGCCAAGCCCACCAGTGCTGAATTCGCGCGTGCGACCGACGAGCGGGATGCTTGCTTCGCTGTAGGGATTGCCGCGACCCACCAAGGGAAGGGCTTCCACGTCGTGCCCCTGCGCTTTTAAGGCTTGCCCAAGTAGAGCACCAGACAGGTCTTCGCCATGACCATTGCTTAGAAGCAGGAGCCGAGCCACCTCAGAGCTCCAACCAACTCTTCACTTTGAGAAGGGCGGGCCAGTCCGGCCGACGTTTAAAGCCATCGTTGATGGACTCTCTCAGCTCATCTCCCATTTCGGGTGCAACAGCTAAAACCTGTTGCACTACAGCAATTTGATCACGAACTCCCTTCGCTTTGGTTTCAAGCATGGCCAGGGTGAGGTTGATCCGTGCCTGAGGATCCTGGCTGTTGAGCTTTACCGCCAACCGAGCAGAACGCAGCGCATCCTCTGGCTTGTCACAGAGCAAGAGAAGCCAAGCCAAGCAAGTCCAGCCTGACGATTGACGGGGTGCGGCTTCGGTGATCGCGACGAAATCATCGATCAAATCGGCCGCCGGCGCTCCAGCTTGATAACGGGCCATGGCCTGCTCGAACAGGCTGGATTCCTGAGATTCCTGGGACTCCATCGCTGATTCTGATCTCTAGAAATTGTCAACAGATTCCCACGCGGTGTTGTTCAGACCGCAAAGGAACTCCCGCATCCGCAGGTTTGGGTGGCATTGGGGTTGGTGAAGTTGAACCCACCCCCAATCAGGGCAGTGCTGAAATCCAGCTGCATGCCATAGATGTAAAGGAGGCTTTTGGGGTCACAGACCACCCGAAACGCAGCACCAGAGGGGGCTGAGTAGTCGTACACCTCATCGCCTTCCTCGATCTCAGAGGCGGGCACAAAATCCATGGTGTAGCTCATTCCGCTGCACCCACCGGAGCGCACGCCAACACGAAGGATTTGCTCATCGCCTTGCTCTCTGCAGAGCTTCGAGAGTTGAAGCATCGCTGGATCCGTGATCTGAATGCCTTTTCCACCTTTGGCTGTGTGGGTCGCAGTACTGGGGGTGGAGGTGGTCATGAGTCAAGAGTCCAGCTGGCCTGACGTCACTGTATTGAACCCACGCGTCTCTTGCTTAAAGCAGTTAAGGCGTTCGGATTCATAGAGTCATTGAATTCTTGGTAGAAGCGCTGGTGCAGGTCGCGATTGTGGGCTCAGGACTGGCCGGCCTAGCCGCTGCCGTCGACCTCGTGGATGCAGGTCACAAAGTCGATCTGTACGAAGCGCGTCCGTTTATGGGCGGCAAGGTCGGCAGCTGGGTGGACGAAAACGACAATCACATCGAGATGGGATTGCATGTGTTCTTTTTCAATTACGCGAACCTCTTTGCGCTGATGCGCAAGGTGGGTGCGATTGAGAATCTCCTGCCAAAAGATCACACGCACTTGTTCGTGAATAGCGGAGGTGATCTGCGCGAACTTGATTTTCGTTTCCCGATCGGTGCTCCTTTCAATGGCCTCAAGGCCTTTTTCACAACTCCGCAGCTGACCTGGGTCGACAAGCTTCGCAATGCATTGGCCTTAGGCACGAGCCCAATTGTTCGAGGTCTCGTTGATTACGAAGGGGCGATGCGCACGATTCGCGCCTTGGATTCAGTGAGTTTTCAGACCTGGTTTGTTAGCCATGGCGGCAGCTTGGAGAGCATTCGCAGAATGTGGAATCCGATTGCTTACGCCTTGGGCTTCATCGATTGCGAAGCCATTTCAGCGCGATGCATGTTGACCATCTTCATGATGTTTGCGTCCAAGACAGAAGCCTCAAAGCTCAATTTGCTGAAGGGTTCACCCCATCGATGGCTCACTGGGCCAATTTTGGAGTACATCCAGGAACGCGGTGCCACGTTGCATCTTCGCCACCGTGTGAAGGAGGTGCATTACGAGGAAGGTGAGACCCCGAAGGTGACGTCCCTGACCTTGAGCACTCCCGAGGGTGAACGCAATGTTCAGGCTGATGTGTACCTGGCAGCCTGTGATGTTCCTGGGATCCAGCGCCTTCTCCCCGATGCATGGCGTAAGCATGAGCAATTTGATGCCATTCATCGCTTAGAAGCTGTTCCTGTGGCCACGGTGCAGTTGCGCTACGACGGTTGGGTGACGGAATTGGCCGAAGGAGATCTCGCCGATACGCATCGAACGGATCTGTCTAATCCGATTGGTTTGAATAATTTGCTCTACACCGCTGACGCAGATTTCAGTTGTTTCGCTGATTTGGCATTGGCGAGTCCTGAGGACTATCGAAAGCCAGGGGAAGGATCGTTGTTGCAGTGCGTCCTGACGCCTGGTGATCCCTGGATTCCAAAATCAGTGAGTGACATCGTTGCCCATACCGATGCTCAGGTGCGCAACCTTTTCCCATCAGCCCAGCACTTGAACCTCACTTGGAGCAATGTTGTGAAGTTGGCCCAGTCTCTGTACCGAGAAGCACCTGGCATGGAGCCGTATCGCCCTGATCAACGCACACCGATCAGCAATTTTTACCTTGCTGGTAGTTACACCCGACAGGATTACATCGATTCGATGGAGGGAGCCACGATGAGTGGTCATCTTGCTGCTGCAGCCATCCTTGGCACGTCCGCGAAGCTGGCCACCAACACCGCGGTGGCCTGAACCGATGGGACGCTGGCTTGACCACACCGTCATCACCGAAGTTCAAGCACCTGTCGCGCAGGTTTGGACTGTTTGGAGTGATCTCGAAGCGATGCCTCGCTGGATGCGCTGGATCGAATCTGTCAAAACTCGAGAGGACCCTGACCTCACCGATTGGACCCTGGCAGCCCAAGGTTTCCGTTTTCAATGGAAAGCGCGCATTACCAGCCGCATTGATCAGCAGCAACTGCTATGGGAATCGGTAGGGGGACTTCCCACCAAAGGTGGTGTTCGTTTTTATCAAGAGCAGCCTGAAGTCACAGCGGTGAAGTTGAGCGTCGGCTACGAACTGCCCGGAGTCTTGGCACCGTTGCTGGAACCAAGCATCCTGGGAGGGATTGTTACTAAGGAGCTCCAGGCAAACCTTGATCGTTTTAGGGATTTGGTGGAAAGCGGTTACACGCCACGGACGGAGCCTTGAGTTGGGGCGAGCCTCGCGCGTTGCTCTTTCAACGCTGATGCTTGGGGCATTGATCGGTGGATGTTCCGCTGATCCAACGGATGCAACCCAATCCAATCGCGTTAACGAAACCCCCTTGGTGTTGCCTGAAGCCAAGGTTGTGCCGCAGCCACCAGCAACGGCCTTAACCATTTTGCCCAGCGTTAATGAGGTTCTTGTCGCGGTTCCAGAGGGACGCAATGATCCTTTTGCACCTTTCCCGAAACGTACGTCTGGGCCTGAGCTTGGTGCCTCGGGAGAACGGGACTGGAAGCTCCTCGGTGTGCTCTCTGTGGCTGATCAGGTGCGTGCACTGATCAGCACTGGGGAAAGATCGGGAGTGGTTTGTTTGGGGGCAGGCGGTCGTTGCCCTGGCGAGGCTCAGCAGCTTTTCCCAATGGACCTTGAGGTCCAAGCCATCAATATCCGCACGGGCTGCCTAACCGTGCATCAGTCCGGGCAGTCTCAGCGGGTTTGCATCACCTGAAGGCAGGCCTGGGTTAAACCATCGAGATCGTGGGGGTTGGCTTCCTGGTCGACCCGTCCGAACTGTTCCAGACAACGCTTGCTGGTCTGCGGCCCAATCGACACAAGTGCGATCGAGCTCATGGCACGGGCTGCTGTCTCAGCTCCCAGTGTTTGCTCAAGCAGTGAAGCCGTATGGAGAACTGTTTTCCCACTGCTGAATGTGATCGCATCCACCTTCCCTGAGGCCAAAGCCGTGGCCGTGGTTTCTGGCATGTCCGCTGGACAGCGGGATTCGTAGGCAGGCACTTCCACCACCCTGGCACCCGCTTCCCCAAAGGCTTCAGCGAGCAGCGTGCGGCCTCCGCTTTGCACCCGCGGCAGCAGGAGTCTGAGCCCCCAACCTGAAACAGGGAAGTGTTCGATCAGGCTGTCGGCCACGAAGTCAGGTGGCACGAAATCAGCGGGAGCTCCCAGCTGGTCCAGCAGCCCTGCTGTTTTGCGTCCCACAGCGGCAATACGGAGCCCAGCAGGCCTACGACCCAGGCTGCTGCCTTGGAGCTGCAGGCGTTCATCAACGGCCTGCACCCCATTGGCACTGGAGAAGACCAGCCAGTGGAATTCATTCAATTCAGCCAGGGCATCATCCAGAGGTCCCCATTCATCAGGAGGGCCGATTTCTAAAGCCGGCAGGTCGAGGACCCTGGCACCCTGCTGCTCTAAAAGCTTTCGGGCTTCTCCCAGTTGTTCACGAGCCCTTGTGACAACGATGGTGCGTCCTTTCAGACCGGGACTGCCTCCAGCAATCATGCATTCACCTCATTCAGTTTCACCAGCCCGCTCACTTGATCGTGCAAGGCTCTGGCCTGGTCGCCTTTCCCCTGACTGTTGAGCAGGGCGATCGCCTCACGGAATGACGCTCTCGCTCCGTCGATGTCTCCACCGACCAGCCTGGCAACAGCAAGGTTCTGATGGCATTCGGCATGGTTGGGTTCCAGGCTGATCGCTCGTTCATAGGATTGCAACGCATCCTTGATCTCACCCTTGCGGCGTTGCATCAGCCCCAGGTTGTACCAGGCAAGGGCCACTTCAGGAGCACGCTGGCACGCTGTTGTGGTCAGTTGGATGGCCTCTTCGATCTTGTTGGTCTGGAGCAGCAGGGCGGCCAAATTCAGCCTGGCGCCAAGGCCAAGACGAACGTCCAAAGCTTGCGCTAAGGCTTGTTTGTAGAACCCGATTGCCTGGTCGGTGTCCTCTGAGCTCAAGGCGATACCCAGATGGAGCAACAGCTCGTAGCGCTCTGCAGCGTTCTCATCACCCTCGCCAAGGTTGGCTAGCCCTTCGCGCAGAAGGGCGATGCCGTGAATCCGATCCCCATCCGCCACCTCGAGGGCCCCGAGCTTGGCGCAGGCGTAGGGATGTCCAGGCTCCTGTTCCAGCCATTCCTGCATGGACCGGCGCAGACGGTCTGCCTTATCCGTTCCTTGCAGTTGTTCGGGCCGGTAACCGTCGTGAAGTAGGGCTGGCTCTGGGCAGTCGGCGATGCGCCAGTGGGATTCGTCCTGGAGCAGTTCGCGCACGCTGTCATCCACCATCGAGTGATACGGGCGGCTCCAGCGGATGCGGGGATGGCGGCGAAAGAGGCGACTCACACTGGAATAGGGCGCCATCGCAGCACCCTGCTCATGGCGCAGCAGATTGATGACCAGCACATCCGGCTGGGCCATGAGCGCCTTGAGAGCAGGGATCGCTTCAGCTCTTAGGCATTCATCCGCATCAAGCACGAGCACCCAGTCGCCGGTTACATAGTCCAGGGCGGCATTGCGTGCTGGAGCGAAATCGCCTGGCCAAGGCAACTGTTCGACCCGGGCACCAGCTGCTTTTGCAATAGCAATCGTGTTGTCGGTAGAGCCCGTGTCAAGGATGACCATTTCGTCGGTGAAGGCCTTCACGGAGTCCAGGCAGGCCCCCAGACGCTCCTGCTCGTTTCGCACGATCATCGACAGGCTGAGCATGGTCTTGGTTGGGCACGTCTGGGGCAGAGGCTAGGCCCGTTCAGTCGGTGAATTCATGGCTGCCCAACCTGGATAGAGCTGGCGAGGGATCCGGATTCAATAGACGTTCAAGCAACTGTTGCTGTGCGTCAGGCATTTGCCCCGGGCTATAGCCCGCTGGAATTGAGCTCGGTAGGAGTGCGCTCAGGGCCTCCCAAATGTAGGGGCTTCCGTAGACCACCAAGCCAAACAATCGGTTCAAGTCAATCAGTTGTTTGATGGCGTCAGTCCAGGGTTCCCGAATGCTGCGGTTGGCTTGAAATGGATTGCCGCGCACAAATAATTGCAGGAGCAGTGGCCCTTGCCCGAGGCGATCGAGCGCCAGAGGCGCCAGAGGGTCTGCAGGATCTGTCCACGGAGAAATCCCGAGGGGATGACTCAGCACGGATTGGAATCCGAGCCTCTTGGGAAGAAGGATTGCAGGGGCATCCGCAGAAAGCATCGGGCAGGGAAGAACACCATCCACACGGATCAGGTTGATGCCATCGATGGGGTTGGGCTGTGTTGACTCTTTGGCGGTTGAAGAGTTGGAGATCTCCAGCGACTGTGTCACGAGCTCCAAGGTGAGGGATCTTTCCTCTGCGCTTTCGATCGAGTGGTCGTTGTTGCCTGAATCGAGCGTCAGCGGGATCGACTGCACAGCAGCCTGGCGGCGTTCCAGAGAGTCATGAAGACGGGCCATCGGCACACGACCCGAACGGAGTGCAGCGCAGAGGGCGTCGATGGCAGCCGCGGCATCGGCCGGCATCAAAATGAGGTCAGCACCTGCCGCGAATGCCAGCACTGCGGCTTCGCCTGCTCCGTAGCGAGCCGCTATGGCCTCCATCACCAAAGCATCGGTGACAACAAGGCCCTTGAAGCCAAGATCAACTCGTAAAAGCGTGGTGAGCACGTTGGCGGAGAGGGTGGCCGGCCACTGTTTATCCAACGCTGGAATCAGCAGATGGGCGGTCATCACACTGCTGACTCCCTCCTGGATCAGGGTGCGAAACGGTTGAAGTTCAAGGCTCTCTAGGCGTTCGCGACTGTGTTGCAGCAGAGGAAGTTCCAGGTGGGAGTCGGTGGAGGTGTCGCCATGCCCAGGGAAATGCTTGGCGCAGCCCAAGACACCTGTAGCGGCCAGTCCACGCTGAAAGGCTCCTGTTAACTCCCCCACGGTGTGTGGATCTTCTCCCCATGCCCGCACGTTGATGACGGGGTTGTCGGGGTTGCTGTTCACATCGCAAACCGGAGCCAGCACCCAATTCAGCCCGCAGCGCTTTGCCTGATTGCCGCAACAACGTCCGTAGTTTTCCGCAAGCTGCACGGCCTGTTGTGGAGCTCTCCGATGGAGCCGTCCGAGCGCCATTGGTGGCACAAGCCAGCTGGCCCCCTCAAAGCGTTGGCCAACGCCTTCTTCAACGTCGGCGCATAACAGGATGGGTTGCCCAGCCCAACGTTGCAATGTGCGGCAGCGTTGTTGCAACTCTGTGGCTGTTCCACCGAGCAGGATCACCCCCCCGACCCCAGCGCCTAACAGCTGCTCTAATTCGTTATTGCTGAGCTCCCAGCGCGGGTATCGCCTTTGCTTGTCTGTGGCATGACCGCTGGCGCGCACAACCAACAATTGGGCGACGGCCTGACGGATCTCGCCCGCATTCATGGATTGTCTGGGAGGTCGGTTCCTTCCGGTACGTCTCCTCGTTCTTCCCGCTCCTGTCCGAGTTCACTAAGCAAATGGAGCACGGTGGTGCCTTTCTCAATTCCGAGATCGAGCTTGAAAACGATTTCAGGGGCTCTGCGCATTTGCAACCGACGGCCTAGCTCTCCACGGAGGAAGCCTCTTGCCGCCTCAAGGCCTTCCATGACTTCGTCTTTTTGCGCTTGTTCGCCGAAGACACTGACGAAAATTCGACAATGTTGAAGGTCGCCGCTGACCTCCACCTCGGTGATGCTCACCATCCCTTGATGGACCCGTTCGTCACGGATCCCATTGATGAGCAGCTCGCTGGTTTCCTTGCGGATCAAGGCGGCAACCCGTTCAACTCGACGTCCCTGGGCCATCGTCAGCTCAGTGGTGCTGTAGTAGTCACCATGGCACGCAGCACCAGGCTCAGGGTGATGAAGCCACTAATCAAAGCCCCGATCAGAGCAACTGCGGTGACGGGATTGCTGCGCCGCTGAGCTAGGGGCTCGGCAACGGAGTTGAGGACTCCAAGAGTGAAGGCAATGAGATAGCGCGGGTAACGCGTCACATTGACGAAAAACTCGCGCATGGTCCTGGCAGTGAAATGAATCTGATAGCTACTCTGCCGGCTTATGGCAAAGACGGTCATGCTTGAGCTGCATCAATTCCGTCATTCCGCCTTCTGCCTCAAGGTACGGATGGCCTTGCATGCCAAAGGTTTGAGCTTTCGAGAAGTGGAGGTCACACCTGGGATCGGTCAACTTGCCGTGTTCCGTTTGTCAGGGCAAAGGCAAGTTCCGGTGCTCGTGGACGGCGATACGGTGGTGGCAGATTCCAGCGCGATCTGTCGTTACTTGGACGAGCTGCAGCCCGAGCCGCCGCTCTTCCCAAAGGACCCTCGCGCTGTGGCCCAGAGTCATTTGATCGAAGACTGGGCCGATACAACCCTGGCAGGATCCGTCCGCGCGGCTCTGCTTCAGGCAGCGGTGGATGATCCTGATCTGCGTGCGGCCCTTTTGCCTGATGACGTACCGGGCCCGATTCGGCAGGTGATGACTGGAGTGCCAACGGGTTGGCTGAGTGGGGTCAATGAGCTGTTTGGCCAGGAGGAGCGTTCCGCCATGCTCCACAACCTGATCGCGATTGCGGATGGCCTGACTCCGGACAGCGTCTTGGTTGGCGATTCCCTCAGCCTGGCCGATTTAGCAGTGGCGGCGCAGCTATCCCTGTTGCGCTTCCCCGCTTCTGCAGGGTCTCAATTGGCTGGCCGCGGCGTTGCTGGTCTCAGTGATCATCCCCGCCTTCAGCCTTTGTTTGAATGGCGCGACCAACTTGAGGCTCGCGTGTTTCAGCAGGATCCTGCTGCCGTGTGAGCGTGAGCTTGTAACGGCTTGCTCGTTGCACAAAAGATGTGCTGGCTTCCCCGGGAGCTGGATAGGTTTGCTGCCATTGCTCCACACAGATTCGGCTGATGATTTCAGCGGTTGGCACGTCTGGGCAGGGTTGATAGCGACTCAGGGTTTCAATCCTGCTGAGCCTTGGCGCTCTTGCCCCATGCATGACCTGGAGAACAAGCTCATCACTCAGAAAGGCAGCGGCGTGGATCGAGGTTTGTTGCCTCCCGATCACGGTCGTTTCCAGCAGTCGATCGTCGCTCAGTCGAGCGAGCTGACGGTTCACTTGATGAGGGGCTTGCTCCACGCTGATGAGTTGCTGGCCTAAGAGCGCCCGTCCAACAGCTCTGGCATTAAACGGTCGATTCCCCACCACATCCTTCTGCTGATTGAGCTGAAATTGGGCCAAATGCTGCAAGGGGGGCACGCTTTCGTCCACCGTTCCATTCGCCAAAAGATCAAGACTTTCCACCTCCCAAAGCCCTTCAAACCAATCTGGATATACCAAATCCTGTTTGGCTCGTGGCCGCGGCAGAGCAGCAGGATCCGACCAGGCTGGCCATGCTTCGAGGCGGGCTTCGAGCTGCTGATTGTTTTGGGTGTTATCCGCTAGGGCTGGTTTTGAGGGCCCACTTAGAAGAAGCACGGCCATGATCAGTGCCAGCAGTGGCCGAGTTATGTCCGATCCCCTCATCCGTGCTTGTGATCACTATGTAGTGCTTGAACCGGGCAAGCCAGAACAACTGCTCAGTTCCGACGACACCCTGACATGGCTGACGGAGCAGTTGGAAAACATGTCAGTGCTACCTAGTGATTTGCGTGATTTTGGCTCCTCATCTGCTGCCGCAGAAAGGCTGTTGGATACGGCGTGCGATCTCGAATTGGCTCCAGGGTTCAATCTTCAGTGGTTTGCGGTGCGCTTGGAGCCTGGAACATGAGCTCATGGGGTTTGAGAATGCCAGGGATGGCCTCAAGGATGCGCTCTGTCACAGCATTGACCGTTTCGTCGCCCACCTTGATCCGTAAATCGGCCTCGGCATAAAGAGGGGTCCGAGCTTCAAGGAGCGCATCTAGAGCCGCGCCAGGATCGCGCTCCTGAAGCAGTGGCCTTGCCCCTGGATCCGCAAGCAGACGCGCCAGAAGTTGGTCCCGTTCAGGCGCAAGCCAGATCACGATCCCTTGATGCAGAACGCCCCAGTTTTCTGGTTGTGTGATCACCCCACCACCGGTCGCAACCACGAGCGAATGGCGCTCGCCAATGGCCTGCAGCACCTGACTCTCGAGTGCTCGGAACCCTTGCTCACCATCGGTCTCAAAGATTTGGGGAATCGGGCGGCCAGCCAGCGCTTCCACGACTCCATCGGCATCGACGAAGCCATAGCCGAGGCGTTGGGCGAGGGGGCGCCCCGTGCTGCTTTTGCCGCTTCCCATCATTCCGACCAGGTAGAGGTTGCGGCCGCCCAGACGGGCCTTCAAAGGGTGTGGTGTCGTGGTCGCGCCGTCAGCCATCGGTTCGGCAGGTGGGTGAACTCACTAGGATGATCGCTGGTCAGACCACGTCATGACTGATGCCATCACGACGGCACCGCACGGCCAAGGTCGTGGCTGTGTCATCACCCGCCGAGCCTGTTTCAGCTCCAGCCACCGTTATTGGTTGCCGGAATTAAGTGCTGATGACAATGCGGCCCGCTTTGGATCCTGTGCGATGGCCCCTGGCCATGGACACAACTACGAATTGATCGTGTCCATGGCTGGTGGCCTCGACGCCAACGGCATGGTGCTGAACCTCTCTGAGGTGAAGCATGCGATTCGTTCGGAGATCACTGAACAACTCGATTTCCGCTTCCTCAATGAGGCTTGGCCAGAATTCGATGTCACCAGTTCGGAGGGTTGCCTGCCAACCACCGAAGCTCTTGTTCGGATCATCTGGTCTCGGTTGGCCAATCAGCTCCCGCTTGTGGCGCTGCGCCTCTATGAATCATCAGGCCTGTGGGCCGACTACCTCGGACAAACCATGGACGCCTATCTCACCATCCGCACTCACTTCGCCGCTGCGCACCGTCTGGCAAGACCAGAGTTGAGCCAAGAGGAAAATGAGCAGATCTACGGTAAATGTGCCAGACCCCATGGTCATGGCCACAACTATTTAGTGGATGTGACTGTTCGCGGAAGCATTGATCCCCGCACTGGGATGGTTTGCGACCTAGCCGCGCTTCAGCGTCTCGTGAGCGATCTGGTCGTTGAGCCTTTTGACCACACCTTCCTCAACAAGGACGTTGCCCACTTCGCCGAATGTGTTCCTACCGCTGAGAACATTGCTCTTCACATCGTTGATCGACTGACCACTCCTGTGCGCGCCATTGGCGCTCAGCTGCACAAGGTGCGGCTTCAGGAGAGTCCTAATAACGCTGCTGAGGTGTACGCCGAAGCTCCTGCACTCAACGCGATGCCCGAAGCGATGCATTCCGTCGTGAACGGCTAGGGCTGTTTCAACTGAGGCTGTTTCAACGTGGAGCGACCGTCGGTTCGTCTGGTTCTTGCCGTCAGCCTTGATGGACGGCTTGCACCTGCCTCTGGAGGGGCCGCTCAGCTGGGCGGTGCTGGTGATAGGCACGTGCTTGAGCAGGCTTTGGCTTGGTCCGATGCTGTCCTGATCGGTGCAGGAACACTGCGGGCCCACCGCTGCACCTGTTTGATTCATGAGCAACAGCTTTTGGCTCAGCGCAAGCAAGACGGACGGCCCCTGCAGCCAACGGCTCTCGTGGTGAGTCGCCGCCCAGATTTTTGTCTGGAGTGGCCGTTTTTTCAACAAGAGATTGAGCGTCATCTCTTGACCCCAGATCGGTTGTCAGTGGATGGTTTCTCCACCACTCATCGGTTGCAAGCGTCTTGGGAGACCACCTTGGTTGAGCTCGCTGCATTGGGCTTTCATCGCCTTGTTCTTCTTGGAGGGGCGGGCCTCTGCGGATCGTTATTGGAAGCCGATCAAGTGGATGAGCTGCAGCTCACCCTGAGCCCATGCCTTCTGGGAGGTCGGTTCAGCTGGATTCCGTTCGATGGATGCAGCATGCCAGCGGCGCTCGCGCAGCCCGACGCTTGGACGCTGTTATCGGCCGAGCGACTGAGCGGCAATGAGCTTGTGGTTCGTTATGGACGCAGTCGCTGAAAGAGCTCGCTTAGGGGGACATCCTGTAGGTCGGTTGTCTGGAGTCCCAGCAGCGACGCCAGGCAGCGTTTGATCACCACTTCGGCGTCATCACCAATTCGGCCAGACAACAGTTCGCTGATCACACCTAGCTCTCTGCCACTACGACTGGTTTCACGAATCAGGCATTCGCTAACGGGTTTGGCTATGGCCTGACAAGGCTGCTCCCCCATGCTTCTGAATGGTTCAAGGTCGAGTTCAGCGCCCTTTAGGGCTTGTTTCGCGAGTTGCTGACATTGATCAGCAAGCTCAAGCTCTAGTTTTGGACGCATGATTTGCAGCAATGGCTGCAGTAGTCCTGCTTGGACTGCGCCTCCGCTGAGCATCAAGCTAAGCGCCAAGAACGTTAAAACCACCCGCTTTTTTCGTGGGGTTAAACGGTTCACAGCAGGTTGGATAGAACTGGCCTGCGTTCAGTGTGACTCCGTTGGCTCTCACTGGTTAGGGTCTTGACCTTCGCCGCTGTCTTCGCCGGTTATGGCATCCCTGAAGGCTCGTTGGCATCGCTCGATTCGGGAAATACCCGAACAGCAGTGGGAGCAGTTGCTTGGTCCTGAAGTCATTCCCTTCTATCGCTGGAATTGGCTCGCTGCCCTTGAGGATTCTGGGAGCGTGGCGCCCAACCAGGGATGGCAGCCACTGCACCTCTCCCTGTGGCGTGGAGAGGACCATCTTTGTGCGGTCGCGCCGCTTTATCTCAAGGGCCACAGCTATGGGGAATTTGTGTTTGACCAAGCGTTCGCACGACTCGCTGGCGATCTTGGTCTTCGTTATTACCCAAAGTTGATTGGGATGAGCCCCGTAAGCCCGGTACAGGGCTATCGCTTTCATGTGGCTGCAGATGAAGATCTTGCGGCATTGACTCAACTCATGCTGGAGTTAATTGATACCTTCGCTCGTAATAATGGAATCCTCAGCTGCAACTTTCTCTATGTCGATCCGCTCTGGCGTCCTTTAGCAGAAGCGGCAGGTTGCGCCTCTTGGTTGAATCAGCAGAGTCTCTGGACATCTGATGGTCAGACAAATTTTGGCGACTATTTAGCAGGATTTAATGCTAATCAGCGCCGCAATATCAAAAGAGAGCGTAAGGCAGTCCGTGAAGCAGGCCTTGAGATCACGCCTCTGTCTGGTGAGGACCTCGACCCTCCCTTGATGCAATGCATGCATCGGTTCTATCAACAGCACTGTGCTCGTTGGGGGATGTGGGGTAGTAAATACCTCGACGAATCATTTTTCGATGCTTTGGCTACGAACTCGTTGCGTGAGCAGATAGTTCTCTTTAGTGCTCATCGCGGCAACCCCCATGAGCCAGTAGCCATGTCACTTTGCGTTCACGATGATGCGTCGCTCTGGGGCCGTTACTGGGGCAGCAATGAAGAGATTGATTGTTTGCATTTTGAGGTTTGCTATTACGCCCCGATCGAGTGGGCTCTAAAGCAAGGACTGAAGAGTTTTGATCCAGGAGCAGGAGGGAGCCATAAACGAAGGCGTGGGTTTGTGGCCCGACCTCATACCAGCCTCCACCGCTGGTATGAACCCCAGATGGATGGCCTGATTCGTGGCTGGCTCGGAACGGTCAATCCACTGATGCTCGAGGAGATTGAGGCAATCAATGCTGAGCTGCCTTTTCGAAAAGAGACGCCTTCACTTGCTCTGTAAGTTGAGAAGAGCATCGCTGCCAGATTGAACCAGATCAACACCGCCATTGACCGAAACGCGTGTGCTCAGCTGGATGATCAGTTGTCGCAGCGGTTTATAGCTTTGGATCCGTTGGGTTATTTCTTGATTCGAGTGGATGTTGCTGCCGCTGAATTGGTTGTTGAGCACTATGTCAACACGATCGATGAGCAAGGTATTGCACGAGATACCGACTCCGGGGAAGTAATCGCTTGCCGCCAGGATGGTCCGAGAACGCCGTCGGCCATTTGGCGAGGGCGCACTGCAAAAGAGGTGGGGATTCATTTAAGCGAAGGGGAAGTAGACCATCCCCTTAGCCGTTTAGATCATGCGTTGTATTTAGGCCGGGAACTTCAGAAGGCTGAACAGTGCTTGCGGGACGGAAGTACTTACGTTCAGGATTAATTCTTCAAACAGGTTGAAGCTCGCGCGAGTTGCTGGGTTCTTCTGGTGGCAGTGATTCCAGCTGCTCACGAATCTCCTGTTGCACAATCGCTCTGTATTCCATGAAATGCTCGTTGTGCGCCAGTACAACGATGAACTGCTCAAGCATGGCTGGATTCTTGCGTGCCATTCCAAAGAGATAGCGCCAAAAGCGCCCGCGAGTATCGCGTTTCAGACCTTGGCGCCAGATCACGATCGAAAGTGCTTTGACATCAGTCCAGGTTGGCAATTTGCTGGTGCCTTTCCAGCGCGGAGCACCCATCTTTAAGTAATAGGAGTAAACCCGATCCATATAGGCATTGGGTTCATAGAGCGTGCAAAATGCTTCGACATATTCATTGGCGATGTCACGAATGGGCCTGGTTGGTTTGAAATTAAGCAAATTCGTTTGATTCACGCCTTTGGCAGCCGATTCGTCTTGAATTAGGCGACCTTCTTTCTCAAGGCGATGCCATAGGGCTGTTTGGGGAAGGGCTTGAAGCATTCCCATCATTGCTGCGGGGATGCCTGTACGGGTCACGAAATCTACGATCCGTAAACCAGCACCATCCTTTTCTCCATCAAAACCAATGATGAATCCAGCCATAACCCGAATGCCATTTGCTGTAATCCGGTCAACGGCGGCATCAAGGGGATTGCGAGTGTTTTGAACTTTTCTCGCAATTTCTAAACTGGCTTCGTCTGGAGTCTCAATTCCCAGAAACACACTTTCAAAGCGTGCTTCGTGCATCATTCGCATCATTTCGTCGTCATCAGCTAGATCAACTGAGGCCTCAGTTGCAAAACTGAATGGGTAGCCACGGTCTTCTTGCCAGGTTTTGATTTCGGGAAGCAAAAGCTTCGCGTTGCGCTTGTTCCCGATGAAATTGTCGTCAACCAGGAAGATCGAGCGTCTCCATCCCAGGTCATAAAGCGATTGCAATTCAGCAACCAACTGTTCAGGCGTTTTGGTGCGTGGTTTGCGGCCGTAGAGAACGATGATGTCGCAAAATTCGCAATTAAACGGGCATCCGCGAGAGAACTGCACGCTCATTGAGTCGTAGGCATCGAGCTGCAGCAGATCAAAGCGAGGAATTGGGGTGGAGGTCACATCTGGTTTCTCTCCTTCTGCGCTAAATCGACCGCTGCTATCACCCCTTTGGATGGCTTCGATAAACAAGGGAAGAGTGATTTCCCCCTCATCCAAGATCTTGAAATCGGCGTCCGCAATTTCCGGAGCATCAGGGGTTGAGCTGGCGTAAGGGCCTCCCACCGCCACAGGGATCCCACGACGCCTTGCTTCGCTGATCTGCTGCTTCATGTCGTCCTTCTGGACGATCATTCCTGAGATCACCACCAGTTCTGCCCAATCCCATTCGGCATCGGTCACCTCGCGCACGTTGCGATCCACCAACTTCATGTCCCATTCCTGGGGAAGTAGGGCTGCAACGGTGACCAGGCCTAAAGGCGGCAGCAACACCTTTCGGTTGACCAGCTCCAGAATTTTTTCGTAACTCCAGAACGTTTTGGGGAATACGGGGTAGACGAAAAGAGTGCGCATGGTGGTATCGGGAGAGCTAAGCGTTCGTGGAAGCCGGCCGACCCTCAATGCAGACCGGTTTTAAATCCGAAGATTTCGATGCTTACAAGCTTAAGCGCGTTTGTACGCATCTCGGCAGGGTTTCTGATCTAATGGTTGCTTCAACCTGTGTCTTTTATGGGCGTCGTTATCTATTTGGGTCTTGTGGGCGCTGGTTTGGTCGCAGCATTTGCTTTCAGCACTCTTTTGCGCGGCATCAAGCTGATTTGACCACGTTCATCGTCATCCCACCGCGACGCCAGATCTCCCCTATGGAGAGAATCAGGCCAATTCCCCCTGCAATCGCAAACGTTGCTTGGAGTCCAAGGGTGATCGTGAGCTGAGCTGCGATCAAGCCACTTAAGCCTCCACCACCCAAAAAAGCGATTTGGCTTAACCCCGCCATACGGCCTCTGATCACCTGCTTCGAGCCAACCTGGGTGATCAAATTGGCGCTACTGAGAAGACCAGCGGTTCCAGCGCCAATAAGCCAAACCATCAGCAGCACGATCGGAATCAATGTGCTGCTCGCCATCCCAAGTTGAGCCACCGCTGTAATCAACGCAAAACAACCCAGCGTGAGGCCAGGACGGCTGCTGAATTTGTGGCTGTTGCGTTGTAAAACGATCCCACCGGTGATGCTTCCTGCGGCCAGCACACTTGTGAAGAGCCCAAGATCTTGGGGACTGGGCCCAAGGGTGTTTGCGGCAATGAGTGGTGCCAGGCCTGGGTGAAAGAAGCCAACAACACAGATCAAGCCGGTGAATTTCAGTACATGCCTCAACATCGGACCGCACTCCTGCCAAGCGGACTTCAATGTGGCGGCATTCGTATTGCTGCTCAGTTGTTCGAGAGATCTGATGGGCTTCAACAACCAGATCACGCTGGCAATGGGGAGCACATAAGTGAGGGCATCGAGGGTTAAAGCCGTGGTGGGACCGGTGAAAGCCACCAGCCAGCCGCCTAAGGGCGGGCCTACTAGCTTCCCGACATTGAAAACCACTGAAAAGCTGGTGAGGTAGGGCGCTAGTTTCTGCGGCTCCTCCACAAGCAAAGCGCAGTATTTGTTGCGCGCGGTGAGTTCATAGGCGCCAGCAATACCCATGAGCAGTGTGCTGGCCAGCAGCATTGCCACTTGGGCGTTTCCTACAAAGAGAGGAATGGAGAGGGCACCAAGCAGGCCTGCTCCAAGTAATGCCCACTGCGCCTGAATCAGAACCTTCTCGCATCCGATTCGGTCTGTTCGCACACCAGCAGGACCGCTGACCAACAGAGTTGGTAGAGAGAGTGCGGCGAAATGCAGAGCGAGCAACATGGCGCTGTCTGTGCCACTCATCAGGATCCAGCCCTTTGCGGTGAGCCCAGCAAAGGATCCAGCTGTGCTCAAGCCAGAGGCAAGAAGAAAAATAGTGCGTTGACGTTGATGCCAGCTGGGGCTTCTGTTCACGTCGCAGCGCGTGCTGCAGCAACCATGTGCGAAGCGCCAACAACCCTGCCGGTGAGGTCATAGATGTCTGCTCCGGTGATCTGAACAGGCACCATGGTTCCCGGATTCACTTGCAGGCCGTTATCCCCAGGTTGTACGAGTACTTCCCCATCCACTTCTGGAGCGAATCGGGAGCATCGACCGATCATTTCTCCGGTGGAGGGATTGTGTTGCTCCACTAAGACATCCACGGTTCTGCCAATCCAGGAGGCATTACGAGCCGCTGAAATGGGCTGTTGCAAGGTCATTAATTTGTCCTTGCGCGCGATGGCAATGTCGTCAGGTACTGCATCAGGGAGTGTTGCCGCAGCCGTGCCGTCTTCTGGCGAGAAGGTGAAAATGCCAACGTGATCGAAACGTTGACGTTCTAAGAAACCGGCCAGATGTTCGAATTGGGCCTCTGTTTCGCCAGGGAATCCCACAATCAATGTGGTGCGAAGGATCGCGTCAGGGAGTTGTTCGCGAATCTGATCGAGCAATCTTTCATTGACATCGGTTTGCCAAGGGCGATTCATCGCTCGTAAGACTTCAGGATGGCTGTGCTGAAGCGGCAAATCGAGATAAGGCAGCACGTTGGGAACATCTCGGTAGGCCGCAAGAACGTCTGGGGTGAGGCCCGTGGGATAGGCGTAATGCACGCGGATCCAAGGGATTTCCACGTCTCCAAGTGCCTTGAGAAGGTCGGCAAGGCGGGGCTTGCCATAAAGGTCCAGGCCGTAGTTGGTCGTGATCTGACTGATCAGGACCAATTCCTGAACCCCTTGTGCTGCCAATTGATGGGCTTCAGCCACGATCGATTCGATCGTTCTTGAGCGTTGATTTCCGCGGAGATGGGGAATGATGCAAAACGCGCAGCGGTAGTCGCAGCCTTCAGCAACCTTTAAGTAGGCAACGGCTTCCCCTGTGGTGCGATAACGGGGCAGGTTTTCGTCTGCCACAAAGGTTGGCGTCTCACTCACGCGCTTCACCCTCTCGCCCGCTTCTACCTGCTGCAGCACCTCCACAATGTGCTGATAATCGCCGGTCCCCACGATCGCTTTTGCCTCTGGTATCGACTCCAGGAGCTCGTCCTGAAAATGCTGGGCTAAGCATCCGGCAATGATCAGCTCCTTGCCTTGCTCTGCAAGTCCCACAAGGGTTCGTACTGATTCTTCGCGGGCGTCTTGAATGAAGCTGCAGGTATTGACCACCACAAGGTTGGCGTCGTTCTCATCGCTGCTCACCCCGTAGCCTGCCTCCGCGAGAAGTCCGAGCATGTGCTCCGTATCCACGCGATTTTTTTCGCAGCCCAGATGGGCGAAGGCCACCGTGGGCCGTTCCGAGAGGCTGTTGCCTGTTTTGGCGTCCCCGGCCATGGCATGACCCTGCAATCCCCCACTTTAGGAGCGGATGAACAGATGACACCCATGCTTAAACGCTGAATTGCTCACGCTTTGCTGCCAAAATCATCGGTAATTGATCGGCCTTAATGGCAACTCAGCGTCTCACCAGCCGACGCCGGCAGGACCAAGGCTCGAAATGGGTTCGGATCGTCATGGCCGTTCTGGCCACGGTCGGCATCATCGATACGGGCTCGATCACTCTGAAGTTTTGGGGAGTGCTGGGGGATCTCACCTGCCCGATGGGCGCGGGTGGTTGTGACAAGGTCCTGAATAGTCCGTGGGGCACTTTGTTTCAGGGGGATGGGTTCAGCATTCCCCTCTCTTTTGCCGGCTTGATCGCCTATCTCGCGGTTCTGGTCATGGCGGTTGTGCCCTTGCTTCCAGGGTTGTCAGAGAACAAAGCTGACTTGTCGCGTCGCACCTGGTGGGGCTTATTCACTGTCTCACTTGTTATGGCTGTGTTCAGCCTGGTGCTCGTGGGTCTGATGGTGATCAAGATCCAGGCCTTCTGTTTTTTCTGCGTTCTTTCTGCTCTGCTCTCCCTCACTTTGTTGGTGTTGTCGTTGGTCGGAGGTGGATGGGACGAACCCTCTCAACTACTGTTTCGCGGTTTCCTTCTCGCTCTGGCAGTGTTGCTTGGTGGCCTGATTTGGGCTTCGGTTCTTGACCCTGCACGTCCGGATGCCGTAGCGACAGGCCCAGGTGCACCTCCACCAGTTCTGACGGAGAGCAATCCAGCCAAAACTTCTCTTGCCGAGCACCTCACGGCTTCAGGAGCAGTGATGTACAGCGCCTATTGGTGCCCTCATTGCCATGAACAGAAGGAGATGTTCGGGAAGGAGGCTGCCAAAACCCTCAAGGTTGTTGAGTGCGCTCCAACAGGTCAAAACAACGACGCCAAGCTCTGTCAGCGCAAGGGCATTGAGGGATTCCCTACTTGGGAGATCAACGGCGAGCTCGATTCTGGGGTGAAAAAACTTCCTGATCTTGCTCGTCTTTCTGGATATCAGGGGCCCAAGGACTTTTGAACACAGGATCCACGTATTAAGAGGTCACGGCTCTCGTCCCGATGGCTTGGCCTTTGACTTGGCGGCTATGGCGGCACCATTGAGGCATGGGAGCTGGGGTGTCATTACGAAAATGTCCGCCCCTGCTTTCTTTCCGGAATAAACAAGCGTCCAAAAGCAAAGAACTCGATTGCTGGCGATGAAGCAGATCCAACATCAGGTTCAGCTCCGCACGCCTGCTTTCATCGAGAAGGGTGCTCCGCTCAGGATGTTGTTCCTGCATCAGCTTGAGAGGAGTCATCGCCTCGAGGATTGGCGTGGCTTTCCGCAGTGTTTTCAATACATCTTGCATGCCATGGGCTGAGCGATCAACGCCCGCGACCCGCCAGCATTCTGATCTCAGCCACTCGATGGATTGGGTGAGTGCTTGTTTGCTGAACGCTCCATGATCGTGATCGTTGTCTGATGTTGCTTCTGTTTGTCGTTCTTTTGTGGTTGTTTTCGGGAGTGGATTGCCAAGGTCGATGTCACGCAGTTGCCTTGCGAACACAAGGCATTCCATCAATGAGTTGCTGGCGAGTCGATTGGCTCCATGCAGACCGGTGCAGGCCACTTCACCAACGGCGTAAAGGCCAGGAAGACTGGTAGCAGCTTTCAAGTCGGTGGCGACACCTCCCATCCAATAGTGGGCTGCTGGAGCCACTGGAATCGGCTGTTGTTCTGGGTTGATCCCAAAGTTGTGGCAGCGTTCCAGGATGGTGGGAAAGCGCCGGAGCAAGGTCTCAGTGTTGATTGGGGTGAGGTCCAGCCCCATATGAGCGACCCCCTGGGCCTGCATGCGACGAACCAGAGCGCGACTGACTTGATCTCTCGGGGCTAAGTCTTTTCCACCGAGTTCATGGACGGGGCTTTGCCCCAAGGCGTCGACGAGGAGAGCCCCCTCACCGCGGACGGCTTCAGAGATCAAGAAGCAAGGTGCATGCTCAAGCTTGAGGGCTGTGGGATGGAACTGAATGAATTCCAGATCTTCGATTGCGGCTCCGGCTTGCCAGGCCAGCGCAACACCTTCGCCGCAGGCTTGTGCTGGGTTGGTGGTGTTGGTGTAGAGGTGACCTCCACCTCCGGTGGCTAGCACCACTGCACGGGCAGGAATCCAGTGAAGGCGAGGGCCTTCGAGGACCTGGACGCCACAGCAGCGATTGTTTTGTACCCACAGCTGGGTCACCCGTACGCCACGGCGATGTTGCAAACCAGGACGAGCATCCACGCGGTCTCTCAAGACATCCACCAAGGCTTTGCCTGTGCGGTCCTGCACGTGGAGAACCCTTCGATGACTATGTGCCGCCTCGAGGGTGGTCGCGAGTGACCCATCCGGGTTGCGATCAAACTCCATGCCGAGCTCTTGAAGTCTGAGCACGCTTTGCTGGGCTTCATCAACCAGAAGGCGCACGGCATCGCCATCACACAGTCCAGCTCCTGCGCGCACTGTGTCTTCGCCGTGGCTTCCAGCGTTGTCGTTGGAACGGGTGACCGCTGCGATCCCTCCTTGAGCCCAGCGACTAGACGATCGCCTGCTCGTGTTTCGATTGAGGAGCAGGACCCGCAGACCCGTGGGAAGCTCCAAACATGTCATCAGTCCGGCAGCACCGGCGCCAATCACGATCACATCCCAGGGTCCAGGCGCAATCGGATCGATAGAGGCTGCGTGGCTGTTCATGGGAGCAAAAACCGCCAGTGTTCCTGGCGGTTCAAGCTTGGTTCAAAGTCAACGATATTGACCGTCGTTGACGCGATCGAAGCCCTCGTTGAGAGCAATCGATGGAGCTGTGACCACGAAATTGTCGCGGTATTTCTCAAACAATTCTTTCTGTCGTTCTGAAAGGTCGAGGTCGAGAACGTCATCGACGTTCTCGTAGGGACCTCCGACAACAATCTTTCCAGCGAAGGTGGGATACATCCCAGGGAATTGCTGAAAGCGACGCACAGAGGAATTGTTTAAATCAACTTTGTCGCCGCGTTCGGCGAGTTTGTCGTCTGCGACATTTCTGATCTCAGCGGCAGAAACACTGGGGGGAACGAGTAGGCCTATCAATAGGCCACCGATCACTACCAAGCCCGTCAGCCAGGACAACAGGCGCTTCATCTGAACTCTCCGTCGGGAATCGGAACTGCACTTCCGGCAGCGCCGGTACGGAAACCTTACAAGTGCAGAACCCTTTTGCTACTTCAGCACAGCCAGGCGTTCGCAGTTCGTTTCAGATCAGACCGCTCAGGCTTGGGACTGAGAGGGAAAGCAGCAGAAACAAAGCATCAATCAAGAGGGTGGTGGAGAGGACAGCAGCTGCAACTCTCCAAGCTTCTTGATGCTCTGAAGCCCTTGCTGCTTGCGTCCAAAACTGCTTTGCCAACCAGAGGACCAGCCCTGCGGCTGAAACGAGGATCAACAGAGAAGTCGGTTGTAAAACCAGCTTTGCCGCTGCGTTGAGAACATGGGCCGCTTCGTTTGAGTTGGCTTTCACAACCTCTGGCCAAAACGACATCACCCCGGTCAGAGCCATCGTGAGATCCGTGATAGCGGTGCCCAACAGTGACGTTAAGTAAAAGGAGCAGCTCAGCTTCCAACGACTGTTAAGCCCCCCAATGGCTAGCGGTAGGGCAATGGCCTCCACGGGTAAATGCAGCACCGGATGCATGCGCAGCCACCCCCAAAACAGGGTGCCCGCTAGCCAACTCCCACTGAATCCAACCAGTATGGATCCGGATTTTTCCCAAAAAGTATTGCCAGTCTGTACAGCCACGATCCCTGCTGTCAGGAGAACTGCTGTGAACAGACAAGAACTAAAGGGGTGAAAGCG
>ERZ802821.264-NODE-264-length-29667-cov-58.1098_pt1 | contig 29667 bp, 28 predicted proteins | sample MGYA00345648_ERZ802821 | MGnify/ENA primary metagenome ERZ802821 (study PRJEB30503, sample SAMEA104212357) | marine metagenome | biome: Westerlies Biome; feature: [SRF] surface water layer (ENVO:00010504) within the epipelagic zone...; material: water... | reverse complement strand
CCCACCTGTACATCCGACATGTCTACCTCAATGAATTCGGGCAAGTTTGCGGGCAGTGCAAGTACCTCTACCTCGTTCACGGTGTGTTGGATTCGACCGCCTCCGAGTTTCACCCCAACGCAGGTATCTTCATTGGTGAAGTGAAGCGGGATTGAGACCTTGATGGCTTTATTCGCTTCCACTCTGAAAAAGTCAGCGTGCATAGGGAAGTCCTTTGCAGGGTGACGTTGCAGCGCTTTTAGGATGGCTTTTTCTTTTTTACCATCGTAAGCGACTTCGATAATGGCAGAGTAAAATGCCTCTTTATCAAGATGCTTTTCGAAGTCCTTACGAATCAACGAAAGGCTGACGGGTGCACTATCGCCTCCATAAATGATGGCGGGTACTTTTGCTTCGAGTCGGCGAAGGCGGCGGCTCGCACCTTTCCCTTCATCGCTTCGAAGTTCGGCTTCAACTACAAAAGTGTCAGACATGGTCTGTCTCCTTTGGAAAACACCCACAAACCTGCGACCAGTTTGGGGTGGGTGGGTTTACGCTGATCTACGAATCGAACAGCGCGCTAATAGATTCTTCGTTACTGACTCTGCGAATAGACTCGGCCAGTAGATCTGAAATAGTTAATTGACGAATTTTTTTGATGCTTTTTGCTTCATCACTCAGCGGAATAGTATCGGTAACGACCAATTCATCCAGCTCTGAATTGCGTACGTTGTCCAGTGCCTTTCCTGACAAAACAGCATGCGTGCAGTAGGCCACGACTTTTTTTGCGCCGCGCTGCTTGAGTGCATTTGCCGCGGAACATAGCGTACCCGCAGTGTCGACCATATCGTCCACCATAATCGCGGTTCGGCCTTCGACATCACCTATGAGATTCATAACCTCGGATTCGTTAGCTCTCGGGCGGCGTTTATCGATAATGGCGAGCTCTGCATCATCCAGCTGCTTGGCGATGGCTCGCGCTCTTACCACGCCGCCGATGTCAGGTGAGACTACAACTACATCTTCGAATTTGGTCGCCACTATGTCGTCATTGAGAACAGGGGAGGCATACACATTGTCAACAGGACAGGTGAAAAACCCCTGAATCTGTTCGGCGTGGAGATCAACTGTGAGAACGCGATCTACTCCAACACTGACCATCATATCCGCTACGACTTTTGACGAAATTGGCACGCGAGAAGAACGTACGCGCCGATCCTGCCTCGCATAGCCAAAGTAGGGTACTACGGCAGTAATGCGACTCGCTGAAGCACGACGAAGCGCGTCGATGATGAGCAATAGTTCCATCAGGTTGTCGTTCGTAGGCTCGCATGTGCTTTGCAGAACAAATACGTCCTTGCCGCGAACGTTTTCATTGAGCTCGACGGTAACCTCCCCGTCAGAAAATTTCCCAACTTTTGCACTGCCTAACTCAAGGTATAGCCGACTTGCGACTTTTTTCGCCAAGTCGGTATTCGAGTTGCCGGTAAAAACCATCATTTTTGACGACATGGTAGGCGTCCTACGAGTGGAAAATGGCTGGGGCGGGAGGATTCGAACCTCCGAATGGCGGGATCAAAACCCGCTGCCTTGCCGCTTGGCGACGCCCCAATAACTGTTTGTGCTACACCGCAGTGAAGCGATTAATTCCCTTTGCAACGAAGACCTCGAACGTGTCGCGGGCGCGCTGTGCCACGCGCTGCGCCTCGTCCTGCGAGTCGAACCCCGCAAATACACAGGCACCGCTCCCCGTCATCATCGCGGGGCCAAATCCTGACAGCCAGTCCAGCGCTGTCTTAACTTGCTCAAATTTACTCACCACCACCGGCTGTAAATCGTTGCGCGCCGACCCATCGAAAACGGCCGACACTGTAATTGGCGGAGTATTGCGTGTCAATTCTGGCGCGTTGAAGATTTCCTGCGTTGAGACATGGCAGTTGGGGTAAATGATGACAAACCAACGTTCAGGTAAGACCATGGGTGTCAGTTGGTCGCCAACACCCTCAGCCCAAGCGGAGTGACCCATAACGAACACCGGGACGTCGGCACCTAAAGAGGTGCCCATCGTGGCTAACGCTTCGGTGCTGTGTCCAGTCTGAAATAAGGCGTTGAGCGCGAGTAACGTTGTCGCCGCATTCGAGCTACCGCCGCCTAGCCCACCTCCCATGGGTATGACTTTGTCGATAGTAATGAGTACACCACGATCCGCTGGTGGCGCCAGCAAATGAGCAGCCTTTACAATGAGGTTGTCTTCATTCGGCACCCCACGAAGCGCCGAGGCGAGGTGGATGCCCGGTTCATTTACTATTTCAAACCGCATTCGATCGCCCCAATCGAGCAACTGAAATACAGTTTGTAGCTGGTGATAGCCGTTTGGCAGTCTGCCGATGACGTGGAGAAACAGGTTCAGTTTCGCAGGACTCAGTGTCTCGATGACTACCTTACTCATGGGGCATGAGGTCCCATTGGCTTACGACTATGTTTAGTGTGTAGCGTATCGATGTCACCTTGATTTTTTTCGGTACCCGGTAATGCTCGGCCGTCGACCACTGCTCGATTACCCTCGTGATGCTTTCATTTGTCGGCGGTGCACCCGTGAGTAATGACGCAACGTCGCTTGGAGCGACTAACCGCAGCGGGCTGGTCTCATCGGCGTCGAACATAGTGGCTAGTGGTAATCGCCGTCCTGCGGAATCTTCAATGAATACGCCTCCAGCTGTGTTGATAACAACAACGCGTTTCAGACCCAAACTATCGCTCAGTACGATACGGTCGTTATCTGGTGCTCTATGTCTCCAGGTGAAGCGTAGGGTCTGTCTTTGCTCGTCAGTGGCTATTAGTATCTTGCCTTTGGCTTGCCAGGGGCTGGTGCTGGGAATGAGTGAAGGACCAGCAATATCGCCTACCGACTCATTTGTTTTGTGCGCGCAGGCTGACAGAGTAAGCAAAAGGTAGGCGTAACCAAGGCGTCGATAAAGCATGATTAGTCTGGAAGAGGAATGGCAAGACGCGTGGCCATTTCTTGGAGGTGCTCATTGTTGGGCGATGCTCGCCATTGGTTGTCGATAAGATCCTTCGCCTCAATCTCGCGTCCTTGGGTCCACAACAGCTCGATAAGATGAGCAGCCACCTCTGGATCTGGGTATTGTTGATAGGCCTCCTTGAGCAATAGTTCGGCTTGTCGGCCTTTGCCCAGCTTGAAGTAGACCCAGCCGAGGCTGTCGATGATGGCAGGGTTACGTGGATCTTTTGAAAAAGCTTCTTCTAGCAGCCCTGCAGCCTCTGTAAATCGATTGGTGTTGTTGGTGAGAGCATAGCCTAGCGCATTGAGCGCGTTTGAATCGCCAGGTGATAGCGTCAGTACGGCCCGATAGTCGGTTTCTGCCTGTTCAAATAAATCCGCACGCTCGAGCAAGTTGGCGCGTGCGAACAGCAGTCGAACTGACGCAGGGAAGGCTCCAATGCCCTCATTCAGTATGTCGATGGCGCTTCTAGACCCAAGTGCATCCAGCGTATCGGCATGAAGTGAGAAGCTCAGTTCACGACCTTGTGGGTGCTTTTTTCGCTGCTCTGTGAAGAAGTCATCTACGGCGTTGAGGTCACCTGCCGAAAATAAAATATTTGCGGCTTCTTGCAGAGCGCGCGGATAGTTTTCCGAGGGCGCGACCAACATAAAAGCATCGAGGGCCGCTCTGGAGTCTTCGAGTTGAATCAGAGCGAGTCCTTTGAAAAATGACGCGTCACTGGTCCGCTGTCCGCTTTTGATAGCGCGATCGAGGCGGATGATGGCGCTCTCGGGCTCGGATAGTTCGATATCTAAGACGGCTGCGCCAATTAGATAATCCACGCTAGGCGATGGTGCCATCAATAATCGATCAAATTGTGCTTTCGCCTCAACAAGTCGCTGCTTGACCAGCAGGTAGCGCGCGTACTGATAGCGCAGCAACGCGCTATCGGTGACCTCTATGGCGGCCAGGAGTTGCTTAAAAGGTTGTGCCTCACCGGCTTGCGATGCGATCTCTGTTAGCAGCAGCGTGCCTCTCTCGTGGTAAGGCGAGGCATCGAGAAGTTTTTCTATGTAAGCTCTCGCCTCTTCTGGGCTCCCATCACGCCACTCCAATAACGCCAGCGCAAAGAGGCATCGCAGGTCATCTGGATAGTCCGCTCTGAGGGATTCTAGGAGCGCCCTAACATCTGCCTGCGTATCCGCTGACTGGGACTGATAGTTATTTAAGAGCGCTGCTGGGTTGATATCCGATCCGGCATCAAAGGCCCGACGAGAAAATACAAGGGCATTTGTAATGTCACCACGATCAATATAGGTGGCCGCTGCCAGTGTCGCGGCACCGCCATCTAGAGGTTCGAGATCAGAGACGCGGGTCGCCATTGCCAAGGTCGCATCGGAATCGCGAAGATATTGCGCGAGTTGCAACGCGCGGCGCGCAATATCGGGATCCGCTATGGCTCCACTGGCCGCCATGAGATGGACCAATCCCCGTTCTAGATCTCTCTCCCTTATCGCAAACTCGGCTTTGAGCAGGTTCGACAGCTGATCGGCAGCCAGATCTGCATAGGGGTAGGTCGGTTGGTCCTCCGCCGTGCCGACAACCGAAGGGGCCGGAGGCTGTGCTGGGGGCTCGATTGAATCCAGACTAGTGCAACCAGAGAGAATGCATGCCAATACGAGGGCTGTGTTCTGTAACGTTCGCATGGTGCTAATAATGACACAACCGGCGAAATCGGCACATGGTCTCTCGTAAACACAATTCTCTGTTATTATGCGAATGTATGTAGCTAATGATTGACAATTATGCCGTCAAATTTGATTGTCATTGGGGTAAATCATGACTCTGCACCAGTAGCGGTGCGGGAGCGGGTGGCGTTTGCGCCTGAAAGTGTCCCTGAGGCGATTTCAGCACTGATAGGCACTACCCATCTTAACGAAGCCATCATTTTGAGCACCTGTAATCGCACAGAGATTTATGGTTGGGTCGGCGACGACGACCCGGCAATACAGGGTGGAGATGACGTCATAGAATGGCTCGCCCGTTATCATAACGTTGCGCTCGATGACTTGGCGACTTGCACCTATCGAAATTATGGTGCCACCGCGCTCACTCATTTGGTGCGTGTCGCTGCAGGACTGAACTCGATGGTCCTCGGTGAGCCACAAATATTTGGCCAGATTAAGTCTGCCTTAGCCGTCTCACAGGAATGTGGCGGTACCGGTGATTTCCTCAGCAGATTATTTCAGGAGGCTTTTCGTCTCGCCAAACGCGTTCGAACCGATACGGCCATTGGTGAAAACCCTGTATCGGTGGCCTATGCCGCTGTGGATCTTGCCGGCAGGATTTTCTCCGATATGTCCAATCGTACGGCCTTGCTGTTGGGCGCAGGTGAGACAATAGAGCTAGTGGCTCGGCACCTTAATGAGGCCGGTTTAGGTAAGTTAATTGTGGCCAATAGAACACTTAAGCGCGCCGAGTCTCTGGCAGATCAGTTTGGTGCTGAGGCGATCTTACTCGCCGATGTCACGGAGCGCCTGCCCAGCGCGGATATTGTGATTAGTTCGACAGCAAGTCAGCTTCCCATTCTCGGGAAGGGGGCAGTGGAAGAAGCCATTAAAAAACGCCGCTACAGGCCGGTATTGCTCATAGATTTGGCTGTCCCCCGAGATATTGAGCCTCAAGTGGCAGCGCTGTCCGATGTCTACCTCTACACCGTAGATGACCTGCGAGGCGTCGTTGAGGAAAACGTGCGTCTGCGCAGTCATGAGGCGAATAAGGCTGACAAAATTATCGACGAGGGGGTCATTGAGGTAGAGGCCACTTGGTTACAACGTGCGTCCTCCGATGTCGTCCGAAACTACCGCGAATCAGCTATGGCGATTCAGCAGGCAGAGCTTGAGCGTGCGATTAAAGCCCTAGAAGGAGGTAAAGATCCGCAGGATGTTGTGACGCGGCTCTCCCGAGATCTGACCAATAAACTGATTCACGCGCCCACCGCTGGCCTCAAGCAAATCGCGAAAGAGGGTGATCGTGTTAACGTAACACGTGCAGCCGAGTTGCTCGGAGTAACCCCGTCATCGGCTTCTGACGGCCCGTCAACACTACAGTAGTTTTATAAAGGCAGTTATTTGTGAAGTCATCGCTTGTCACCAAGCTTGAATCGTTGTGCGATCGTCATGAGGAAGTGTCGGCGTTGCTGTCGGATGCAGAGACTGCATCGAACCCCGATAAATTTCGCACTCTGTCGCAAGAGTATGCCCAGCTTGACGAGGTCGTTCGGGTTTATAGCGGTTATCGTCAAGCACAGACGGATTTAGCAGAAGCCCAGACGATGCTGGCTGACGGCGATCCAGATGTTCGCGAGATGGCGCAAGAAGAGATGGACTCTTTGACACAGCAGATGACGCTCGCCGAGGGCGAGTTACAAGTGCTGATGCTGCCCAAGGATCCAAAAGATAAAAACAATGTGTTTTTGGAAATTAGGGCGGGAACAGGTGGCGACGAAGCGGCCATTTTTTCCGGTGACCTGTTTCGCATGTACAGCCGCTACGCAGAAAGCAAGCGATGGTCTATTGAAGTTGTATCGGAGCGAGCTGGGGATCACGGTGGTTACAAGGAGCTGATAACACGCGTTGTGGGTGATGCGGTCTATGCACATCTGAAGTTTGAGTCCGGCGCACATCGTGTACAGCGTGTTCCTGAAACAGAATCCCAAGGCCGGATCCATACGTCTGCTTGTACCGTTGCCGTCATGGCTGAGCCTGACGACGTAGAGGAGATCGAAATTCGTAAGGAAGATCTGCGGGTCGACACCTATCGATCGTCCGGGGCGGGTGGTCAGCACGTCAATACCACCGATTCTGCTGTTCGATTGACCCATATTCCCACGGGTATCGTGGTCGAGTGCCAGGATGAACGTTCACAGCACAAGAATCGGGCTCGGGCCATGTCGCTGCTGCAAGCGAAGCTCGTTTCGGCCTCCGAACAGCAGCTAGCCGCTGAACAAGCTGAAGAACGCCGAAATTTAGTGGGAACAGGTGATCGTTCGGATCGAATCCGCACCTACAACTATCCGCAGGGTAGAGTGACGGATCATCGGATCAATCTCACATTGTATAAGCTTGCTGAAATAGTCGAGGGTGAGCTTGATGCTGTCATACAGCCTCTCAGACAGGAACATCAGGCGGACTTACTGGCAGCTCTGGGTGACGAATGACGGTACGGGACGTACTTGGCAACTCTGAGATTCCACGGCGAGATGCCGAATTTTTATTATTGCATTGTGTAGGGCAGGCAGATCGGGGCTGGTTAATAGCTCACAACTTGGATGAGGTGCCAATTCAAGCACTAGATGATTTCAAGGCCGCATGCCAACAGCGAGCGCGTGGCCTGCCTTTGGCTTATATCGTCGGCCGCCGTGAGTTTTGGTCCTTGTCCTTAGCGGTAACACCCGATGTGCTTATTCCAAGGCCAGAAACAGAGCTTTTGGTTGAGTGGGTGCTTGAGCATATCGGTCCAGAGGACGGCAAATCTATGCTGGATTTGGGGACGGGCAGCGGAGCAATTGCCTTGGCATGTAAGCATGATGCCCCAAGTCTGACAGTGACGGCTTGCGACATAAGTGCTCGCGCACTCGCTGTGGCAAATAAAAATGCCCTTGATTTGTCCCTGTCGATCGAATTTCTGCAGTCTGATTGGTTTTCCGCAATGGGCGATCGGCGCTGGTCCGTCATAGTGGCCAACCCACCCTATGTTGCACATGTTGATCCGCATCTTTCGCAGGGTGACTTGCGCTTTGAGCCTCAGGGCGCTCTGACTGATGGTTCTGACGGTCTTGGTGCGATACGTCGAATAATCGAGGAGTCTCCCGAGTATTTAGAAAGAGGCGGTTGGCTTTTTATCGAACACGGCTACGATCAAGCAAAGGCGGTTAACACCCTCTTCAAAGCGAGAGGCTTTGCAGATATCAGTTTGCGACGAGATCTTGCCGGACGGCCAAGGGCAAGTGGCGGGTGTTGGCAATGATCAGTGATGGCGATCTAGAGCGCTATTCGAGACAGATTCTCCTTCCGGAAATAGATCTGCACGGCCAGCAGCGGATTGATCAAGCAACGGTCACTGTTGTCGGTTGCGGTGGTTTGGGTTCGATGGTCGCGCTCATGTTGGCCGGGGCGGGAGTTGGGCGCCTGATACTCATTGACGATGATGTTGTCGAGGTCAGCAATCTGCACCGGCAACTGGCGTTTCGCGAATCGGATCTTGGTGTTGAAAAGGTGGTCGCACTTCGCGACCAGCTGTTGGGACTGAACAGCAGCATCGAGATCCATGCGACACCTGCGCGTTTCGGTGACAACGCATCCCAAGATGCGCTCGCTACGCGAGAGGCAGACATCGTTGTTGACGCAACGGACTCGCTGACCGCGCGGCATGCCATCGAGCGCATAACGCGCGCTGAGTCGACACCTTGGATCATGGGCGCCGCGACGCGACTTCATGGTCAGCTTGCCGCGTTTAGTGGTGACAGACGTGAAGGTTGCTACTTGTGTATGGCACCGAGTAGCGACGACGCCTCGGGATTTGATTGTCGCAATGAGGGGATCTTGGGTCCGGTTGTTACCGTGGTGGCTGCGTGGCAAGCGCAACACGCCCTACTGTTTCTCGCCGGCCATGACTTAGAGTGGGGACAACTCAACGTATACGATGCAGTACGCTATCGCATTGACCACCTTCAAGTCGCATCGCCAGGCGGGTGTCATCACTCATGATGTGGCATGAAGTCATCGGGTATCGGCTGTCGCAGCAACATAATAAGGCGGACAGCGATCATCGCTGATGCCACGACAACCCCTACGATAATGCCTATCCAAAAGCCCGCTGCACCGTCGAACGGATTATCGGCACGAACGATTCCGAGGTAGTAACCCAGGGGTAGTGCGATTAACCAATAAGCGACCATGCTGGCGATAAAGGGAAAGCCGGTTTTTTTGTAGGCACGCATCGAGAATGCACCGACTATCTGAACGGCGTCGATGATGACAAACAGTGCGGCAAAACTGAGTAATCTTGTAGCGAGAAGCGATATGTCGGGTGAGTTGGAGTAGACGCCAACGATCGTTGCCGGTACTGATAACAAAATGACCATGGTTGTGAGGCTAATGACGCCTGAGGTCAAGATTCCCGCTTTGAGTGCGATAAACACACCACCTTGGTCTTGAGCACCGAGGGCATGACCCATCCGGGTGGCCATAGCGGAGCCAATGGCCAGCATTGGAATATAGAACATGTCCCAGACGTTGAAGGCAATTTGGTGCGCGCCGATAGCGACGTCTCCCAAGGACGACACCAGCAAGGCAATACCAGCAAACACGGCAGTCTCTAGAAAAAATGTAGCGCCCACTGGGCCGCCAATCACCAGTATTTCTTTAATGGCCAGCCAGTTCGGAGCAACCGGCACCAACGGTGGCATGTAGTAGCGCAGCGACTTTTTTGTCAGTACATACGCGGTGATGATAAACGCAGAAAGCCACATCGATATGGCCGTAGCCAAACCGCATCCTTGAGCGCCCATTGCCGGAATATCACCGGCCCCAAAAATGAAAATGTAGTTAAGCGGTATGTTGGCGATAAAGCCTATGACGGCGGCAACTGCAAAGGGTGAAGTTATGCCAACCCCCTGCGTGTGATAACGCAGAGCCATGAAAATGCCGATAGCGGGAAATCCAAGTGCCACCATTCTGATGTAATCACTCGACTTTTCCGCTGTTGAACCTTCGATACCGAGTAAGGGGAGTCCAAGGTGGCTGTAATAGCAAAGTGGTGCAACGATCAGGCTCAAGAAAACCGATACCCAGAGGGACTGCGGGAGGTGATCCCGTATTCGTTGGATTTTGCCGGCGCCAAAGTCTTGCGCGATAATGGCTGACGAGGCAAACATGACCCCTAGAACAATCAAGTAAAGGGGCAACCAAATATTGAAGCCGATGGCGATAGCCGCGAGGTCCTTGTCGCCAAAGCGCGCCGCCATAATGGTATCCACGACGCCTGTACCCATTTGTGCCGTCTGAGCCACCAAAAGAGGCCAGCCAATTCGCCAAAAGTGGCCCAGTTCTGTTCTAAGCGAGGCAGTTTGTTTAGTCATATTGCTCTCAATGCGCGGACGGCACTTTAGCACGTAATAGGAATAACTCAGGTGTCTTTTCAGCAGTGTGCTATGCTCGCGCACCTCTGATAAATGGATGTACCTTACCGTTGAGCGATCAAGCCCTCGAAGCCGCCGAAAAAACAGCAAGCCAAGCACCCGATGTGTCGTTTGGCGCACTCGATTTAGCCCCTTCATTAATGCGCGGAATCGAGGCACTTGGGTTCGAAAAATGCTCCCCAATCCAAGCCCAGATTTTACCCCACACGCTGCAGGGACATGATGCGATTGGCAAGGCTCAAACCGGTACGGGTAAGACGGCAGCTTTTCTGATCACGTTGTTTAACGATCTCCTCAACAATCCCGTGGAGGGAGAGCGTTACTTAGCTGAGCCGCGCGCCGTTATTTTGGCGCCGACAAGAGAATTGGTCATGCAGATTGCGGACGATGCTCGGCAGTTGGGAAAGTTTACGGGACTGAGTACGGTCACACTGATTGGTGGTGCAGACTATGCAAAGCAACTGGCGAAGGTCAATGACCGCGTCACGGATATTGTTGTCGCGACCCCGGGACGGTTGATCGATTTTATTCAGCGCGGCGATATGCATCTCGATCGTGTTGAGTCTTTGGTATTGGACGAAGCAGATCGTATGTTGGACATGGGCTTCATCCCACAAGTTAAGCGCATTGTCAGATCGACGCCAAAGAAGGAAGACCGGCAGACGCTTCTATTCTCGGCTACATTTAGCCAAGACATCATGAGCCTTGCTACGCAGTGGACCTTCGACCCCATTACTGTTGAGATTGAGCCTGAACGTATTGCGACAGAGAACGTCGATCAGCGAGTCTATTTGTTAGAGAGTCGCGATCGATTAGGCGTGCTTAAGGCTATTTTAGCCAGCCCCGAATCAACATCCGTCATCGTGTTCGCCAATCGGAGAGACCAAGTTCGGCGAGTCCACGAACGGTTGCAAAAGCAAGGCCTCGAATGCGGAATTCTCTCAGGAGAAATTACGCAGGCTAAACGCACTAAAACACTGGAGCAATTCAAGTCAGGCCGCATTCGCGTACTGGTTGCGACAGACGTCGCGGGCAGAGGGATTCATGTTGACGGCGTCAGCCACGTCATTAACTACGATCTACCAGAAGATCCTGAGGATTACGTACACCGGATAGGGCGCACGGGCAGAGCGGGTGAAAAAGGCGTATCGATCAGTTTCGCTAGCGAGGACAACGCGTTTTTACTGCCGGAGATTGAAGCTCTGCTAGGTCAGTCGTTGAAGTGTGTGCAGGTACCTGAGGAGCTGCTCAAAACCTGATTATCTCAGATGCCGTAACTCGTCACACCACAACAGTGTCGCACCAGCGACCGCAGCGGGGATGAGTATGAGATTAAGAAGCGGTATGCCCGAGACAAAGGCGACCACCATCCCGAATCCTATTGATGTGCTTCGCTGTGCGCCGCAGGCCTCACGAACGTCGCTAAACGGCAATCGGTGGTTATCCATCGGGTAGTCGATGAATTGCAACGACATCATCCAAGCGCCCAATAAAATCCATAGAAACGGTGCCGCGACATTAATGCCTGGAACGATGCTTATGATCAGAACCAGAAATGCCATCGGTAAATAGTGGCAGAACTTCTGGATCTCTCTGAGGAAACCGCGGGGCACGGCCAGCGCAGTTTGAAGCGCTGAGCTGTCATTATCCAGCACCTCGCCGGTGACTTGTTCCTCTACTTTTTCTGCTAGTAGCCCATGGAAAGGTGATGTGAGGAAAAGCACCAGGAAGATCGAAAGGTAACCCGATAGCAGTGTGCCTACCACCCATATGAGAGGAGTGATAATCCACGTCAGAAATTGCCAGGAACCACTTATCTCCCCGGTAAAGTCACTATAGTAGCCTGACATCAACTGGTACAGGCTACTCGCTATCAATGCGAATACTGCGATATTCGCAAGCAACGGGATGACGACAAAACCGCGCAATCCAGGGCGAGGAAGCAGGGCCATGCCCCGAAAGAAATAACCTGCTCCCGTCAAAAATCCAGACATATTGTGGTGTTCCAACCTCTAAATCGATGAGACATGCGCCAACTTAGCGCGGCTGTGACTATACTACGCTGGTAACAAACTGGAACATGATCATGCAAGACGACAATCTGTTTGCGAGCGAAATGGGCGACGTCACTCCACTTAAGCGCGATCCGCGTGAGCGTCTGATTAAAACAGAAACGGTCGATGCGAGTCGCCGCCGTCAGGCGGCAACTCAGATGACAGCCCGCTCGGATAATTTTTTGTCGGATGATGGCGTGCCACCGTTAGATGCCTGGTATGTACTCGACTTCAAGCGTCCGGGGATTCAAAACGGTGTGTACCGCAAGTTACGGCTGGGTCAGTATGAAACTGAAGCTCGTCTCGATTTACACCGTTATACCGTTGCTGAGGCGCGACGCGAGCTGTGGTCGTTTTTTAAAGAGGCGCGCCGTCTGGGGTTGCGTACATTGCTGATCACCCACGGTAAGGGTTTTGGCAACAAGGAAAAGTCGGGTTCCGGCGTTTTGAAGGGTTACGTTAACCGCTGGCTTCAGGATATTGACGATGTACAAGCGTTTCACTCGGCACAACCACAGCATGGTGGAACGGGTTCTGTTTATGTGCTGTTGCGGAAAAGCGATGCTAAAAAGAAAGAGAATCGCGAGCTCTACACGAAAGGGCGCCAGCAGGACGTATAGCTGTTTCAGCTAGCGCTGAGCTTTTCCTTCAGCAGCTGATTGAGCAGCTGGGGGTTAGCTTGCCCCTTCGACGCTTTCATAGCCTGACCAACGAAAAAGCCAATGAGCTTCTTCTGCTTGCTGGCATCTGCCGCACGGTACTGATCGACTTGAGCCGAGTTTGCAGCAATCAGTTCATCGACGATTGCTTCGAGTGCTCCGGCATCGCTGACTTGCTTCAGTCCCTTATCGAGGATGATACGATCGACGTCAGATTCCCCCGCCCATAAAGCGTCGAAAACAGTTTTCGCCATTTTGCTGGATAAGGTGCCATCATCGATTCGCGTGATCAGTGCGGCGAGTCCATCAGGTCTAATAGCGCAGTCATTGATGGTGTTGCCGACGCGGTTAAGCGCTGCGCTGAGCTCGCCAACTATCCAGTTAGCAGCAGCTTTTGGGTTGTTACAGATTGTGCAAGTAGCCTCAAAAAACTCGGCTGTCACGCGGTCTTGAGTTAGCAAATTTGCGTCATAGTCGCCCAAGCCAAGATCTGAGATATAGCGCGCACGCTTTGCTGTGGGCAGTTCCGGAAGAGAAGCGCGAATCTGGTCTATGGTGTCATCATCGATAACAATGGGCAAAAGATCTGGGTCTGGAAAATACCGATAGTCGTTTGCAACCTCTTTAGAGCGCATAGCGCGAGTTTCGTCCTTATCGGGATCGAAAAGGCGCGTCTCCTGAGTAACCGTGTCACCACTGTCGAGCAGATCCTGCTGCCTGTCGGCTTCTATCTGAATCGCGCGTTCAATAAAGCGAAAGGAATTGATGTTCTTGAGTTCGGTTCGAGTGCCGTACTCAGACTCGCCCTTGGGTCGAAGCGATAAATTGACGTCGCATCGCATTGACCCCTCAGACATGTTGCCATCAGAAATTCCCAGATAGGTAACCAACGCGTGAAGTGCTTTGAGATAGGCAACCACTTGCGTCGCTGTTCGGAAGTCAGGTTCGGTTACAACTTCAAGTAGTGGCGTTCCAGCGCGGTTTAGGTCGATGCCTGTGTGTCCGGGAATCGCGTCGTGAACAGACTTGCCCGCGTCCTCTTCAAGATGCGCGCGCAAAATCCTCACCGGAAACAGCGAGCCGTCTTCCATTGGCACATCAAAAATACCCTCTTTCACAATGGGCTGAAAGAACTGAGAGATTTGATATCCCTTCGGGAGGTCGGGGTAGAAGTAATTTTTTCTATCGAACCTAGATACACGTCCAATGTCGGCGCCAATACCTAACCCAAATACGATGGCCTGCGTCACCGCGCTATGATTCAACACCGGAAGCGTTCCCGGTAATGCGACGTCTAAAGGATTGGTCTGGCTATTTGCAGCAGCGCCGAATGTGGTCGCCGATGACGAGAAAATTTTGGACTGCGTAGCAAGTTGCAAGTGCACTTCGAGCCCCATCACTTTTTCCCATTGCATCAGACGAGCCCTCCAAGGTCCGGCGATAGGGTGTGCCAGTCGGTTCGTTTTTGATATTGATGCGCGACATTAAGCAGCCTAGCCTCATCAAAGCGCCTGCCGATAAGCTGCATCCCTACCGGCAGTCCATTAACGAGTCCGGCGGGCACGCTGATGGCGGGTAAGCCCGCAAGGTTGGCACCAATAGTAAAAACGTCCTCCATGTACATATCGGTAATGGACTTTGACTGGTCATTTAAAACAAAAGCGGTGTTGGGTGCGGAAGGTCCGGCAATGACATCAACGTTGTCTAAAACAGTGTCGTATTCGTTTGCAATGACGCGCCGCACTTGTTGGGCTTTCATAAAGTATTGATCATAAGACGCGGCAGACAAAGTGAAGGTCCCAACTAAAATTCGGCGTTTCACTTCAGGGCCAAAGCCTTCGCTTCGAGACCTTGTGTAGAGGTCCTCAAGATCCGCAGGGTTCTCACAGCGATACCCGTAACGGACTCCGTCATATCTGGATAGATTGGCGGATGCCTCCGCGGGCGCGATTACATAATAGGTCGATACGCCCAGGTCGGTGGATGGAAGTGAGACGTCGACAATGATCGCGCCGGCCTGTTCCAGTTCTTTGATTGCTCTGCCGATGGCATCGGCTACTGCGGCATCGAGATGATGAGAAAAAAACTCCTTGGGAACGCCGATCCGCAAGCCCGATATCGACTGCTCAAGCGTCTCTGCGTAATTCGGAACCGGTTGGTCTGAACATGTGGAGTCGAGCGCATCGCTACCCGCCATCGCCGACAGGACGAGTGCACAGTCTTCCGCTGTTCGAGCCATCGGGCCTGCTTGGTCCATAGACGAGGCGAAGGCAATCATGCCATAGCGCGAGACGCGTCCATAGCTGGGCTTGAGGCCGGTAATGCCGCATAAAGCGGCGGGTTGCCTAATCGACCCTCCCGTATCTGTGCCCGTCGCCAGCGTCGCAAAGCCGGCAGCCACGGCTGCTGCAGAGCCACCTGACGAGCCTCCGGGAACACGCGCGGTGTCCCAAGGGTTCCTGGCTGCGCCAAAAAAGCTGGTTTCATTGGAGGAGCCCATTGCGAACTCGTCCATATTGCACTTGCCGAGACTGATCATCCCGGCGGTTTCGAGTCTGTTGACCACCGTCGCGCTGTACGGTGGTATAAATTCTGCGAGCATTTTTGATGCGCAGGTGGTGCGCACATCGCGAGTGCAGAAAATATCTTTATGCAGCATCGGGATACCCAACAAAGGCGAAACATCGCCGCTAGCCAAGGCCTTGTCGGCCTGCGCTGCGGCGGCTAAAGCTCGGTCTTCACATGAGGTGATGACGGCATTGAGTGCCGGGTTTAAGCGGGCAATCCGCGATAGACTGTCCTCTGTCAGCTCTCTTGATGAAACGGAGCCGGTACGAAGCTGCTGCGATAATGCAGCGAGGGTGTTGACAGCTTTTGCCATCAGTCGAGGACTCGTGGCACTAAGAAGTAATGCTGATCCTGGGCCGGTGCATTTCGCATTAGTCCCTCGCGATCAACCAAGGTTTCGACTGAGTCAATTCTGAGGCGTTGCACCGCATCAAGGGGATTGACCATTGGGGTGACCTGGGTGGTGTCAACTGATGATAAGGCGTCAAACAGAGCCAGTGTTTGATTGAATTCCGTTGTCGCTGTTTCGATGTCTTCGTCAGAGATTGATAGGCGTGCCAAAACAGCTACCTCTTTGACTGCTGCTGCATGAGTCAAGGTGTGTGTCCAATAGATGCATTTCGAAACTGCAAACTACCATACTTCCAGCTTGCTCAAAAACTGTCCCGTTGTTACATTTCCCATGTCATCAATCATATTCCATTCCAAATAACGGGCAGTGGTCACTTAACGATCGTAGAGCGCGTCTGACGCGCGCGTTGCGATGGTTTCGACGCACTTAGCCATAGGCAAATAAACATGTTAAAACGCTTGCGAGGGATGTTTTCAACTGATCTGTCGATCGACCTCGGTACGGCAAATACGCTGATCTATGTTAAGGATCGCGGCATCATTTTGGATGAGCCCTCGGTTGTTGCAATCAGGGTCCATAACGGCCAGAAGTCCATCGAGGCGGTTGGTACAGAGGCCAAGCGGATGCTCGGGCGAACCCCGGGAAATATCAGTGCAATCCGCCCTCTCAAGGACGGCGTTATTGCCGACTTCCAAGTCACAGAAAAAATGCTTCAGCACTTCATTTTGAAGGTTCACGATACCCATTCGTCATGGTTGCGACCCAGTCCAAGAGTTTTGATTTGTGTGCCTTGCTTATCAACTCAAGTGGAGCGCGAGGCCATAAGACGATCCGCCGAAGGTGCGGGCGCCAGGGATGTGCGGCTTATCGAAGAGCCCATGGCGGCGGCCATTGGTGCAGGGCTCAAGGTAGAAGAAGCGATTGGTTGCATGGTTGTTGATATCGGCGGCGGTACCACGGAAATTGCACTGATTTCATTGAGTGGGGTTGTTTATCGAGACTCTATTCGCGTGGGCGGAGATCGTTTCGATGAGTCTATTGTTGCCCACGTTCGCAGACGTTTTGGCTGCCTTATTGGTGATGCCACAGCAGAGCGGATTAAGCACGAAGTAGGGTGCGTTTGGACTGGCAGTGAGAAGCGCGAGATCGATGTTCGAGGCAGGCACTTGGCAGAGGGTGTTCCCAGAACATTTACTCTGAATAGCGACGACGTAATGGTCGCGCTCGAGGAGCCGGTTGATGCGATTATCCGCGCCGTACGAATGGCTTTAGAGCAATCTCCACCTGAGCTGGCAGCAGATATTGCCGAGACGGGCATTGTCCTCACAGGTGGTGGGGCGTTGTTGCGCGATTTGGATGCGCGTCTTGCCGAGGAAACTGGCCTTCCGGTGTTGATCGCAGAGGACCCACTGACCTGTGTTGTTCGCGGTGGCGGTATGGCACTCGAACTAATGGATAATTACTCGTTGGACCTCATGTCAACTGAGTAGGTTTCTGGGTTCGATTTAGAACGGGGAACGCGCCATTAGCACTCTATTTTCCAGACCACGCTTCCTGACGGGCCGTTTGATGGTTGCAATTGTTTTGGGCATTGCACTTTTAGCCTTCGCTCGGGCGTCGCCTTTTCTTCAGCAGTTGTCGGGCCTTGGCGCTGACATAGCGGAGGTATCCTCCGACATCACTGACATGCCAAAACAGCTGCTAAATACCGCCTCAGCTTACTTGGAAAGTCGACAGACTATGCGGCAGCGCATTCAGGAACTTGAAGATAAGCAGCTGATGCTTAGCGCTCGTGCTCAAAAGATGGAGGCGCTGACAGCCGAAAATATGCGTTATCGAGCGCTACTGAACTCCCCTATGGCGGAAGAGGCCACCATGATGGTGGCACGGATTGTGGCCGTATCACCGGACGTGAATAGACATTTACTAACCGTTGATCGCGGCAGTGATGACGGTGTTGTGATAGGTCAGTCGGTGATCAACTCCGAAGGCGTCATGGGGCAGATAGTTCAAGTGGGCATATCGGCTAGTCGCGTTCTGTTAATCACGGATGTTCAGCATGGCATACCGGTTCTCAATAACCGAACGGGGCAGCGCGCGATTGCAGATGGTGTTGGTCGCCTAGATCATCTAGTCATACAAAACCTAGCCAGTACGTCTGACGTTAATACAGGTGATTTATGGGTGACGTCGGGACTCGGAGAACGCTTTCCTACCGGTTACCCGGTCGGTATAACCTCGGAAACAACGACCTCGGGTGACGCAGCTTACCTCTCTGTAACGATTCAACCAGCGGCAGCCTTAGATGTGGCGAGCCACGTGTTGATTATTTCGTCTGTCGATGCCGCTGAATAGGCTGACGGCGCCGTGAGAGACGAGAGCAACATCTGGTTGTCACTGTGTACATCGCTGGTGTTCGCGGCGCTCTTGTTTCAATCTGTCAGTTCGATGGATGTGCGTTTTTTTGCGCCTCGTTTACTCGAACTTTGCGTCTGCTACTGGATCTTATCTTCGCCGGCAACACTGGGTATTTTTTTCGCGTTTGCAGTGGGAGTCTTGGTTAATCTCATCGAGGGCTCCTACATAGGTAGTGCGTCTATCGGTCTTTCTGTGGTTGCCTACATGCTATTGAGCGCTATCTATACGATTAGGCAGCTGGACTGGATATCCCAGACCGCTATTATCTTTTTGTTACTCGGAATTTCTCTTGCATTGCAGCGCATCGGGTTAGCGGCTGTCGGAGTGAGTTCCGATGGGCTGAGTTACCTGATCAGTGTCCTTGTCTCAGCAGCGCTTTGGCGGCCATTCAATGTCGCTATGGATGGTGCTAGACAGTGGCTTGGCCGGCTACGGTGAGTGTGATTCTAGCCAGTGCAAGTCCCCGTCGGCGTGAGTTGTTGAGCCAGATACTTAGGGATTTTGCGTGCCTGGCGGCAGATATTGACGAGACGCCCCACGAGGGTGAGTCGGCAACAGACTATGTCTGTCGGATGTCAGAAGAAAAGGCGAAACGCGTATGGTTGCCGGGTCGCGTCGTCTTGGGCGCCGATACTACGGTTGTATGCAATGGTGCGATGTTGCATAAACCCATGTCAAGGGAGCAGGCTAGGGGAATGTTACGGTCATTGAGTGGTCAAAGGCATGAGGTGATGACGTCGGTGTCTTTAATGTCTGATAGCGCTATAACAACGCAACGGGTGACTACGAGAGTTGAATTCACGCAACTATCCCCACGTTTGATCGAGGCGTATCTGCAGACGCAAGAGCCTTGGGATAAGGCCGGTGCCTACGCAATTCAGGGTTTAGCGGCAAGTTTTGTCAAACGTATTGAAGGCAGTTATACGGCTGTTGTTGGTCTGCCGCTGAGTGAGACGAGAGACATGCTTGAAATTGCGGGGATTGAGACAGGTGTGAGTGGATCGCATGTTTAGCAAGATCCTTCGACTTCTCGGTAGTTTAGTGTGGCGGTTGGTCATCGCCATGATTGTCACAGTGGCAATTGCTGTTAGTTTGGCGACCGTTCTTGTTCCATTACTACCCATCGTGAATACATCGCTGGTTCATGAAATCGAGGCTCGGACAGGCTTCGATGCTGAGATCCGAGGACTCAGCGCAGAGATGGGCGGCTTTCGACCCAAGTTGACACTTGTTGGTCTAGATATTCGAAACGAGACCACTCGCACGAGTGTTTTCCGCGCCAGCCATTTAGAAGTAACACTCAATCCTTGGCGCTCCCTACTTCAACGACAATTGATCTTCTCTGAAATGATCGCAAGCGATGTGGCTATTCCCGCTCGATTGAGTAATAAGGCCGACAGCATTGTTGTTCCGATTGATCCCAGTGTTTTCGCCACAGAAATTGAGCGAGTGGTACTCGAAAATACGAACGTATCCCTAGTGCGCGCGCTCTCAGGTAGCGATGAAGTGCTAGACCTCGCGGTTGATCTGGAACTGCGACGCGATGGGAGTCGTCGGCAATTGCGACTGTATGCAACGGGTAGCGGGGGGTTGTCTGTCAGCATGGCGGGCGCTGGAATAGGTAATCCGTTTGAAGTGAGTCGATTTTCCGGTGAGGTAAATGGCCGCATTACGGCGGAGGATATCGAACCGTTGGCACGTTTTTTTCGCGCTGATGTGGCGGGCTCGCTAGAGTTCTTGTTTTGGACTAACGCAGCTGACGGCAGAGCTGAGACTACCTTTCAGGTTGAGGGAGAGGCAAGTCTTCCCTCATCAGACGCGCGATATGACGCGGTAGAATTTTCCTTGGCAGGAATGGCGACCGCTAATGGAACAGAGAGCTGGTTGACGTTGGCCCATGCCGACTTGGCCCTTAATAGCGGTCCTGTCGAGTTCAGGGATATTCATTTCGGATGGACTGAGGGTCAGTGGCAGGTCGTGACACAAAGTCTCGATGTTGCGTCGAGCACGCGGACATTACTTGATTCTGGTTTTATTCCTGAGCAGTTCATCAATCCTACCCGCAGTGCCTCACCCCGCGGGACGATTTCCACACTGAGCATCAAGGGATCATTGACAGATGGGTCGTTGCCCCGAGTTGCGATGGACTTTGAAAATCTTGTCATAGCTGAGCAGTCACAGCTCCCTGGGGTAAAAGGGCTATCGGGCGCAATTACATTTGACGGGGGGCAGGGTCAGCTGCAAGTAAACAGTGTCGATTTGGAGCTCGCTATACCCAGGCAGTTTCCGGAGGCATTACAACTCGGCCACGTTAAAGGCATCATCGATTTTGATCTTGATGGTCAGCAAGTTACTCTTCGCAACGGGCGGGTGGCGACAGATGCAGGCGATTTTTCCGCCATCGGTATCATTACAGGTACGATTCCGTTTTCCTCCAGTCCCTTGCCCTCCAGTCCCATGCCCTTCGGCCCGTTACAACCAGAGGCCACGGTTGCGCCCCAACTCAATGTCGTACTCGGCGCAAAGTCAGCACCGATATCACGTGCATTAGCATTTACGCCAAAGACTATTGATCCCGATGCCTACACATGGATGCAAACGTCCTTGGGTACCGGTCGGGCTAGGCAAGTGGGATTTATTCTGCGCGGTGGGGTTCGTAAGCAGGACTTCCCGCTTCGCTCAATCCAGCTGTCGGCCTTCGCAGATCTCGAAGCTGTGACCATGCTTCCTGGTCTGCCGCTTGCGAGAGATTTATCGGGTTACATTAGTATTGATAACGGATTGGTTACCTTCGATGTCGATTCGGCCCGCGTTGACGACTTAGGCATCAGTGGTGGTCTTGTTCAGGTTGGGCGAGATAACGACTTAACCGTTCTTACCGCACAGGCATCGATAGTAGGTTCACTGCCTGATGCGGTGGCACAAGTTGCCACTATCCCCTACGTACCGGAGCCTGTCAGTCTAGCGTTGCTTAACCTATCCACTGACGGCGATGTCCAAGGCTTTTTTGACCTTTCTATGCCGATCAAGGGTGCCCCAAAGGTTCCTACGATTAGTACGAAGGTAGACGTGGAGGACGGATCGGCCTCCTATGCCGGTATCTCGGTAGGGCTGGATGAACTGAATGGCGAATTCACCTATGAGTTTCCGCGGGGTATTACTTCTGGTGAACTGTCAGCCAGTTTCCGAGGGCAGGACATCGCGCTAAATCTTGATCTTGATGCGCTTAATTTGGGTATTGAATCTCCCGGCTTGTCCGTTGCCACTGCGGTGTCGTTGGCTCCCGCTGATGTCAGTGCACTTTTTAATGTGCCAATTTCAGAGGAGATCGCTAGCGGTGCCGCGCAATTTGATATCGCATTTCAAGCGGGACAGGGTGCAGCACTGCGGGCAAGCTCGGATCTGTCGGGCTTGGCGGTGCTTCTTCCCAAGCCATTGCGCAAAGTTAATGAAGAAGCGACTGCCTTCAACCTTGACCTGTCGCTCGCCGACACGCTGTCGGTGGATTTGCAATACGCGCAGTCGTTTGCTGCGACGTTCATGCGAGACCGGCTTCAAGATTGGCGTGCCAGCATTTCTTTAGGAGAGGCTTCTATGCTGGGTCCCGTAGAAAGCCTAGATCCTGACGTTATACAGGTAACTGGCGACATGCAGTTGCTTGACCTTGGGGAATGGTGGACGACGCGCGCCATGCTGTCGAGTGCTGGTAACGATGCTTTTCCGACCATCACGTGGCAGGATTTTTCAGTAGATTCTTTGCGCCTCGCTGACAATGATTTAGGTGCCGTTTCGACGTCGGGCCGATTTCAGGACGGAGCTATCGAGTTGACATTAGACAGTGATTTTGTCGACATGACTGCTGACTACAGCGACATAGAAGGACAGTTAAATCTCCAAATTGACGCGCTAAATCTCGATTCGCTACCCGATTTTAACGCAGATATTGACTCCGTGGGCAGCGGTCTCGGAAGCAACAGTCCTTGGCCAACTGCGGCGATTGGCATTACTTCTATCATCTTCAAGGAGCAAGATTTGGGCTCGCTGTCATTTGCCGCGGATATTACCGAGACAGACATAGCCCTATCTGATTTTTCTGGGGTGCTCGATGGTGTCACCATGGGGCCGGCAAGCCACTTTTTATGGTCCCGAGGGACGGCATCAAAGACCCGAGCTACACTCGATCTCTCGCTTGCTAATGCTGCTGAGGCCCTGACCTTATTGGATGCGAAATCGGTGGTTGATTTTTCCTCGGGCACCATTTTGGGTGACCTGACTTGGTCTGGTGGGCCGCATCAATTTGACGCATCAAAGGTAATGGGTGACCTTACGCTGGAGCTCAGCTCAGGTTCCTTCCTGCCTGTTCCATCACAGGCAACGGACCCACTTCGATTTATTGGTATCTTCAATCTTGCGGGACTGGTACAGCGATCGAACGTCAACCAATTATTTGATCCTGGCCTTACTTTTGATCGCGCCCGCGGTGACTTCTCACTAAACTTGGGTCAGGTACAGATCAATGAGTTCGCTATTCGCAATGGGGGTGGCAGCCTTACCTTGGGCGGGAGCTATTTAATGGTCGATGATACGATCGATGCGGAGCTGGCGGTAACCCTTCCATTGGTCGATAACATCCCTTGGGTGGCAGCGCTGGCTGGCGGGCTTCCTATTGCCGCGGGAGCCTACTTGGCCAGTAAGCTATTTGAGGATCAAATGACGCGTCTATCAAGCGGTGTCTATTCGGTCACTGGGTCGGTAGGCGCACCAGAGGTTAAGTTTGTCCGGGTATTTGACGCTAACGTATCGAGTGAGCGAGCGGCTGTATTGGGACAAGATCAATCATCAGAGGATTCATCTGCCAGTGAGCGCAGATAACGAAATAACTTTCTAGCGGAAACAGGCGGTGCATTTTTGACTCGTTCGTCGTTGGCACTGCGCGACAGCTGTCGAATGAGTTGCCGATCTCCGTTGGGCCAGATCGATAAAACCTCGCCTAAGGCGTCATCGCCCCTCAGCAAAAGCGCGTCTCTTGCTCCTTCGACAACATGCTCTACCGCCTTGGCCTTGCGAGATGTTTCATGAAGTTCATCCAGCGCTACTGCAATCTGCTCTGCATCAACATTGCGCATGAGCTTGCCAATAAACTGCATTTGTCGGCGCTTACCACTGCGGTGCGAGATCCGTTGCGCTAATAACACCGAGTCAATCAGGGTTTCATTATCGATATCCAATTTTGCCAGTTGCGCCGGTGATAAACTGACTAGCTGCTCTCCAAGATCCTGCAGTGCATGCATTTGACGCTTTCGTGCACTTTTGCTCTCTGGAGCAATCTCGTCATCAAATAAAGGGTCGTCATTCATGGTGATTTAGCCATAAAAGTAGGCAGCGAGGCCCAAAAAGGCGAAAAACCCCACAACATCGGTGATGGTTGTCAGCACTACGCCACCAGCAAGAGCAGGGTCTATTTTCATTCGATCCAAAATAAGCGGTAAAGAGGCCCCCGCAATGCCGGCGGTAATCAGGTTGATGATTATGGCAAAGGCAATGATGAGGCCCAGCGTCGGATCATCAAACCAGTAGGCTGCGATTAGAGCGATGACGCCAGACCAAACTACGCCATTGATGATCGAGACCAGAATCTCTCGTCTCACTAGCCAAGCTTCAGTGCGGTCATTGATTTGCCCCATCGCCATGGCGCGGATGAGCACAGTGAGGCTTTGTGTGCCTGCAATGCCGCCCATCGATGCGACGATTGGCATCAATACGGCGAGGGCGACCACTTTTTCAATAGTATCCTGAAACAAGCCAATCACGGAGGCGGCTAGGATCGCGGTAGCTAAATTAATGGCGAGCCAAATTGCACGCTGAGGCGCCGTTGTTAGGACGGGCGTGAAGGTATCGCCATCTCCCAGACCGGCCATAACCGCGAGACTGTGGTCCGCTTGTTCGCGGATAACGTCGACGACATCATCAATTGTAATCCGTCCGATGAGCCTGCCGTGCTGGTCAATCACGGGTGCAGAGATCCAGTCATTCCGCTCAAAACGCCGAGCCACTTCGTCGGCTGGTGTCAATGCATCGAGCGGCTCTCGCTCCGTTTTCATCATCTCGCGTACCGACGCGTGTGGGTCTGAAACAAGCAGTGTCCGAACCGGCAGAAGGCCAACGTACTTATCGTCTCGATTGACCACAATGAGGCTGTCGGTATTCTCGGGTAGTCGCGTATGACGGCGCAGGTATCGAAGCACGACGTCCATGGTCAAGTCCGCTCTAATAGTGAGCGTGTCCGTACTCATCAGACCACCTGCAACGTCATCGGGATAAGCCAATACCGTTTCAAAACGCTCTCGGTCGTATTCGGTCAGCGAGTCGAGTATTTTGCCGGTATCGGCCAGCGGTAACTCGTGCAGAATATCGGCGACATCATCATCATCCAGTTGAGCAATGATTTCCGCGACTGCTTCAGGCCTGAGTTCCGACAGAAAATGATTTCGAATATCGTCGGGGAGCTCGTTTAGAACATCTGCTTCTTGCTCGTGATCAAGTAGTTGCCAGAGTTCGTCCCGAGTATGGGGTGGCGATGAGTTAATCAAGTGGGCGACATCACCAGGAGACATGTCGGCGAGTAGCGCGGCCACGTCAGGCGGGGTGCCAGAGCGCAATGCATCAGTGACGCGAGTCACGGCAAGGCTTGCTTGTGCACTCATATCAACCATTGCGATTCTCTCTTCCGACCGCGGGCAGGATACCATGTTCATCTATCGGGCGTGGATTGGGCACAGCAAACAAATACCAAGCGTGGTGGGGTTATGACGCAGGCATGTCTCTGTGAACAACAGTCACCGCTGCGAATTCTGCGGCGAGAGCATGTCCTATTCGCTCTGCCATATAGACAGAGCGGTGCTTACCACCGGTACAACCAATACCAATACTGAGGTAGGCGCGCTGGCTGGCTTGGTACATGGGGATCCACCGGCGCAGCATATCGATGATATCGGTGGCGACTTCATGAGTTTGATCATGGGATTCGAGGAAGCCAATTACTTCTTGCGCCTGACCCGTGTGGCTGCGCAAATCCGGATCCCAATGGGGGTTTGCTAGCATGCGCATGTCGAGGATGATGTCGGCATCTACGGGAGCGCCTTTTTTGAAGCCGAAGGACAATACTTGAATAGAGAGTGACGAGTTCGATGATCCATCTACGCGTTGGGTGATGATTTGCCGTAATTGGTAAGGCGATAATTCACTCGTATCGACAGTCAGATCTGCTGCAGACGCGAGGGGCTCTAGTAACTCGCGCTCCAAGGCAATAGCGTCACCGAGAGAGTGACCACTTTTACTCAGAGGATGTCGGCGCCGAGTCTCATTAAATCGCTTACTCAAGGCCTGAGGTGTCGCATCGAAGAAGATCAGCTGCAGCTCTAGCCCCTGACCTAGTGTTTTTAAATAGTCTCTGAAGTCTGTGACACCGGCATCTGCTGTGCGTATGTCAATGCAGATCGCGAGACCCTGATGCGTTCCCTGTGTTTGTCGTGCAAAGTACTCTACGAGAAAGCTAACAAGGGCAATGGGTAGATTGTCCACGCAGTAGTAGCCCAGGTCTTCAAGTTGATTGAGAGCTGAGCTTTTACCCGAACCTGACGTCCCGCTAACAACAACAATCCGCATGGCATGAGCCTCTTCGAGCGAAAAATATAACTTCGCCGACGTGCCTAGCCGGCCTTTGCTGCATTATGAGCAAACAGACGCTTTCTGCCCAGTCGTCTTAGGTTAGTGCGGCCTCTGCTTTCGCTTGTGATCTGTCACCTGTCGATCCAGCTTGGCGATAACGGAATCGATAGCTGGATACATATCTGCCAGTGTTTCAGAGGCAAAAAAATCGGCACCCGCTAAGTGAAGGTTAGCTTCGGCTTTGTGTTGCGTCTGCTCCACGACCAAAACAAACTCTATGTGATCAATGCTGTCGCAGTGACGCCTAACGCGTCTGAGTTTTTTTGAAATATGCTCCCGGAGTCCGTCCGTTACTTCTACGTGATGTCCACTTATGGTCAATCGCATGGTTTCATCTCCTCTTGCTCTTTTACTATTTAGATAAATCGCTTTCTCTCGTTAGATGGTCCTATATTCATTTGCTCGCGATACTTCGCCACCGTGCGTCGTGCGACGACTACACCTTCGTCGGCCAACAGCGTGCAGAGTTTGGCGTCACTGAGTGGTTTGCGCGGATTTTCGTCGGCTACGATGCGCTTGATGAGGGCTTTGATGGCGGTGGACGAGCATTCTCCCCCCTCAGTTGTTGCCACGTGGCTCGAGAAAAAATACTTTAGCTCATAGATGCCGCGAGGCGTGTGCATGTACTTCCGAGTCGTGGCCCTCGAGACGGTTGACTCGTGTAAATCCACCTCTCCCGCGATTTCCGCGAGAATTAGTGGGCGCATAGCTTCTTCGCCGTAGTCGAGGAAAGCACGTTGATGCTGAACGATAGATGAAGACACCTTTAGCAGGGTTTCGTTGCGACTCAGTAAGCTTTTAATAAACCATTTTGCTTCTTGCACACTGTTGCGCGCATAGTCTCTGTCTGACGTAGACCCTGCGCTGAGCAGTTCGGCATAGTGGTCATTAATCCGCAGTTTCGGCGCCACATCCGGGTTTAGCTCAACCCGCCATTTTCCTGCGACACGCTTAACAAAAACATCGGGCACGATGTACTCCGTAGTCTCTGTCGCGACTGTAGAGCCGGGTGTCGGATTGAGTGATCGAATAAGACTTAGTGCGCCGATGATATCCTCGGGCGTCGTTCGCATTCGGCGCGCGAGATTTTTAGGGTCTGCGATGGGTATCTGCTCGATATGTCGGCTGACGAGCAACCCTGCTGTCTCCCTGTGTGGTGTTTCGACTGCCATCTGTCGAAGTTGGATCAGAAGGCATTCGCGAAGGTCTGATGCAAAAATTCCGGTTGGTTCGAAGTGCTGAAGTCTATGTAGCACGGCCATAACTTCGTCTAATTCGACGTCTTCGATCGCTAACGTTTCGTGAACTTGCTCCGGTGTTTGCGTGAGTCGTCCATCGACGTCGACAGCGTCTATGAAAGCCAAAGCAATCGAATGATCGGTTTCGGAGAACCGGGTCAAGTTGAGTTGCCACAGCAGGTGCGACTGCAAGGTTTCGGGGAGTGAATCACGATCTGCAAATAGAAGGTCATCGCCACTTGCCCCGCTGACACTCGTCGATGCGGGCGCTGAAGACGGCATAACATCCTCCCAGGCAGTGTCGACCTGTAGCTCGGCGTCGGGCATCGTCTCGCTGACCGATTCAGAAAAATCAACGCGCTCTGCTACGCCGTCATCGACGGGCTCCGGGTGTTGTTCTTCCTCGTCGAGCAAGGGATTGCTGGCTAGCGTTTCGGATATGGTTTGCTGGAGGTCTAGCGTGCTGAGTTGGAGTAGCTTGATAGCCTGCTGAAGCTGCGGAGTCAGCGTAAGTTGTTGGCCAAGCTTTAACTGCAGTGCCTGCTTCATAAATCCCTAACAGCAACTGATGGAGAAACAGTGTAGCGCTTTCAAATTAGCAAAGGCAATCGAGTTGGCAAAGGTTTTGCTTGTAGAGCGCTTGGCTAGGCTCTAGAGACGAAAATCCTGTCCAAGGTACACCTGCCTCACGGTCTCGTTTTGCAGAATACTGACTGCGTCACCGTCTGCAATGACTTTACCATCAGAGACAATGTAGGCACGTTCGCAAATATCCAGTGTTTCTCGGACGTTATGGTCAGTGATAAGCACGCCTAAGCCACGCTCTTTAAGATGCTTGATGACGGCTTTGATGTCCGAAATGGAGATAGGATCTACACCTGCAAATGGCTCGTCGAGTAAGATTACTTGAGGTTCTGTCGCCAAAGCACGCGCTATCTCTACCCGCCGACGCTCACCGCCAGAGAGGCTTTGTCCCAGCGCGTCTCTGATGTGCGTTATGTTGAACTCATGCAGTAGTGCATCGCACTGAGTCTGTTGCTCACTCGGAGATAGATCAGATCGCGATTCCAATATCGCTAGGATGTTGTCCTCGACGGTCATTCGTCGAAAAACAGAGGCTTCTTGGGGGAGGTATCCCAGCCCACGCCGGGCCCGCAAATGAATGGGGAGGTGGGTGACATCGTTGCCTGCAAGGTGAATGGCGCCTGCATCACTCTTGACCAGCCCGACCATTAGATAGAAGCACGTCGTTTTCCCCGCGCCATTGGGGCCCAGTAAGCCGACAATCTCCCCAGCATTGACCGACATGGACATGCCGTCGACAACTCGTCGGCCTTTGTACGCTTTTACCAAGCCATTTGCTGACAGAACCTCAGTCATGTCATTGGCCATCGCGCAGTGTGCTGGGTGGCAGTGTCACTTTGACTCGCTGCGATGTATCGTCTTCTAAGGAGCCTGCTGCCATAACTCTCTGAGTGCCGACCTCGTAGTCAATGGTATTGCCCTCAATGACTGCGCCGGCCTGCAAAATTTTTGCGTTGCCGGTGAGTCGGATCCGCTCGGCTGATTCCTGATACTCGATGTTACTGGCACTCGCATCAACCGATGCTGACTTATCTGTGGCCTGTTGCGTCAATGTGGCGGGAGTGCCTGTTGCCGTAATTACCGAGGCGCCCGAGCTATCAATGTCAAATATCAAGCTATCCGCATTAATGCGGAGACCACCTTGTGTGAGCACGACGTCTCCGCTGTAGGTTGTCTTTCCCGACGGTTCCTCGCGGATCGCAGCATCCGCAGAGATTTCAATGGGCTGCTCGGTATCAGCGCTCCAAACAGGCTGCAGTGCAAAAAGAGCGGTACACAAAATAGCCTGTTTGCTGAGGTTGAAACGAAGGGTCATGGTAGCTATTTATCCTGATTGTAGGTCGAGGTCACACGGTCCAAAAGCGTCGCTGTGCCAAGATCAAAGTCAATAATCAAGCCTGAGGAGGTTGTATCGCTATGCGCTCCTGTCAATCGTATTTTGTCGGTTGACGTCGCCGTCCGGGTGGCGATATCGATTAAAACTTGGTCCGTTCTAAGTGTGGCGCTGTCTCCCGCTGAGATTACAACACCACCTATCAGTGTCAGCGTATCCGCTGAGGGCTCTGATACTCCCGCTGGGGATTCTAACGTCCACTCCTGATCATTTAGGTCCCTGCGTCTCACTGTCAGATCGCTCAACTGCGATGCCGAATCACCGTCGAGACGAACTGCTCGCTCCGCCATACTCCTCTCCAACTCGCGACCGGCGCTGTCGTAACGCGTCATGACTAATTGTTCGATCTCGACTGCAATGAGATCCCGGGGCGCCGCAGTCACCTGTGTTTCCCTATCAACTCGTGTGAAGATGAGAAGGAGAATTGTCACTCCCAATAACGCAAGACTCAGACTCCACTTCATGGCGTAGCACTATCCACAGGTGC
>ERZ802821.259-NODE-259-length-29885-cov-13.4672_pt1 | contig 29885 bp, 28 predicted proteins | sample MGYA00345648_ERZ802821 | MGnify/ENA primary metagenome ERZ802821 (study PRJEB30503, sample SAMEA104212357) | marine metagenome | biome: Westerlies Biome; feature: [SRF] surface water layer (ENVO:00010504) within the epipelagic zone...; material: water... | reverse complement strand
TAAAATATTTATATCAGCTAAAATATTAATATCATTTTAATTTTCTAAACTTAGAAAAATTATTATAAAATATTATATTAATATAAATAATGAATATATCATTAAACAATTATGCAGCAACAATTGATGAAGACTCTATATTAAGAGATAGTAATAATCGATGTTCGTCGCAATGTAGTTTCAAATATGATTATAAACCAGTATCTTCCTCTTTAAAAGGATGTGTTGATCAGTCTGGTAATAATTTTATCGGAATTCCCGCCATAGAATTATCTAGTCAAAGTTTAAGCGAAACGAGTGAGAAGTATTCCGTAATATTAGATAATACAAAATACTGGGTGAAATCAGTATATATAACAAATACCGACGATAATCTATTTGTATATAAAAATAGTTTAGATAAAAGTACGGCATCAGATCCTAGCTTATGTAGTTTTATGATAGTACATAATGATGAATATAGTAATAATTATCTAATAGTGTATATTCCTGTATCTATAGGAACCAGCGGTAGTCGCGATCCTAGGGGCGGAATGGTAAATTCTATAATATCTGCAATGACCGATATATCACAATGTACTTATCCAGATACATCATCACATATATCTGTTACGGGTGGATTAAATTTAAATGCATTTATTCCAAATAATAAATATTATTATTTTAAATCGACCGTTAATAACAATCAAAATCAAAATCTGCATTTTATAGCATTTTCTGGAATGGTACCTATTTATTTGCCGACAAACACAAAATTAAATTCTATTATTGGTACAGAAACAAAAGTTAATCCTACAACTCGAAATCGACCACTAAATTTATTAGTGAAACCATTTCAGAGCACCAATCAACCAATGAATTCTTTAACTGGCGACGAAGAAGAAATATATATACAATGTCAGCCAACAGATGCTGAAGGAGAATTATTAGAGTTTAATGTTCCCAAAATCCCATTAAATACAGAAAATGCTTTTTCATTTAATTTTTTAAATGCAGACGGAAATAAAGTAATGCATGAAAATTGGTTTATAGCAAGTGTAACAGGAATTATTATAATGATAATTTTAATGAAAGGTGCAGAATTTTTATTTAAATCTGGAACAAAAACATTTTTGGATAAACTTTAAGATTGAAGATTTAAGCTAAAATTTTATAGTAATTGCAAAGATGTAAGCATATTTAAGCATATTTAAGTTTTTAATATGAATCATAATATAAAATAGTAATAATATACTATTTTATAGTATTCTTATTTTACATTAATAATTAAATAATTATCTATCATAAACTTATCAATTATCTTCAGCCATGGATAAAGCATTGTGTGTTTCACTCAAAGTTGGTTTATATATCGCTTCCAAATCAGAAGATTTGGGTACAGTAACAATATTTTCAACCACTTCTTCTTCTAAAGATTTATTTTTACTATCATATAAAACATTTGTAACTGTTCTCTCTGCGAGAACAGTTTCATTACCTTTATTCAAATTTTTTAAAACGTCTTCGCGGTATGGGTGACCAGGCATTACATTGGCTGGATGAGTATTATTACTTCTTCTAACTAATTCTAAAAAGCTAATTCCAGCTAAAATCCCTAAAATAGGATTACTTCCAACAAAAATTATAACAGTTAAAATAGCTAAAATGCCATATCCATATATAGTGGTTACATATTGAGATAATACATGTGGGGTTTCTACACCACTAAGTAAATATAAAAGTAATAAAACTCCCAGAATAATTTCATGATTTTTAACTTCTTTTATAAAATCTTTAATTAAAACCATATAGTATAATATATTATTATATTTTTAAAATTGAAAAAAAGAATAAAAAATGAGTTAAATATAAAAATATATTAAATATTGTCAAATGAGTCTAAATTTAATAAAATATATACCGGAATTAGAAAATGATTTAGAAATAATAACAAAAGAGGCTAAAACTTATTTAGGTAATCGTGGATATTGTATATATAAAAATAGTTTAACCGAAAAAGAAAAAATATTGATACGGTCAAAATTAATTGCGAAACCACATATATTAAATTCTCCAGTTGAGGCCCCAACTTTTCCAATATATTTGGAATCTGAGAAAAAATTATATGTTCCCAGATATTTTGGCATAAAATATTTTGGTCCTCCAAAAGAAATCAAAATTTCGCCAGGTAAAGATATTGATTTGAAATTTCAGGGAGACTTGAGAGATTATCAAATAGATATTATTGATACATATTTAAATTATATCGATTATAAAAATCCTAAATCTTTATTTCAAGGAAAAGGAGGAGCATTAATAGAAGTTGGATGTGGTCGTGGTAAAACCGTAATGGGTATAAAAATAATTGAACTTCTAAAAAAGAAGACCATGATAATTGTTCATAAAGAATTTTTAAAGAGTCAATGGATAGAAAGAATAAATCAATTTTTACCAGGTGCAAATATTGGCACTATTCAGGGCCAAACAATTGATATTGAAGATAAAGATATAGTTATTGTTATGTTACAATCTCTATCTCAAAAAGATTATCCTTCGGAAATTTTCGAAGAATTCGGATTTACAATCATTGATGAATCGCATCATATATCAAGTGAATGTTTCAGTAAAGCATTGCAGAAAAAAGTAACACCATATTATTTGGGATTAAGCGCGACGATGGATAGGCGTGATGGATTATCGTGGGTTTTTAAAATGTTTATAGGAGAGATAGTATACAAGGAAAAACGCCAACAACAAGATAATGTATTGGTAAAAGCAATAAGATTCGAAGTAGATAATGATGATATATATAATGATGTCGAAGTAGACTATAGGGGAAATGTTAAATATAGTACAATGATTACTAAATTATGTAATTATAATCATAGAAGCGAGTTTATTATTCAAGTTATTACTACTGAATTAAACATAAATCCGAAGCAACAAATAATATTGTTGGCACATAATAAGTCACTTTTAAACTATTTATATAAAGCGACAACTAGCAGAAATATTACTAGTGTGGGATTTTATATAGGAGGAATGAAGGAAAAAGATTTAAAACAGAGCGAATCGCAACAATTGATTTTGGCAACTTATGCGATGGCCGCCGAAGCACTAGATATTAAATCTTTGACTACTTTGATTTTGGCATCACCAAAGACTGATATTGTCCAGGCATCCGGTCGTATAATGCGGGAACAGCATGAACAACCATTAATTATAGATATAGTAGATAGTCATGAACCATTTATGCGTCAATTTCAAAAACGAAAGAAATTTTATCATGATAATAAATATAATATTATATCAACAAATAATACATTATATTGTAGTAAAGAGAATCTGGAAATAGGTAATCCAAATGCGGATAATAGATTATGTACTAGAAATAATAGTAAAGAATCTATTTGGGAAGAAATAATTAAATCGGCTAGATCCAGAAAAACCGTTAAAAGTATAAAAAAAGGTGATCTTCAGGAAAAAGACGTCTCTATAGAAGGTATGCCAGAATTATCAAAATGTTTAATTCAAGTCGATATTGAATAAATATTGTATAAATATTGTATAAATATTGTATAAATATTGTAAATCCACAAGAATTTAATAATCTGTACATTGTGTGTTTGCCTTTACGCCACCAAGAGGAGGATTAAAATCATACCCATACCCAGCCGAAGTATTAAAATTAGGACCAACACTGGGCTGACCTCCACTTATAATAGTATTTTCTCCAGAAACATTTAATGCGGCCGGATTTAAAGCGGATAATGAGCCACCTTTCATATATTTTCTAGATGCTCTAGCTCTAGATGCTCTAGCTCTAGATGCTCTATATCTACGTTTAGCAGTTCTTCTGCTCTTTCTCAATTTTTTATTATGTCTTCTGCGTAGAGTTCTATATTTATTTTTTAATCCCATTCCTTTTACAACTCGTTTTCTGGAATATCTAAAGCCTCCTCTCATTATATATTTTATAAATATTATAATTTATTTGTTAATTTACTTGTTTTTTTCTATTTTTCTATTTTCTATTTTCTATTTTTTCTATTTTCTATTTTCTATTTTCTATTTTTTCTCTATTAAATAAAGTTCCTTTTTTGTTATTACGGTAAATTTATCTTTTCGTTCATTAATAATTTGTTTGGGGATCCATTTTTTAAACCGATTATTATATCTGCATACAAAATAATGAGATTTGTTTAGGTTTACATATTTGTCTTGTGTAAGATTTTCAAAATCGTCTTCGTTTTCGCTTTCTTCTATTAAATCTAAATTATTATTTTCCCTAATAGTTCTAAATAAATTGTTCATGTAAACACTTAATTTATAACTGTTAATTAATGATGTATTGTGGAATATTTGTTCATTATTGGTATTATTTATACAATATAAATTATACATATCTTGCCCTGGACCGGCTCGAATATTAAACACTGCTTCCACATTTTTATTATAATTATTATTTTTTAGTAAACATAAACCAAGATTTTTATTTTCTGAATTAATACAAATACCATATGGTTTATATACTAAATTATAAATATTATTAAATACATTATTATAATTATCAGTTGTATACGGTAATTTTATTTCTAAATGATTCTTTGGATTCTTTGGATTCTTTGAATCCGAATTTATTATTTTAAAAAATATATTATACAGTTTAAGTTTTTGTTCAATTTGATATTGATATTGTGTACTATTAATTAAATAATTATAATCATTATAATTTAATATATTATCTAAAATAAAATATGATTTTTTATCAATAATTGTATAATAACCAAATAATAATACATTATTATACGATAATGTATTATCATAATTTAATTCTACACTAAAATATTCATCGGTATCTATAAATTTTAAAATAGTTATAAATGAATTGTTTAAATATGTAAACCACAATAATGATTTTCTCCCACATGGTTTTATAGTGTAATATTTTACGTCGTTTCTTAATAATGATTTATTATCAGTTTTTATTTCTGCATGACATAATTTATAATTATATTTTGGTAATCTATAATTAATAGATTTCATTGTATTATTGGAAATTTTTTGAAATTTATGCATATTACTATTCATTGCAAAAATAAATTTAAATTATTTTTTTATATAATATAAAATCTTTATATTATATAAAACGGTATCTGATATCTGATATCCTATATTTTATATTAATGCTTAAAAATTGCTTAAAGTATTTGTTTCAAACGAAAAATCATTTATATTATTAATAATAGGAGTGGTATTATTTTGATTCGAATTTGTATTATTTAAATCATCAAAAAAGTTTTTCAATTCATTTTTTATAAGATTTGTATCAATATCGCTATTATTTGGAGTATTCGTGGTATTGGATGTATTTGTAGAATTGGATGTATTTGTAGAATTGGATGTATTTGTAGAATTGGATGTATTTGCATAAGTGGGTGTATTTGCAGAGTTGGGTGTAGTTGGATTACTTATTAATTCATATATTTTTTCATATTCTTGTTTTGGTTTTACAATTAAATCTTTAATTTTTGGCGTAGTTAAATTAGTTTTAAAAAATTCATATAAATAATGTATAACATAAATAATTAATAATGATATGATTATCGTATATAATATATCAAAAAACATATATATTATATCTAATTAATTAATTTTAATATTTAACGTAGCAATATTATATACTTTAATTTATACTTTATATTTTATAAATTTAATAACATTAAGTTATGTATTAATAATAATTTATACTGAGTATTGCTATCAATTATTTCAATATAATTTACTGGATTAGCTATTATATTATCAACAGAAAAATCTGGAGTAACCAATACGTGTTCTGCTTTTTCGGCATTTTTTATTTCTTGATATGTTGCTATAGTATTATCCATATTAATAAAAAATATGATATAATTATTTGTTTTTTTTGAATTATCGAATAACTTATATTTTTTCAAAGTATTATCATTCATATTTTTTAAACTTAATATAAAATTACTATCTAATATAATTGATTTAGAATGGGCAACTGTAATATTTGGACTATTTGTAATAATATTCGTGATATTTTTGTCTCCATTTACGACAAAACCGTTTACTAATTTTTCACCCAACGTTTGAAGTAAATTATTTATATAATCTAAATCAAGATTACTATTATTAATTGTAATAATTTTATCTAATACGTCTGTCATATTAGTATTTGCTAAATGTAAGTTAGTAGTATATAAATTTAATTCAGTAGTTATACTATTAATTGACGTATTCATATATATATATATATAATATTTTATATTATTATATTATTTCTAAGTCTTCTAATTTCCAATATTCAAAATTATTTCCTGAAATAGGTCGTTTTATAATATATGGAATTTTTTTTTCCTGTAATTCTAAATTGGCTATTATTAATCCATCAATAATATTCTCATTAACACTAATAAATGGTTGTGCACCATTATTTAATTGTTTTGATCGTACTCCTAAAATTCTTGTTTTTTCATATTTTGTTAAAATAGGTACTGTTTTATGTTGTGGATCTATAATATTATTATCATCGTCTCTTACAACTGTACATAATTTATTTATAGCATTATAATTAATATTAAGAATTTCTGGATGATTTTCTATTATAAAATCTTTATTTTCTAATTTTTGTAAATAATCATCATCCTCATCATCATCATCATCATCTTCGTCATTGTCACTATCAACACCAATACCATCAATATGTTCTTTATATTGATTTTCAGATAAGTTGGGATCACTTTCTTGGTCAACTATTGAATTATATAAATTCCCTTTATTCAATTCTTGTTCTAAATTATTTCCAAGATAATTAACTACATTATCTGGATTAGAAAATTCTGATTCACTTTCAGAATCATCCATTTCTTCATCTTTTTCTTTTTCATCTTCTTCTTCTTCTTCCTTGTCTTCTTCTTTCTTTTCTTCTTCCTTGTCTTCTTCTTTCTCTCCTTCCATATCTTTTTCTATTTCTTCACTCATATTTTATATATTTTATATATAACTTTATATTTATATAAAATATTCAATTTTAATTTTATTTTATTAGTAATTTTAATTAGTTTTCCATGTATAATCACATTTACAACATATATACATATATTTCATATGTTTATCATCATATCTTATAAATATAATTTCTCTATTACTAATATCATAATCTGTATGATTAGTTGAACAATTTTCATTAGGACATTTTATAGAATTCGTTCGCGGTAAAGTTGGATCTAATTTTGTATATTTATTAACAAATAAATTATATTTTTGTTGATTAGAAGATAATTTTGTTTTAGATACACAAGTGTTATCTTCAATTATTGTATTGTCATTGTTGCCACAATTTCTACAATAATATATAATTTCATTAGAATTATCTTCAGATAATCTTATATAATACATGTTATCACATTTATTACAAAAATGCATATATATTATTAGACAATAAAATATTAAATTTAAATCAATTTAATATTTTATTGTGTTAAAACTATTTATTTATTTAATTTTTATTCTCTAAATTATTTAGTTCACTTTTTTTTAAATTTTTCAGTTTTTCATTTAATAACTCAAAATTTACCAAATATTTAGAATTATATAAATTAAACGTTATAAACTTATTATCGGTTAATATTTCTCTATGATTTGACAAATTTTTTTGAATATTATCATAATTATTATTAAATGTTTCTAATATTATATCATAAAATTTAAGAAAATTATTATTTAAATATTTTTTTGTTAATATTCCAATAATAGCTATCTCAATATTTTTATAAGCAATCATATTATTATAATTATCATAATCTTTATGGTTTTCTGTTAATCCGGGTTCATTTAATAACGGTTTATCGTGTATCACTGTACTTAGAACTAATAATATACTAGTTATAGATTGACAACTAGTCCACCCTTCGCCTCGCCAAGTATTTAATATAGACAAACATACTTTTCCATTAATATAAAAATTTGGATTAAATCGAGTAGAACCATCGTTTGTATAATATGTTACTACTGGCGGTTCATATGGATAATTATTATTAAAATTGAATTCAAATAAATAATATCCATAAGCGTATGGCGTTGTTTCGTTACCAATAATCATAGCATATCCCTTATACATATTTTCTTCATCGTGTTTATAATATATATTATCGATAGGATTCTTAAAAATATTTTGAATATCTTTAACAAGGCGCTTCATATTCATTTGATTCATAATTTATAATTTAGTAACATAATAATTTTATATTGATATTTTAAAAAATATAAAATTGATATAAAAAATTGAGATAAAAATTTGTCAATATTTTATATATATTATTATATGTATAAATCAAAAATAAATGGTATTCATAGTACTAAATTTTATGATTATTTGAATACACTTCGTTCAGAAAAGGGCGGTAATTATACCCATACTCGAATACCGGACAAACCATTAAATATATATGGGGGAACATATAATATAACAAATATAGATGAATTTTATAAAAAATATCACGAAAATGTATTTATAAATCGACATTCTGAATATTTAACAGAACGACAATTAATAGAAAATGGACCAATATTAGTAGATTTAGACATGCGATATAATACAAATATTAAATCTAGACAACACTCAAATGAGCACATAATTGATCTAATTTTTATATATGCTACTAAAATTTCTGAAATCTATGAAATTTTAGATAAATCGAAAATAAATGTTTATGTTACTCAAAAACATGATGTTAATTGTGTTGACGACAAAACCAAAGACGGTATTCATTTAGTTTTTACAATAAAAATTCATAAAGCCGGTCAAGTATTAATTCGTAAAAATGTATTAAAAGATATAGAAACTGCATGGAATGATTTACAATTAACCAATTCAGTAGAGGATTTGGTTGATGAAGCTGTAGTTAAGGGTCTATCTAATTGGCAAATGTATGGTAGTAAAAAACCCAATCATTCACCATATGTTATATCTCATTATTTTACTATAATTTATGATAAAACCGAAGATTTTTGGAATATCAAAGAAGAATCTTTGGAAAATTTTAATATTATAGAGCATTTACCAAAAATGTCAGCACGAAATTCTAATCATCCCGAATTTCCGTTAAAAAAGGAATTTGAGGATTTATTTGAAATAGAGAAAAAGGGGTTAAATCAAAAAGAAACGCGTTTGAAAGCAAACATAATTCAAAAGGAAAATCTAGATATATTTGATTATTCTACTATAAAAAATATAACTAAATTAGATGAATTATTAGAACAATTATTTGATAATATTAGACCTGTAGATTATGAACTTAAAGAAACCCATGATTTTACTATGATTTTACCAGAATCTTATTATGGCGAAAACAGTTATAGTAAATGGATTCGTGTAGGATGGGCATTAAAAAACACTGATCCAAAATTGTTTTTAACCTGGATAAAATTCAGTAATAAATATAGTAATTTTGATTTTAGTGATATTCCTAAATATTACAATATGTGGAAATCTTTCGAATATAATAATCCAGATGGTTTGACAAATCGCTCTATTATGTATTGGGCTAAAATAGATAATCCCAAAGAATATCAAATAATTCGAAGTGAAACTATATCATATTTTATAGAGCAAACTATTGATAAACCGACAGAATTTGATTTGGCAAATGTACTTTATCAAATATATAAAGATAAATTTGTTTGTACTGGTATAAAAAACAATATTTGGTATGAATATAAAAACTATAAATGGAATGAAATAGATAGTGGAAGTACATTACGATTGCTAATATCCAAAAAAATGCATGATATTTATATGAAAAAGGTACAAGAATTGGTAGAAAAAATTTTGAAATTGGAAAATAGCGACACAAATAGTGATGTATTTAGAGGCAGATCAAATAAATTGGGAGAGATTTGTGTACTTTTAAAAACAACTAGTTGGAAAAATAATATTATGAAAGAAGCTAAGGAATTATTTTATGACAAAACATTTATTAATAAATTGGATAATAATCCTTATCTATTATGTTTTAATAATTATGTAGTCGATTTTAAAGATAAAATATATCGAAAGGGTTTGCCAGATGATTATATTTCTAAATGCACTAATATTGATTATATTCCGCTAAAGAAATTAACAGATACGACTTCCATTGCCATAATTTCTACGATTAAGAAATTTATTCGAGAATTATTTCCAGAAGATGCTTTATATGAATATATGTGGGATCATTTGGCCTCTTGTTTAATAGGTACAAATGAGAATCAAACATTTAATATTTATACTGGAAGTGGTTGTAATGGTAAATCGAAAATGGTAGAATTAATGAGTAAATGTTTGGGTGATTATAAGGCAACAGTTCCAATTACATTAGTTACTCAATCTCGTAATAATATTGGCAGTACATCTAGTGAAGTTGTACAATTAATGGGAGTTCGTTATGCTGTTATGCAAGAACCCACTAAAGGCGATAAAATTAATGAAGGAATTATGAAAGAAATAACTGGCGGTGATCCTATTCAGGGTCGTGCTCTTTTTAAAGACGCAGTTACTTTTGTTCCTCAATTTAAGCTAGTAGTTTGCACAAACACATTATTCGATATTAAAAGTAATGATGACGGTACATGGCGTCGTATTCGAGTTTGTGATTTTATGTCTAAATTCGTGGATGGTCCATATGATGATTTAGATAAATTTCCCAGAGAAAATTTTCCATACCAATATCATATAGATCGAAAGATAGAGGAAAAATTTGCCGAATGGGCACCGATATTTATGTCTTTATTGGTTGATATCGGGTTTAAAACAGGTGGACGCGTAAATGATTGCAAACAAGTAATGGCTGTAAGTGATCGCTACAGAGAATCGCAGGATTATTTGACAGAATTTGCGAAAGAAAAGATTCAGAAGACTACTGGAAAGAAAATAAAGAAGACCGAGATATTGGAAGAATTTAAAAATTGGTATATAATGCATTATGGTCGCGTATCATTACCAAACGGACGAGAAATAACCGAATTTATGGACAAAACTTATGGTAAATGTAATAGGGGAAAATGGCATAATGTAGAGATTATGTATGAGGATATAGATGATGATGATATTTATTAAATATTTTATATATATCTATAGAAATTTCCTTTTGTAATAATAATAATAAATATATCATTAAAATTTATTTTTTCTTGTATTACGATATTCTAATTTTCTTATAAATAATCTATTACGATTTGTATTTATTGATTGTTTTATATTTTTATGAACTACTCTAGATGTATATAATATATAATCGTTATGTAAATTTATTGTATTACTTTTAATATTTAGTTTATCTAATGTCTCTTCAATATTAAAATTATATTCTTGTGGCCAAAATATTGAAGTTGATGTTATCCATGTACCATTATCGAATGTATTTTCTAAAAATACATCTGATAAATAAAATGCTCCATATTTTATTCCATGCCATCCTCTTATAAATTCTTTACTATTATCTTTATATAAATATGTTATTGTGTAACTATGTAATGGTATATTTAGAAATTTACCATTTGTTAATCTACTCGTAGTTTTGCCTTTTTTTAATACATCTTTTATTTTTGTTTTCACTTTTTTATTAGTAAATTTATATTCTTTTGTATACCATTCTCCCAAACACTCGCGCTGTTTCATATTTTTATCATATGCAGTTACGAATATTCCATCCGGTTTAGGTATTTTATTATTATCTCGAATAATAAATGATAAATAACCAACACCTCTTATTCCATTTGAACGAGTTCTACCAATCCATTGTAAAATCCATTTTTTTGGTATTAAATTATATAATATTTGAAATAGTATTTTATTATCTATTACATTACAACATGATAAATTTAAATATCGATGTAAAATACTGTGAGCCGCACAATTTTCTAAATTTATTGCATTATGTAAATCTAAATGATGAGAAAAATCTGCAGATATTATTATAATACTATTTTTTATATTTATTTTTTTAGGAGGAATATTATCTCTTAAGTTTATACTAATATATTGTGGACTAGTATTTATATTCCAAAAATTATTCCATACATAATGAAAGCTTTCTTTAACTACAAAATATTCATGATATTTATCTTTTACATTTGGATTTTTACTAACTGGGTAATAAAATATATATATATATTTTATATTATTAAGATTTTTTATAGATGGTCTAAATCTTAAAGAATGTGAAATTATATTAGAAGTATGTTTTGTACCCGCATGTGGAAGAATATAGCCTCTTAAATCATCAATTATTATTGGATTAAAATATTTTATATCATTTATATCAAACCACATATTATAGTATATAATAGAAAAATATTCTATATATCTTTTAAAATTTTTTATTCTTTCAAATGTATGTGACAATGGACTCGATTAAACATTGGTTTGTTTTTACATCTTTGTCCACTAGTTAACATATGCAAACATACGGCAGAATATTCACCCATTTCGCGTTCTAAATCATTATCAGATTCGGCATCTATCATTTCACAATTATCCATAAATTGGTATTTCTCTATATTATTGGTTCCTTGTCGCGTATTACAGGTCTTACATTGAATTATCAAGTTTTCTTCATTAACTTGACCACCATTATTTTCGGATACAATATGCCCAAATTCCGCCACCCCACTAATTTGTTTTCTTATACCATTAATATATATTGGTTGAATATCATAAGTAACGGAATTTAAATGTCTTATTGCTTCAGGTATCAAAACAAAATTAGTGCATGTGCAACATTGCGTAATTTCTTTATTTAAAGGATAAATGCTATGTTTATGCCAGACTCGATTTTTCAAATCAATAGGTATATAATCTTTCTTTTTAAAATTGATCATTTGTCGCTTTGTTATATAAAATATAAAATATAAAATATAAAATATATAAGTTATATAAAATATTTTGTATAATTTGTTTTACCAATATTCAATCTTATATAAAATATTTTCAATTTTTTATTACCGATATTTAATTGTTTAACGATAATAATAATATACAATTAAACAATTATATATAATAAATACAAATGACCCGATCATTAAGCCATATGCAGTATGAATAAATCCAATTATAAAAAATATGATATTTGCTAATATCATACCAAATATGAATATCATTGAAAAATCTCTAGCATCTTTTGTAATTAATAATTTATATATTTGTGGAACTAAGCTTATAAATGTAGCTATGCCAAATAATTTTTCAAAATAAGTAAACGGTACTCCTAAAACAGTTGTAGCTAGCATTAATAATATAATATAATATTATTATATTATATTATTATATTAAATGAATATTGAAAAATTTAGAATACAATTAAAAGAAGCTAAAATTTTTAATTATTCGTTGGATAAATTTTTAAGTTATTTAGCATTAATAATTATTGTTATTTCTATTACTAATCAAATTTATAAATTATTTAAAACAGGTTCAGCAAAAAATTATTCATTATATTTTATTTTATTGCAATTAATTGGATCACCCGAAGGAGGGGGTGCAGCTATAACAGGTTATATGATAAATAATAAACAGTTAACTATTATGGGAACATATGGCTTTCTATATTACTGTATCGCACTATATTTTTATCTGAATCCAAAACAAATATCAAAAAATAAAAACAAAAAATAAAAACAAAAAATAAAAACAAAAAATAAAAACAAAAAATAAAATATGTATTCGTAATGTACATGAAATCATTTTCATAATTATAATAATTCAACAATTTAATTATTCGATGTATTTAATTATTCGACATATTTATTATATAAATAGGCGGTTTTTTGTTGTTCTTCGATCTTATTTGGTACAGGAGATGTATATATTTTTTCAATATTATCTGCCCTCATTATATCATTATAACTATATATAGGATCTTTTAAATTTAAATATTCCAATGCAAATGTATAAAGGTATACTATAAATGCTACAATATATTTAACGACAAATGGTAATAATATATATATTAATAATCCTATATAAAATTTATAATCCGAATATCTTTTATTGGACATAAAATCGCCGAAAAATATATAAACGACTATTAAAGCAAAATATATTATTTGAACATAAAATTTAATAGTATCATAAAATTTTTGATCATTAAATTCGTAAAAATTTTTTCGGATATCAACATTTACTAATTTTTCATATTCATTTATTTTTTTGATAATATTAAACAATTCCTTTTCTTTTAATTCTACCAAATTACCTATTTGTTTTAATGAATCATGTTCAGTTTCATAACTAGAATTCATAGTCGTAAATACATTTAATAAATTCGCTTGTTTCTCTAAAATATTATTGTTTATTTCCTCTAATTCTGATGCTATATGTGGTGCAGCATATGATACATCATATACTGTTCTTCCATTATCTTTACTGTAATAATATTTTCTAGCTGCAATAATTGCCCTAACTTTTGCTAATTCTTCCTGTATATCTGCTTCTTTCCACAATTCTCTTAGATTTTGTTCTTTACGCTTTTGTAAACACTCAGCATCACACCCATGAAAGCTATCAATTGCGCGTGTTAAATTTTTTAGATCGGAATCAGCAAAACCAGATTCATAAATCATTTCTAATGCATTACCTGATATCGCTTTTATATGCTTATTGTGTGTTTTGAGATAATCTGCTTTTTTAGTTTGTGCAAATAATTTAGAACATTGATCAAGATCGGGGGACATATTAATATACTAATATATTGATTTATTATTTTATTAATTAAATATTTTATTTATAGTAAAATCTACAAATAAAATATTTATGTATTCGTAATCATGTTGTGCATTTTGTAGTTGACGGTTGCCCACCAAACATTAGATAACAGCCTGGATTATCTAAATTATTTACATATGAACAATCTGTCGGACAATCATCTATACATTGGCCCATTTTTATATCATATATTGTTCCTGGTGCACAACAAGATTCACCAATACATCCTAAAACATTTTCTAAACCTTTTGATCCAGTTATAGAATCTTGTAATTCTGTTTTTAATTCTTTTGTTATATCTATTAAATTTCCATCTTTTTCTTTTATTCTGGCATTTAAATCAAATGGGACAGTATATTCGTCAAAATTTAAATCATCGCGTCTACTTATGTCGTAAATGTTATATATTACTAAAATTATAACATATCCAGATATTATTCCAGCCAAAGTATAAGATATATTTGGTGGAATAATTTCTTTTTTTGCTAATACTACAATTAATAATAATAATGCAATTCCAATCAACACATCTTTTAATATAGCGTTTATTACATCTGTTTTTAGAGTATAATATCGATTTATTTCTGTCATTCTCATTTTATTAATATTATCTTGCTCAATAGCTTCACTAATAGTATTTAAATTTTTATTTTGATTATCAGAATAAAGATTAGTGATCTTTTGATTAACGAGATTTTGTGTTGCAAAATCTTTAAAGTAATTTAAAAAATCCAGATTAGTAGATTGTACAGTTCCAATATCTGTTACGGCTCCAGAAATATTATCTTTTATTGTTTCAAACTCTGATTTCAGCAAATCTGAAATTTGATCAGTGTTTATTAATGAATCTATTTTATCTGTGGCACTTCCTAAAGATTCTGATAACTTACCATATACTGCTGTATTTAGGGTGTTTGCTGTATCTAATACTTCTTGACTTGTTATAGGCGACATATAATATATTATATATAAGTATTATTTTTTTTTTATTAAAGTAATCAAAATAATTGATAAACTAACGAAAATTATAGATAATATTATAAAATCTATATCTAAATTAAAATTATTTGCTGGATTTTTTTCATTGGTTGTATTTGTATATATATATTTTCTTATATCATTCAAAACATTATTTATCATTTCTGTATCTTTATTCGCTTTTTCTAAAAATTCATTTGTTATTAATTCATTATTTCCATTATTTCCATTATTTCCATTATTTCCATTATTACTTATATTGGTAAATCCTAATTTAGTTTGCTGGGAATCACTGTGTTTTTGCATTTCTGTGGCAATTTGTACTGCCTTAGCTGAGGTCGACTTATTATGATCTGTTTGTAAAGCACCAGTATTTCTAGTGTTAATTATTTCTTGTTGCATTAATTTAGTATGACAAGTAGTATAAAAATTTTTTATTGTTGTGTCTGGTGAATTAATTTGCTTTATAGGAATCATTGGATATCCACAATATTCAATAAAACGATTTATTGAAACTGGTTCATCATTCGTATTAGTATCACTACCTTTAATAGCGGGGAGTTTTATTTTACTTAAATCTATATTTAGATCGTTAATTATACTCTTTATCTTAGTTTTATCTGTGTACGAAACAGTATATGGTTCCAAACTGTTGATTTCCGATTCACTTATTTCGGTTTTATGTTCTTTTATTTTATTTGGTTCATTATATATAGCTAAATTATCTCCTAATGTAAAATTTACATTCATCGAATAAGGCGCAATAAACCCGGCTTTACTTAATTCTGTAGTAGGATCGCTAGAATTTGGTCCACAAATTTTTCTATAAACGTTTTGTTCAAAATTAACTATATTTAATGATCCATTATTAACTAAATCTAAATATATATCTTTTCTATATAAACTACATTTATTGGCTTGTGTTATAGCAATAGAACATTCTGGATCTTCTTGACATTTTTGTAAACATTTGGTGTCTTCAGTTATGTTATTTGTTGTTGATATAAGATTATCTGCTATTTCAGATTTATATATTTCTTTAAAAATGGGAAGTTCATTGGGAAGTTCATTTTTATAATCTATAAATCTGGCATTTTTATCATGAAAAAAAGTATTACAGTTTTCAGAATTCTTTTTATTATTATTTAAACTATAATAAAATGGTTTGTTTTTCTTCATATTCGGATTACCCGATATAGTCTGATCTGGAGTAAATTTCAAATATACATCATTTGTATTACTAAAAATATCTTCTTGAACGTTATCTTTTTTTAGTTTTATTTTATGAATATGAGTAAGATATAAAAGATTAAATGGTGATCCATTGATTTTCAAAGGATTATATCCGAAATAATAATTTGATGTAAACGATGGATTGCAATACTGGTGTTTCATTGATTTAATATGATTTTCTAATTCTGTTGCACAAGGATTAAAATGTAATTCTACTCGGAAACATCCTTGTAAATCGATCCAAACCCTCATAGTTTTTTGAACACTAACAATTGATTCGCTAGCACCTCCATATGATAAAAATTCATTATATTTCATTACACCATTTGGAAATGCAATATGTTTATCTTTCCATGCTGGATTTGACATTAAATCGCGATGATGAACTATTCCATTTTCTTTTAGATTATAAAAATATGTATTCTCTGTTTTTTGATTTTTTTCATCAAATTTATGTAGATAAAATCCGGTTTCATCTAATCTTAATTCAACATCAGTATATTGAAAACAAGATTCTCCTGTAGTTTTATAATAAGCATTCGCCCATGCTCCTCCTGTAAAAAATCCAGATTCTGGATCATATTGACATGTATTTGACCTTGTAGAATTTTTTATTGCGTCATCTGTGCTCTTATTATCAACATTTTCTGTAAGTTTTTTATATCTATGTGAAAATTCTTTATCTATATGTATATCGAATAAATCATTTAACACTGTTATAGCTTCTTCAGATTCTTTATTGGCAAAATTTTTTGCCCAATCAATATTTGCCAATCCTATATAATCAAATTTTGATAGAAATACTTGATTATCATACTGAAGTGTAAACATTCGTTTGTTTTTCTCTTGGGCTTCCTTATCGGCTTTATATAACGCTCTATTCACACTTCCGGGATATGATCCAATATATTCGTTGAGAATTCCTCCGGTTCTATATCCATCATCTTTATAACAACCCAAATAATCTAAGGCACAAACTATACCTTCATCTAAATTTAGCACATTCCAATTATCCATAGTTAATTGTTCACTTGCGAATAGCGAGTTATATGTTAACGTAGAATTTGTATCTGTTAGAGTTATTACTTTATAAATAGATTTTGGATCAGCAAACATAAATAAAAATTCCGTATTAATTAAATCGCTAATTCTTTCCCTAAAATTTTTATCTCCTGAGATAGAAAATTTTAATCTATCGGGTATTTTTCGTGAAGTATAACTAAATGGTTCATCATTTAAAAGATTTATATCAAATTTTCTATGAAAGATACTTCCAAAATTTAAATTTATATACTTTGTATAATCTTTTGTCGACATTATCCCATCGTTAAAACTCTCAAATTGAAAAATATATTTAGACTTTTTTATTTCTTCATTACCTGCAAGAGAATTAATATCTATTGTTGATCCAGGATAGTTAGAATCATCACTATAATCTATGGAATAAAAATTACCATTTCTAGATAAAAATATAGTAGTAAATCTTGGTGCAACTATTTTCTGACTTTTAACTTCTAAAGTAATTCCATTTACCGGTAAACATCCAGATATACCCTCTGGTAACTTATCTCGATTATTAGCAATATACGTATTTGAATCTGTCTCAGTTAAATTATTATGTATTGGATTCTGAATAGGCCTACATGTTAAAAAATAATACTCGCTATCAGTTAATGAATCTTTTAATTCAGAATATTTTGAACAGTTTTCAAAATCGGTACTTCCTAATAATTTTTCTAATCTTCCTTTAATTTTGTTATCCAATAAAACCAATAAATTAAAGGCATCAGACACACTTAACAGAATATTTTTTTCTTTCATAATTTGTTCAAGAAATTCCTTCGATAAAGAAAATATACGGTTATTCGATATATAAGTATTGGTTCCACCAGTTATAGGTGGATTCATATCAATAAGACATGAATTATAATCGCCACTCATATCTTCATATTGATCAATCTCTCGCAATGTATATGCAGTAACATATGTTCCGTAATTATTATTTGCTGGTTTATTCATTAAACCTTCTTTTGGCTCAATAATATTAATTGTAGATAGTGTATCCGCATTAGATTGATTATCCTGTCGATTATATAATCCTTCTTTTAATTTTTTACCTTGCATTAGTCCCAAAAATTCATCTAACATTTTTTTTGAATCATCGACTATATTTTTCACTATTTCATTATTTTCTATTGATTCGAATAAATTATTTTTATTATTCATATTATATTATTTATATAAAATAATATAATACTTTTATGTTAACTTTATGTTAATAAACCAGATATTCTAATAATTTACATGGGAATATTTGTTAACGTCCTCTTTAAATAAATTAAAATATTTGCTTCCTAAAAATAAAATTAATGCTATAAATATTACATACCCAATTACTAATTCTGCCGTAACTATATCCGGATTTGTTATACTTAAAATTACTAAAATCACTGCTATGATTATAACAATTATTAAAAATAAATATAATAGAAAATTTGATTTGAAATCTAAATCCGTATCTTTAAAATTTGCTAAAGTAGTTTCATATCCACTTATACCACCTCTATATAAATCATTGATTGATGTATCGGATAAAAATTGAATATCATCAGTAAAATTATTAATATAATTACTATTAGTTAAATCTATATCTCTATCTGCCCGACTTACACTATTAAAAGGTATAAATTTGTTCCATACATATTCATAATTATTAGATATTGAATCGATTATAGAATTACCTTTTGTAGAAAAACATTCACCCATTTCTGTTATTTTTTCATTTACATTTTCTTTTTTATATGCGGTAGATAGACAAGATTCTAAAGAATTGAAATCTGTATTAATATTATAATCATCATTGCAATATTTATTTACTTCACTTAATCTATCGAAATTATTATCTTTTAATTTTTGTAGGCCATTTTCTGTTATTAAACCCGCTCCTTGATTTTTATATCCACCTACATTTGGTTTATTTTCAGAAACACAATTTATATATAAAAGATTACTAACGTCTGATGTTAATCCATAATTTAAATCACCGTAAGTGCACTTAGAATCATTAAATACAAAAAAATCATATCCTGCAGTAGTTACATTACTAGCACAACTACTAAAATCGGTAAAACCAGTGTTTGATGTATCCTTTAATATATTACTTATATATGGGACAGTATCTACTGTATAAAAATTTAATTGTGTTCCGGCTAATGCTCCAATATCATGATTACAACCATATAATTTTATATAATTGTCGTCGGTGGAAAACATACGTGCATTTAAATTGTTAAAATACTTATTTACATTACAATCACTAAATATATACGGTTCTAGAATTTTATTATTATATATAATAATACCAACTATTACTAATATTAAAAATAATATACACATATTTTTATTAAATATATTCATATAATTTATATTGTGAAAATATATTATGTTTTATTAATATATTTGAAATATACAAATAGTACAATAGCTATTGTTAATATTAATGTGACATTTTCAATTAATACTATAGATGTATTATATTTATTATCTTTTAACATACCTATAGCACCTGAATCTTTACCCATTAAATTATTAAAAAATTCGGAAGCGATTAGTAATTTCTCATTTAATAATTGTAGATAATCAGAATTGTATTGTATTTCTTTACCTAAATTATATAATTGGGATTCTAAATTAGCTTGAATATCAAATAAATTATAAAAATTGCGATCTATATCATATTGAACATTCTCATAAGCATATATTGTATTTTCATAGTTTTTTAATGTTTGTGGATTTGAAATAGTTAAATCTATTCTTATATTGTCCGAAATATCTATATATTTATACCAGTCTGTTCTATAATTCGTATAAGTATTATTTAATTTATTTAAATTTCCTGATATTTCATTATAAATAGAATTAAAATCATCATTAAATTGATATTTAGGATTTTGTACTATATAATTAGGTGTTGATAAATTATTTTTCTCATATAAACTATAGCCACCCGTTAGACCATATTTATTATTACATATATCTTCGGCACATGTAGAAAAAGGATCACATATATCTGAAGCCAATGATTCTACCCAACTTGTTATTTCATTTATACTTATATCTGATCCAGTTGAAGCGGATACATAACATCTAGCATCATATCCACCACAAATAGATTGGACATTATGACATACATCAGTTAACATATAGAATGGTGAATTATTCATAAAAGCATAATTACTACAATAATATGAATTACCTCTGGCAGGAGCTTCATACATCATATTATGGCATACGTCAGGTAAAGTATACGAATTTTTATATGAGTAAATATCTAAATTATCCATAATTAATATAATATTATATTTAATTAATATTATATTTATTTTATTTCGAGTTTGAGTTAATTTCAATTTTATATTATTTTACATCCAAAGTACAAATTCTATAAAATTCTCCATCGATGGCCGTTTTACTAAATCTATCAATTTTACATATATCACCTGGTCTCATTCCTAATACTAATGAAACTGGACTAAAATATGAAATATTTGGAATCATATTATCATCTGAAATATTATATTTTTTTTTCATCTTATCTTTTTCTTTATCTGATAAAATAGTGTGTTTTGGTACTAATTCATGTTTTAAAATATTAAATTGTAATCTATTAATATTTATAATTGCTATATATATTTTATCCTTTAACCATATTTCTTTGACAGTATTTAATAAAGTGTCATTCGGTTCATCTTTATTTATAATTATTAAATCATCGTTTTTTGTTAAAATATTTTCTAAATTATATAAATCGTCTATTAAATCGTATAAATTATTAGGCCTTAGTGCTTTAACAATATTATATTTTATATATATTTTTTTAGATTTTCCTGTTAAAAGTAAATCTAATTGCTGATTGGGTACCATAGAATGTATTTCATCCATGCTAAAATTTTGATAGTCTGATATATCAAATCCTCTTTCTTCTAAAATTTCCAAAATATATTTTCTAGAGTTATATATTTGTTTTACTAGATGATTAGACATTATTGATAATATAAATATAATTTATATTTTAAATATAAATCAATTATTTTATAAAATCAAAAATATATATATGAATAATACCGATATTAATGATGATTTATTTAAATTAAATTCAAAAATAGATCATATTATGAAGGTTATATGTGAATTATTTATAATTGCAAAATCAAATGAAACTAAAAATGAATTATTAGATGAAAAAATTGATTTATGTATTAAATCAATCAATAATATTAATCATAAAATTGATAAAATTGATAAAATTGATAAAATTGATTGTTCAAATAATAGTAATATTAATTCTTTGATTTCTGTTCCTCCTATTCCTCCACCGATTCCACCGCCCCAGATATCAATTAGATCACAATCCACATCTAGTCAGCTAAATACATATCAAAGTGATTTTCTAGAAGAATTGAAAAATCGATTAAAGAGTATAACTATTGAATAGAATTACTAATATATTGCACTTATTATGCTGAGAAAATATATATGAATAAACTAGTTGTTGGCGCCATTATTTTAAAAGTGTAAAAAATCATTTTTCTATAAGAGGTATTTTTTTTGGAAAATGGACATTTTAAAATGTCCAATTTCTATTTCTATAGTCTATTATAGAAAGTCAAAATTGCACATTTTTAGTTTTAAAGCATAATGGTGTGTTTTCGTAATTTTCTTAAAATATTTGTTACGATAACTTTTTTTTGAAAATTCTTAAATTTTTATAAAAAAAAATTTAGGCGTTTTTTTATAAGTATAATATACTGATCGATGACTGATTTTAATACTGATAAAAAAGCGCAAAAAACGCCTAAAATATTTCAATGCACAAATTGTTACTTTATATGCAGTAAAAAATCAGATTATAATAGACATATTGCAACCCAAAAACACAAGCGACTTATCAATACTGATGGCTGCGCCACCTTTACGCCGTTTCATTGTAATTGTGGTAAAAAATATAAACATTCACAAAGTTTATATAATCATAAGAAAAAATGTCATTATAAAGAAAATAAAATGATTGAATATGCTAATAAAAATGTTGGCGAAGAAGAAAATGTATATCAACTAATAGATAATGAAGATAATCAACAGGGATTAAAAGATTTAGTGGTTCAATTAATAACAGAAAATAATGAAATAAAGAATACATTACTAAAAGAAAATAAAGAATTACGTAATCAAATTTTTGAATTAATCCCACAAATAGGAAATAATAATACTACAAATAATGTGAAACAACGATTTAATATAAATGTGTTTTTAAATGAAAAATGCAAAGACGCGATTTCAATGGATCAATTTATAGAAAAAATAGAAGTATCTATGAAAAATCTATTAACTACAAAAGATAAGGGGTTAGGGGAAGGATTATCAAATATAATAATAGATAATATGAATAAATTATCATTATACGAACGACCAATGCATTGTACGGATAAAAAGAGAGAAACCCTATATGTTAAAAATGAAGAATGGCAAAAAGATGAAAACCAAGAATTAATTAATAGTTTATTAAAAAAAGTGGAACACAAACAAATGAAAAACATTAAACAATGGACAGAGAATCACCCAGATTACATGGAAGATGAAAAATTACAAGTTGAATATATAGATTTAATAAGAAAATGTACAAGTTCAGTTGAAGGTTGCAAAGAAAAAGTAATAAAAAAAGTATGTGATAATGTATATTTAACAGAAAAGGAATAAAAATAATATATATTAGTTTTTGATAATATATATTAAGGCATATCTTTTTCTAGTCATTTGCAATAGGCGCAGTTGATTCTATTTAATTATTAGTAACCGCTTCACCTGACTAAGAAGTAATAGTTGCTCCCGGACTTAATAATATAATATTTGTAACATTATTATTGCCTATTATTTTAATTATAATATCATTAGGATTGTTATCTTCATGATTATCACTATTATGCATATTATAATATAAACAAAAGAAAAAATTTTTACCATAAAAAATAATTATTATATATTAATTGTTTTGGACGCAACATTATTATCGATAGAATCCTCATCTTGTTTATTATCAATTGTTAATAAAATATTATCAGACGGTTTTGCATTTGGTATTTCTTCGGTAATTGTAATTGTTTGTGGTAATTTTGGTTGTTCTGTAGGTTGTTCTAAGGTTGGTGTAGTTTCTATTATTTGTTCTAAACTTGATTGTTCTTCTAATGTGGGGTTTTTACTATTCAAAATCGTATCTTTTATTTTATTTAATTTTTCCGTTAAATTTATGTCTTCTATACCCAATTCATCTTCTGAAACTGTTTCACCCATTTTTAAAGGTTCTAGCTCACCATCATCCTCGTCACTATCTTCACGTTCCAATGCGTCTCTTTCTGCTCTTGCTACAGCTTCCCTAGTTACTGGATGTAAATAGGAATCGTCGTCATCATCATCATCATCATCTAACTTCTCTACAACTGGTTTTTCTTTATCCGATTCTTGATGCGGTTCTTCTAATTCTTCGTCTGGTTCTTTTTCTGGTTCTTTTTCTGGTTCTTTTTCTGGTTCTTTTTCTGGTTCTTTTTCTGGTTCTTTTTCTGGTTCCCCAATTTCTTTGTCCAATTTTTTCTTTTTTGGTTTTAATTCTTTTTCTAAATCAAAATCTATAGTATGTCCGAATCCCATACTATCGAGTTGATTCACATTATCCTCAGTAATTATTCGCATTTGAATATTCATTACTTGGAGCTCTTGTATTAATAATTTAAACGCATATGGTATACGTATAATACTAAAACTGCGACCATATTTTGTAATATTTTCTATATTCATATTTTCTGACGTATTTCCAGTAAATTTAATAGGACCATCGGCCAATAAGCTCATAAAAACATTGTTATTACTATTATAGATCGCGATAGATCCTGTTTTATTACATACGGCCATATAATAGTCATCACCACGAACTAACATTGACTGTTGTAAAAATGCAGTTGCACCATGGCCAATTATTCCATCGCGCTCCATCTCTCCAATTCGCAATCCACCATCGTTGGCGCGACCCTGTACAGTTTGTCGAGTTAAAGCAGTTCTCGGGCCTTGAGCACGATAATTTATTTTGTCTTTAACCATATGTTTCAATCTCATATAATAACACGGTCCCATAAATATTTCGCTTTGCAATTGTTCACCAGTTTCACCGTTATAAAGTATTTCATTTCCCGATGATTTATATCCAATATCTGTTAACAATTTTCCAAAAATCCCATGTCTACTTCCTTCATTTACAAATGCAGTACAATCGCCATAACCACCATACATTGCACATGCCTTACCCATTAAGGTTTCTACTAATTGACCGATTGTCATTCTACTAGGCAATGCATGTGGATTAATAATCAAGTCTGGTCTCATACCATTCTCAGTAAAAGGCATATCTTTTTCTGGAATCAATTGTCCAACCGTACCTTTTTGTCCACATCTACTACAAAATTTGTCACCCATAGCAGGTATTCTTTCTTCGCGTATTCTCACTTTTGCGATTCTGAAACCTTCTTCGCCTTCAGTAATGAAACTTTTATCAATATAACCTAATTGGCCTTTTTTTGGTGTGATACTATTATCCAAATATGTATTTGGTTCATTTAAATTTGTAGTTATTTTACCAATTACAACTTTTTTATCATCAACCCGAATATTTTCCTGAATTAAACCGTTCTTATCTAATTCACTATAATCGTATCCCGGTTTTAAACCAATAACATTCTCACCTTCAATATTGGCAAACTTGGAATCTATAACATTATTTCCTATTTTACTACTTTCTTCGAATGTTTCATACATATTAAAATATGTAGTTCGGAACATTCCCCGCTTAACACTTGCTTCATTAAAAAGTATACTATCTTCTACATTATATCCTCCATAACACCCTATCGCAACAATTGCATTAAATCCACATGGATGTTCTTCATTATTTATATATTTCAAATATCTGGATTTTATTAATGGGATCTCTCCGTAATTAAGAACAACACCCATTTTATCAATTCGATTATAGAAATTACTATGATAAAGACTTACTGCCTGTTTACTTTGACCACATGAAAAAAGATTACGGGGTAATTGATTATTCTCCGGAAAAACAACTTGATTTCCCATTATACCTAAAATAAGAGATGAATGTATTTCCAAATTGGTCGTATTATTTACGATATTGTTTAATGATGTTGCAATTAAACTAGTTTCACTCTCAGCAGTATCGATATAATCAATAATGCCTTGTTTTGACTTTAAACTTTCCAAATCAGTTACATTATATAGATCATTGATTTTTTCATAATAATTACAATCATTAATATTCCTCGCCATACGTTCGTCCAGTAATTTATTGAACCCAAATATCAAATCTTTCCATGAATAATCATTATTTAATAATCTTTTTAATATTTCTCCAGTTGCATAACTAGGCAACATATCTTTCACATAAAATAATGGTCTACATAATCTACCTGAATCAGTATATAAATATATAATATTTTGATTTATATCCCAACTTATGCTTATAAAAATCGGTATTAAACCATTTCTTCTATATAATTTCAAGACTGTTAATAAATCCTCGCTATTTGTTGTTATTCCTATCCACGCACCATTAACAAATATTTTAGTTGAATTAGCGATATAGTTTATATTACATTCTGTCAATAATTCAATCTTTCCAATATTTCTTAACCAATTCATTAGTGGTTTTGCAGAACATCCACTTGTTATATTCGCACCTAGAGCCATATGTTTATGTAAACCAACATTTCCACCGTCTGGAGTATCAACCGGATCTATTATTCCCCATTGACTAGAATGCAACAAACGTGGTCCAACAACTTTAGCACTGGAATCAAGTGGTAAATTGATTTTTCGCAAATGTGATAAACATGAATTAAAACTCAATCTGTTTAAATCCTGAACTGCTCCGGGCCGTTTAGTATGTGCTTCGGCGCCCCAATTGCCTTTAAATGCCTTTTTGAATCCAGTTTCTAATATTTTTTCGCGAAATATTTCATTAACATTGTTTTCTATCAAACTAGTGAAATTCGCCTTATAAATGCCTTGTTTATAATAATATTCTTTATCTATTTTTTGAAATATATGTTTTTGTTGAAGGGTATAATATTCCTTAAATAAATCATAAATAAGATTTCCAGGTAATTCCACTCGTTTAAATTTAAAACTATCTCTATCTGTTGGTTTTTTTATTTTTTTGAATACTTTCAATAATTCAAAGACCATATGACCTAAGAAAAAGGCTTTTTCTCGGAAATTTATTTCACCTATATGTGGTAATAAGTAATCCATTAAAATATAAAGTACATGTGGGATGGTCTTTCCTTTCGTGAAAGTAGCTATATATTTTAGTGCAGTAATTTGATTAAAAATTTGTCCGGCATCATGAATACATGGAACAAATAAATCTACATAATCACTGTTTTTTTCTAAATCTAATAAACAATGTTCTATTATGCTTTTATCGCTTTCAACACCTAATGCTCTCATTAAAATAAATAGTGGAACCGGTTTTCTAACATTGGGAACATTTACAACAATTTGATTATTTGTATAAGTAGATGATGGTGATAATATTCTAACGGCCAGTGTTCTTATAGGTTTTGATGCGTCTTCGCTAACACTGCGGATTTCAGCACTATGGCTATATATTTCATTATATTTGTCTCTCACATACAACATATTATCTGCGAATTTTTCTTGAGAAACAATAACTTTTTCTTTTCCATTAATTATGAAATATCCACCCAGATCGTTTTTACATTCACCCATATTAAATTTCACTAAGGGATCCAATGTATTTAATATACAAAGATCACTATTTAACATGATAGGAAACCGCCCTAAGTAAATTTGTTCAAGTGTAATACTTGTTTCTGTCATAGTTTTATCTGGGTTCATTATTTTATAATCAACTTCTATATCAATGTGAATAGTAGTGGCATATGTCATATTTCGTAAACGGGCTTCATTTGGATACATAAAATGTTGTCTATTATCGTCAAAAATAATAGGTTTTCCATAATATATTTTATTGCCTTCTTTTCCGGCAAAATACATTTTTGCTTGAAGAGAATATTCTTTTGTTTCTTCGTCCAATTCTTTTAAAATAGTGATTGGATTCTTCTCTCGGAAAATATTTTTTATATCGCGATTAAAAAACTGATTATATGATTCTAAATGATGTTTTACTAAAAGATTTGGATTGTCTTTGAAATAATGATCTATAACATTCCAAATTAATTCTTGATTTTCTATTAAAGTTTTGGAATTGGATTTTGAATCTGTACCCGGTTTTGATTCCGTGCCTGATTTAGATTTGGAACTAGATTTTGATTTGGGATTAAGTATATCTGGATTTTCCATTATATTAATATAGTATAATAAAGTATAATTTTTAAGTTTAATGAATTTTTATATATTATTAGAATTCATTAAATCATTGGTTACCTTATATTTTTCGTATTTAATTCCAGCTGGGGTGTCTTCTTCTTCTTCGCATCATCAGATTCACCATCTTCCGCATCATGTCTTGCACCTTCTTTAAACCCTTCCAATAAACTAGACGCGCCAAAATTAATTAAGACTAAGCCTAAAAGTACAAATAATAGAATTATTGGTAAAAGAACTAAAAACCAACTGACTTCTTTATGTCCTGCTTTGCATATAGAATTTAAAACAAACGTCCAGAATAATATATAGACTGCTTTAAATACAAACATTACAAATGTATTTGGAACAGTACACTTATACTGGCCTACACAATATTTCGTAGTATTGCCGAAATTTTGAACTGCAATAACAATGAAAATTATAACATTTATTGCTAAATATACAGATGCTGGCGTACAGAGATTTCTAAAATCTTTTAAATATTTCATTTATAGAATAATATAATAAAAAATATTATATTATTTAAGAAATAATCATCAATTTTAATTAGAGTTAAATTTATTTAATAAACTGGTTTTAAACTGGTTTAACTGGGAATTTGTTATAGGAGTTGGTATATATGGATTCACTGTTTTCCCTAAAGGCTGATCTGTTGGACTAGATGTATATTCTTTAGGTTGGCCTAAAAATTCATTAAAAAAGTTTTTTACATTAGTTTGGGCCCCCCAAATTAAATCTAATAATGGTTGAGGGGTAACATTTACATAACTAGTAGGTCCAGTAGGTTTATCTGTATGTTTATCATAAGTATCTCTAGCCGAGCCTTGTGGTCCACCTATTTGATACGATACTTGATTTACTTTATCGCCTGGACTACCTGTCCATAACGCGGCACCGCCCTTCATATGTTTAAATGATTTTCTATGTTTGTTATTTTTATTTACTCTACGATTATTTCGACGACGGTTGCGCGTATTATGTGTAGATCTATATTTTTTATGATAACGCGATTTGTTTTTTCTATTAGTTTTATGTTTTCTTAATGTAGTTCTCATATATATTTAAAAAATATTAATTTTTTAAATATTATTAAATATATTAGTTGATTAGCTTAAATTATTATAATTGCTTAAATTATTATAATTGCTTAAATCATTATAATTATATTAGTTAATATCCACATGAGTTAACATATGACGTCTGCAACAATATTTTGTTAATCCTAGTCGATCCATGACTTCACCTTCCGGTGTTTTATCGGTAACTTCTTTTGTTAAATATTCTATTTTAGAATTATCTAAATTTTTGGTTACTTTCAATTTTCTAACTTCTTCTTGATAATATCTATATTTATCAGCTAAAACTTTTCCACAAGTAAAACACTTAATGGGAATAATCATATTTTATATTATAATATAAAAAATAATATTAATATCAATTTTTATATCAATTTTTA
>ERZ802821.258-NODE-258-length-29915-cov-15.5203_pt1 | contig 29915 bp, 22 predicted proteins | sample MGYA00345648_ERZ802821 | MGnify/ENA primary metagenome ERZ802821 (study PRJEB30503, sample SAMEA104212357) | marine metagenome | biome: Westerlies Biome; feature: [SRF] surface water layer (ENVO:00010504) within the epipelagic zone...; material: water... | reverse complement strand
GACCCTATTAAGCGGGAGCTTCCAATTTGCAATAAAGACTCCGCCGCTGAATTTACATAAACAACCGAAAGCTCTTGATCAATCAAAAGAACCGAAGCATTCAAGTTATCCAATAACAAACTATGAAGTTTATCTGAGCCCATAAAATGATTTAAAACCTCTTTTCTAACTGTCCATGAAAGTGAGATCAGTTCTGTTTCTTTGAATCGTGCAATAAGTAAGCCAACTATATTCCTAGATAAGGCCTAACTAACAAGGGTTACAGAGCGGTAGAAAGCAGAAATCAATTTCAATATTTTACAATTGCACCATTATAGTGCATATACGGAGAAAGCTCACCATCTGGAGAAGGCCGAGCCAAAAAGCATTGTAAGATTCGTGTCGGGAACTATTCCAATAGGGTTTGAGAGGATGCAATAGGAACCCCAGGAGCAATGATGCTCCTGGGGTACTATTATTTAGGCTAGTGCTTCTTTGGTTGTCTTAATCACTGCAGCTGCAACCTTGTAGGGATCTGCATTAGATGCTGTTCTACGATCTTCCAAACGACCTTTCCAACCATCTTCAACTGTTCCAATCGGTATACGGATAGACGATCCTCTATCTGATACGCCATAGCTAAACTCGTTAATCGATTGAGTCTCATGCAGCCCGGTTAAGCGCTGATCGTTATCTGCGCCATAGACGCTAATGTGACGCTCAATGTTCTTACCAAACTCTTCACAAATTTTAGTAAATACAGATTCGTCTCCAGACTCTCGCATAAGCCCATTAGAAAAGTTTGCATGCATGCCCGAGCCATTCCAATCAGTATCTCCAAGTGGTTTTGGATGGTAGTTGATCGAGAAACCGTACTTCTCTCCTGTTCTCTCCAACAAGTAGCGAGCTACCCAAATTTCATCACCAGCCGCTTTAGCGCCCTTGGCAAAGCATTGGAATTCCCACTGACCAGCCGCCACCTCTGCGTTAATACCTTCTACGTTAATACCCGCTTCCAAGCAGATATCCAAGTGCTCTTCTACACAAGCCCTACCATAGGCGTTAGCAGCGCCCACAGAACAGTAGTAAGGACCTTGAGGTCGAGGATATCCTCCATGCGGAAATCCAGGAGGTAATTGAGTATCAACATCCCACAAGAAGTATTCCTGCTCAAACCCAAACCAGAAATCGTTATCATCATCGTCGATGGTAGCTCTTCCGTTGGATGCATGTGGTGTACCATCAGCATTTAAAACTTCAGTCATTACCAGAAAAGCATTGCTTCTGTCAGGATCAGGATAAATAGCGACAGGCTTAAGTAGGCAATCTGACGCATTCCCTTCAGCCTGCAAGGTAGAACTCCCATCGAAGGACCACATAGGGCACTCTTCTAAGGTTCCACCAAAGTTGTTACGTATTTGAGTTTTGCTACGAAGGCTTTGCGTTGGTGCGTAACCATCTAGCCAAATATATTCTAGCTTTGCTTTCATTTTGTATGACTCTCCGTTTTGATTAATTCTTGGTTTACTAAAGACTAAAAATTAGGATAAATGCCGACACCATCAAGAAATAAAATACACTAACGCTTGATGAAAAAACCATTTCCCTAAAAAGTTTATTTGGATTCGAAATATTAAGATGAAACCACAATCACTTTCCAGCTTTTTCTACCCTGAATGGTGCAATTGCCATGCCAAGGAATCGATTTGCACTGTGGAATAGAAAACATCAAGTAAATAAGGGACCGCAGGATATTAGGGAAAAGCAAAAGCATTAAAAATTTGTTTATGAGCATGATAAATGCACAATTATGGTGCTTTAAGATTAATAATGCCTTATTTTAGTGCAAAATTCAGAGAATAGATGTTTGTATCATTAATATGACTAAACTACACTTCAATTGTTCGAAGGAAGCCCAACGGAAATCAAAATTATGATCACGGACGCTACTAAAAATATTAGGATCGTTTCAACACCAGAGCCTGAGGATTTAATAATCGACGTGCGTCATCCCTCAGAAGTAGAGGAACTTCCTCTTCCTTTGGATACTAGTATTGTTCTCCAAATCCCCTTCTTTACACTATTAGAAAAATTACATGAGTTAAATCCTTCGCAGAATTATCTGATTTATTGCGATAAAGGAATAATGAGTCGCCTTCAAGCAAATATTCTATGGGAGAAGGGTTTCCATAAGGTTGGTATCCTAAAATCTCCCATTAATTAATGTCGATATTCAATAGAAATTTCTTTTCCTAAGTCGGCCTATTACCAAGTTTTTCAGCCCACAAAAAAAGATCCGTAGCAGTTTTTGAGAATTGCACTATAATCGCGTCCTTTTCTGCCCGCTCGGTATTAGTCATGTCTAATAAAAGCTTACGAAACATTGCCATCATTGCCCACGTTGATCACGGCAAAACAACTTTGGTGGATAAATTACTTAGCCAGTCGGGAACACTGGATCGCAAAGACGCTGATTCTGAAAGACTGATGGATTCGAATGACCAAGAAAAAGAGCGAGGAATTACTATCCTTGCAAAAAATACAGCCATAAATTGGAATGACTATCGAATAAATATTGTAGATACTCCAGGCCACGCAGATTTTGGTGGAGAAGTAGAGCGAGTTCTCTCCATGGTTGACTCTGTACTTCTGCTAGTCGATGCCGTTGACGGGCCAATGCCTCAGACTCGTTTCGTGACATCCAAAGCTTTTGAGCAGGGGCTCCGTCCCATTGTGGTAATTAATAAAGTTGATCGCCCGGGAGCTCGACCAGACTGGGTCATGGACCAAGTTTTTGATCTCTTTGACAATTTGGGTGCTACTGATGAGCAGCTAGATTTTCCTGTAATTTTCACATCCGCAATCAACGGTATCGCAGGCAATGATCACTCAGATATGGCTGAAGATATGACACCTCTCTATAAAATGATTGTTGAGGAGGTGCCCGCACCTAAGGTTGATGAGAACGGTCCATTTCAAATGCAAATTTCCGCACTGGCCTATGACAGTTATGTAGGTGTTATCGGGGTTGGTCGAATCACCAGAGGTCTCCTGAAGCCGGGCCAGCAGGTTATTATAAAATCCGCAAATAATGAGCAGCGTAAAGGCAAAGTCCTTAATATCAAAGGTTACTTAGGACTTGAGCAAATTGAAACTCAATTAGCTGGTGCGGGTGACATAGTTTGTGTGAATGGTATTGATGGGCTTAGCATTTCAGACACATTATGCGATCCAGAGTGCGTCGAAGCACTTCCAGCACTGAGTGTTGACGAACCAACAGTAAGCATGACTTTCATCGTAAATGACTCTCCATTTGCCGGTCTTGAGGGAAAATATGTTACGACACGAAATATTAAAGATAGGCTTGAGCAAGAGCTTATCCACAATGTCGCATTGCGAGTTCGTCCGGGCGAAACTCCAGACAAATTTGTCGTTTCTGGACGAGGAGAGCTCCATCTATCCGTTTTAATAGAGACCATGAGACGAGAAGGGTATGAGTTAGGCGTCTCTCGGCCAGAGGTTGTTCAAAAAACTGTCAATGGTGTAATTCATGAGCCCTTTGAGCAAGTCGTTATTGATGTGGAGGAGCAACATCAAGGTGCTGTCATGGAAGAGCTCGGCATGAGAAAAGGTGAATTAAAAAACATGGAGCCAGACGGGAAGGGCAGAATTCGTTTAGAGTTCTCTATGCCATCTAGGGGCCTCATAGGATTTCGAGGTGCGTTTTTAACGATGACTTCGGGCTCCGGTATTATGACCAGTATCTTTGATTGTTATGCCCCAGCAAAAGGTGGTGACAAGTTTTCTCGAAAAAATGGAGCTCTAGTTAGTATGATAAAAGGGAAAACTGCAGCATTTGCTCTCTTTAACATTCAGGCTAGAGGGAAGTTGTTTCTTGGTCATGCCATCGATGTGTATGAAGGCCAGATTGTTGGTATCCATTCTCGCTCTAATGATCTTGTGGTAAATCCAATAAAAGGTAAGCAGTTAACAAATGTTAGAGCTTCCGGTACCGATGAAGCTTTGACTCTGGTCCCACCTATTAAACACACACTTGAACAGGCTTTAGAATTCATAGAAGACGATGAGCTTGTAGAGGTGACTCCTTCCAGCATAAGAATACGCAAGAAACTTTTAACTGAAATTCAACGAAAACGAAGCAGCAGATAATCCTTTATTATGTTTCTAGCAAAATTTGCTGACGCCCAATTCAACGCTACTTACTCGTGCGCTTGAAACATGTATCTATGTGGTCATCGACTAACCCCATGGCTTGCATGAACGCATAACATATCGTGCTACCAAAGAATTTAAATCCTCGACTGCGCATATCTCGACTTATCATATCCGACTTATCTGTCCGAGCAGGAAGCTCGTCCAAATGAGTCCAATTATTTACCAGAGGCTTATTATCGACCCATCCCCAAATGTAGTTACTAAAACTCGCAAATTCTAATTGAATCTTTTGGAAACAGATTGCGTTAGAGATGGTGCTTTCTATTTTTAACCGGTTCCTTATAATTCCTTTGTTGTTCATAAGCCTAAGTACGTCTTTTTCTGTATATCGCGCAATTTTATTAACCTCGAAGTTAGAAAAGGCTAATCGATAATGTTCTCGTCTTTTCAAAATAGTAATCCAAGAAAGGCCTGCCTGAGCTCCCTCCAAGGTTAAAAATTCAAACAACTTAGTATCATCAAAGCATGGTACTCCCCACTCTGAATCATGGTATTGACAATAAATTTCATCTATCCCACACCAGCCGCATCTTTTTTTATTAAGCATAAAAATCTCAAGAGGGTTGAGCTATAGAAGTTATACTATAGACAGAAAATCAGGTACTTCGTGTATCTTCTGAAGTAATTTAGATATTATTGAACATTAACTGCAAGGCAACTAGCAAATGAAAAAAGCATTCCCAGCAATACGACCATTTCGTACTCAGACTATTGCTGTAAGTCCACCTCATGTCCTGTATGTAGAGGAATCAGGAAATCCTGATGGTATTCCTGTGCTTTTTTTGCATGGAGGCCCAGGTGGAGGCACTCGAAGCTCAGATCGATGCTTCTTTGATCCAGATAAATACCGAATTATTTTGTTTGATCAACGTGGGGCTGGTCAATCAACCCCGCATGCTTTACTAGAAAATAATGACACTAATGCTTTAGTAGCAGATATTGAAATCATTCGAAAAACTCTTGATATTGAACGCTGGGTTGTTTTTGGAGGATCTTGGGGCTCTACTTTAAGCCTTGTTTATGCTCAAACGTATCCAAAACTTGTGATGGGTCTAGTTTTACGAGGTATCTTCCTCTGCAGAGATGAGGACATCGAGTGGTTTTACCAAAGCGGTGTCAAGAGTGTTTTCCCTGATTATTGGAAAGACTACATCCAAGTTATCCCAGAGGAAGAAAGGCATGACCTGCTAGGCGCATTTTATAAACGCCTGACGGGTGATAATGAAATAGAAAGAATGGCCGCAGCCAAAGCGTGGTCAATCTTAGAAGGACGCTGTGCAACTCTTCATCCAGATGAAGACTTTGTAGCTCATTTTGCTAATCCTCATTTGGCGATTGCAATGGCCAGAATCGAATCTCATTACTTTATCAATAAAGCATTTTTAGAGCCTAATCAGATTATAAGAAATGCCGGAAAACTGAAGGGTATTCCGGGAACTATCGTCCACGGTAGATATGATATGGTTTGTCCAGTCAATCAGGCCTTTGCCTTAAGTGAGGCTTGGCCTGAGGCTCAATTTGATGTAATCGCAGATGCGGGGCATTCATCAAGTGAAGTGGGCACAGTTGATGCTCTTATTAGAGCAACTGAGAGACTAGCGTTTGATTTAGCAAATGAAGAAGGATAATCATGCTTGGTTTAATCCAGCGTGTATCGTCAGCTTCTGTCACAATTGATGATGCCCAGATCGCTAAAATTGGTCAAGGTATAGCATTACTATTAGGCATCCAAAAAGATGATAACGAAGACGATGCGGAAAAATTACTAATTAAAACCTTAAACTATAGGATTTTTGCTGATTTAGATGGAAAAATGAATCGATCCTTAAGTGACATTGCAGGCGAACTTTTAATCGTTTCTCAATTCACACTCGCCGCTGATACAAGAAAAGGTTTGCGCCCTGGATTCTCATCAGCAGCTCCACCAGATCAAGCTGAAAGTCTTTATGATTATTTTTTATCCCTGGCTAAAGACAAACATTCAATTGTTCAGCACGGAAAATTTGGAGCCGATATGAGAGTGACGCTCACCAATGATGGCCCAGTCACCTTCATGCTCCAGAGCTAATTATGATGAAAGGATTTTAATAGTTTTTCGTGAAATCCTTCAAAACCTCCGTTGCTCATAATCACAATATGCGTCTTTTCCTGAATTGAAGATCTTGTCATTTCAATTAATGTCTCAAGGTCATTGACAACGCTGCAGGGTAATGAGGCATCCTGTGACAAATCAGCCATATCCCAATTAACAGAGCTATTTTGATACCATATCACTTGATCTGCGCTGAGAACTGATGATGCTAAATTATGGCCATGCACACCCATTCTCATCGTTGCTGAACGCGGCTCAATGATCGCTAAAATAAATTCGCTGCCAACTTTAGCTCTCAGTCCCTCCAAAGTTGTTTTAATGGCTGTTGGGTGATGTGCGAAATCATCATAAACAGTTATATTACAGTCAGAGTAGATAACCTCCATCCTCCTCTTAACGCCGATAAAATCGCTAAGTGCAGCACAAGCTTGATTAACACTTATACCGATCGTGTGCGCCGCCATAGCAGCAGCAATAGCATTAGTCACATTATGTAATCCTGAATGCCTCCACTCTACAGTAGCCTCCTCGGTTTGATTGGATCCATCATATATAATCTTGAACTTTGAACCGTCTGTTTCAATTAATTGATAGCGCCATAATCCGTCTGCTCCTTCACCAAAGTAATGCTTATTACTCCAACAACCCTGATCCATGAATGCTTCGATAGCCTCGCATTCTTTTGGAAGAATAATGTTTCCATCACTTGGTATTGTGCGCACCAAATGATGGAACTGTTTCTGAATAGCACTGATATCATCAAAAATATCAGCATGATCAAATTCTAAATTATTGATGATTAAAGTATCTGAGGAGTAATGAATAAATTTTGATCGTTTATCAAAAAAAGCGGTGTCATATTCATCAGCCTCTATAACAAAGTAATCAGTATTGGTCAGGCGTGCTGATTTCCCGAAGTCTTGGGGAATACCACCTATCAAAAATCCAGGATTTAACCCCGAGCTATCCAAAATCTTTGCAAGCATGCTGCTAGTTGTAGTTTTACCATGGGTACCTGAGACAGAAAAAACGTGCTTATGTTGCAAAATATTATCTCCAAGCCACTGGGGGCCTGAGACATAGGGTATTTTATTATTAAGAACGTATTCAACACAGGGATTACCCCTAACCATTGCATTTCCAATAATAATTAAATCTGGACACGGATCCAATTGTTTAACATCAAATCCCTCAACAAGACTTATGCCCTGCATTTCAAGCTGCAAACTCATAGGCGGGTATACATTGGCATCGCATCCTGATACCTGATGGCCCTGCTCTTTAGCAATTAGAGCGAGACTCCCCATAAAGGTACCGCAAATACCTAGAATATGAATATGCATAGCTAAATCGTTACCAACAAAACATATAAATTTAATAGTCACTATAACCTAAATCAGTATATTTTCGACTTTCATGTTAAGTTCTAGAAGACTAGAATCTTTGTGAAGCCTCAAAGCGGCGTTTAATAAAATAATGAAAATAAGAAATGCCTTTTATGCTCAATCTGGCGGGGTCACTGCAGTGATTAATGCAAGTGCATCAGGCGTCATAGAGACAGCGCGAAAAAACACAGCGACAATTGGTAAAGTGTATGCAGGCTTAAATGGAATTGTAGGAGCTCTGCAAGAGGAAATGGTTGATACCAGCCAAGAGTCTGCAGTGGATATTTCAAGACTTTGTCATACTCCCGGTGGAGCTTTTGGTTCTTGCCGTTACAAAATGAAAAACTTTGAGGACGATACCAGAGAGTATGAGCGACTAATTGATGTATTTAAGGCACATGATATCGGTTTCTTTTTTTATAATGGCGGGGGAGATTCTGCCGATACATGCCTGAAGGTGTCAAAAGTATCAGAAAAAATGGGTTATCCTATTCAATCGATTCATATCCCTAAAACGATTGATAATGACCTGCCGCTTACTGACTGCAGCCCCGGTTTTGGTTCTGTAGCAAAGTATGTGGCTGCCTCAATAAAAGAAGCTAGCCTTGATATTGCCTCTATGTCGGCTTCCTCAACAAAGGTATTTATTCTCGAAGTTATGGGTCGTCATGCCGGCTGGATTGCGGCGTCAGGAGGACTTGCCTCAGACAAAGAGGGTGATGCTCCCCATATTATTCTCTTCCCAGAAATCCCATTTTCAAGAGAAAAATTTATTAGCAAAGTGGAGACGACGATTAAAGAAAAAGGGTATTGCGTTGTTGTTGCCTCAGAGGGGACACAATACAGTGATGGTGCTCATATTTCGGGCTCTTTGCAGCGTGATGCTTTTGGCCATCAACAATTAGGTGGAGTCGCACCAACTCTTGCGAGCATGATAAAGCAGTCAACCGGATACAAATACCATTGGGCCTTGGCTGATTATCTTCAGCGATCGGCTCGCCATATAGCCTCAAAGACAGATGTAGAGCAAGCATATGCTGTAGGTAAAAGAGCAGTAGAATTGGCAGTAGAAGGGAGGGACTCTATCATGGTAACTATTGAGAGAAATAAAGGAATTTCCTACAGTTGGTCTTTGGGCGAAGCATCTCTCGCTAGGGTTGCTAACATGGAGAAAAAAATGCCGCGCTCATTTATCACTAAAGATGGTTTTAATATTACTCAACAGGCCCGTAAATACCTTCAGCCACTGATTAACGGAGAGGATTATCCACCCTATAAAAATGGATTACCTGATTATGTTTCACTCAGGAAAGTGATGGTCCCAAAAAAATTAGCGGATTATTTTGACGTCTAACAACTAAAAGATCGATTAATCAAGTTTCAACACACCTGATTGCGAGGCTTACCTGCAAGGAATGCTCTAACATTACCCGCTACTTGGTCCAATAGTCGCTGTCGAGATTCTCTCGCAATCCATGCCACATGAGGCGTTATGATGAGATTCGGAATCGACTTGTCTAAGAGAATATTACCATTTAGAGGCGGCTCTTCACTTAAAACATCTGTAGCGGCACCAGCAATTTTACCCGTTATAAGCGCATCCCTAAGTGCAACTTCATCAACGAGAGCACCCCTGGCAGTATTAATTAAAATACTGGTTTGCTTCATCAGACTTAACTCATCATGACTGATAATTCGGTTTGTTAATGACGTTAATGGACAATGAAGACTTACAATATCTGATCCAGCGAGAACTTCTTGAAAGGGGATTCTATTATTTTGCTTTGAGTGTTGGCGATCAGGCAAAGATGCAAAAACAACGTTCATTTCAAAAGCTTTAGCTATTTTTGCAACTCCCAAGCCAAGCTCCCCTGCACCAACAATTCCTAAAGTTTTTCCGTTCAGCTCTGAGACAGGGTAGTCCATAACACAAAATGACTCACTATCTTCCCACCTTCCATTGGTTGCAGCCTCACGATAATTATCCAACTGAGTAGTCAAGGTGAGAATAAGTGCCCAGACATGTTGAACAACCGAAGTTGTTCCATACCCGACTGCATTACTCACAATGATATTTCGGCCTTTCGCCGCGTCTAGATCAATTATGTCGGTCCCAGTAGCAAATATTGAGATAAACTTTAACCGCTTGGCTTTCTGAAGCGCTGGCTCCCTGATAGGAGACTTATTAATCAATACAATATCTGCATCAGCTATTAGTTTCGAAACATCAGACGGTCGACAACGATTGTGAATTTCCCAATCAATAGGAAGTTCATAAATTTGTTTTAGATCCAAGTCGGAAGGCCCTAAAGTATCGAAATCAAGGATGACGCCCTGCATGGTATCGCTCACGGTTATTACTTTAGTAAGACCGAAGACAGCCTGCGGTCAAAAGGAAAGATAACATTTTTCAGCGCGCGGGAGGAATCAATAATAATTTGGACGTGTCATTTATATAATTTTGGTAGTCCGGATCATCGCCCCACTTCTTATTTGCTAGGCGATCTAAAAGAGGAATACCACTAACGCGAGTAAGAAGTAAATAAACGAAGAACGGAGACACCATGGTGGCAAGCTGCCAACCAGATAAAACGGGCAGAGCAACTAGCGCTAAACCAAACCAAAGAGTTATCTCGCCAAAATAATTTGGATGCTGAGACCAAGACCATAATCCGGTCGTAATAAATAGGTCTTTGTTGTCAGGATTTTTTTTGAATTGAGTCTTCTGATAGTCTGCCATTACTTCAATCACAAACCCAAAAATCCAAATGGCGATTCCTGCAAAACCTATTAGCCCTAGCTCTACGGTTGTGTTTGAAGTCAATGCAGCGAGTCCAGCCGCCATAGTTACTAGAACCCAAAGACCTCCAATGGTCCAAGTCATCAAAAACCAGGTAAATTTAGTTTTCATCACAATAAATCGCTTGTCTTGGCCATCCTTTTTGATTCTCCTAAATAAGAAAGAGCCTAAGCGGGTTGCCCAAATGACAATCATTAGGCAAATAATAATATCTCTGATATCGAAAGAGGGATTAAGCATTATGGCCGCAACTACTGTTGAAACATACGAAAGTGATCCTGTTAAATCAAAGTAATGTTCAGTTCTGAATGCAAACGATGGTATAAAAACAGTCCAATGGAGGAGGAACCCAATAATCCCACAGACAGCGAACAAAGGTACTCCCTGCAAGGAAATACTGCCACTGCTTCCCGCCGTAACAATTAAAATAGCCACTAAAAGTGATGCAACAATTCCAGTAATACTCTGAGATACAGTCATAACAGCCCCCTGCTTGGATTTTTATATAGGTCCCAATCAATTGCCTGAGTCATTTACACACCTTTGGATACACAATGATTAGATTTTTTTATTTTCCTGTGTTACGTAAGTAATTGCAAAATCAGATGAAATTCTCCACAAGTCAAATTACTCAAGAAATGTTATGTCTATCTTTAACAAACTACCGTTTGCTATTACAAAGCTTCATAATAGGTGATCTATCTTTACATTTCGGTCTGCTCTTTTAATGAATTCAAGTGTTTTTAAAATTTATGAAAAACTCGTCTTGCATAGGCCATGGATATCTATCCTTGGTTTAGTTAGTCTTGCCGCAGCAATGGCTTTTGGTTTACCTAATTTCAAACTTGATGCTTCAGCAGATTCACTAACGTTGGAGAGAGATGAAGATTTAAAATTCTCCCGAGAAATAGCAAAGCGCTATGGGAGTGATAATTTTCTAATTGTTACTTTCTCACCATTAGACGGCGATCTTTTTAAACAAAAAAACCTGGATATACTGGCCTCACTCCAAAATGAATTGATGTCTATAGAAGGCATTGATTCTGTGCTATCGATACTTGATGTACCCTTACTTTATAGCCCAAAAATTGATTTGCTTGATTTGGATACCGATCTCAAAACACTCAAGTCTGAAGAGACTGATAGAGAACTTGCAAGAAATGAATTTCTCACAAGTCCAATATACAAAGATGTCATATTAAGTGCCGACGGAACTACTACTGGCTTGTTAGCCACACTCACTTTGGATCAAACCTACCTTAATCTGGTCACTCAGCGCGATGATTTAAGACAGATAAGAGATACTATAGGCCTTACTAAGGAACAGCAGACCTTTCTTAATGCAGTAAGTCTAGAATTCCTAGACTATCGCACCGCTAAAGCAAAGAACGATCATCAGCGAATTTCTAATATACGAAGTTTGATACTCCCTTATCGAGATAAGGCCACGATCTATTTAGGTGGACCGGATATGATTACAGCGGATATGATTGATTTCATTAAAAGCGATTTAGTCAATTTTGGCGTTGGAATACTCTTTTTTATCATTATAACGTTAGCATTAATTTTTCGTAAAATACGCTTCATAGTCCTTCCACTTTTAACCTGCGGTATCTGTATCACAACCATTTTGGGATTCTTGAGTTGGGTTGATTGGCGACTCACTGTTATCTCCTCTAACTTTATTTTACTATTACTGATCATCACACTAGCCTTGACAATTCACCTAATCGTTCGTTATCGAGAGCTACTCTCCAGTCAACCCTCTGCTAGTCAGCATGAGCTTGTCAGACAGACTGTACTTTCAATGGCAAAGCCCTGCTTATATACCGTTCTGACCACAATCGTTGCCTTTACCTCACTTATGGTTAGCAATATTCGTCCTGTCATAGACTTTGGATGGATGATGACGATAGGCATTAGCCTTGCTCTTGTTATTGCATTTATCGTTATTCCGGCGGGCATGATGATTCTGGGCAAGAGCGTTGACTCTGGTATTACTGACAACTCTTACGCGATCACTGAAAAGTTTTCCTCGTTTACAGAGGTCTTTGGAAAAGTTGTAATCCTTTCCGCTTTGTTTCTAGCTGGTCTATCTATTTATGGCATTAAACATTTAGAAGTTGAAAATAGATTTATTGATTACTTTAGATCCGATACCGAAATATATATGGGCATGGAGACTATTGATACTGCACTTGGAGGAACAACTCCCTTGGATATCATTATCCAAGCGCCTGAACCGATAGAATTATCTGATCAAGAAATCGAAGAGACTCTGCCCAGAGGAGATATCAATGAGGATGAGTTTGAGGACGATTATGATTTGGAGGATGACTATTTCGACTTCGAATCAGATCTAATAGGCATAGGTAATGAACCAGATTTAATAGAAAGCTATTGGTTTTCCTCTGCTGGACTGGCTGATTTAGAAAAATTGCATAGGTTTTTAGAATTACAACCAGAGATTGGGAAGGTTAGTTCTTTAGTGCAGCTCTATGAAGTAGCAAGGGACTTAAGCGGTCGAAATTTAAATGATCTTGAGATCGCTATAATGCGTCAAAATCTTGGTCCTGATATCCACAAGCAGATGGTCTCTCCCTATCTGACTGAAGAGCTCGATGAAGCAAGAATACAGTTGCGTGCTATGGAAACAGGCGGGCACTTACGTAGAGACGAACTACTTCAAAAGATAAGCAATTTTGCTGTCAACGAAATCGGCATTGAGCAAAAAAATCTTCGTTTTACGGGTATCCTTGTCCTCTACAACAACATGCTACAGAGTTTGTTCGAGTCTCAAATACTAACTATTGGAGCGGTTTTTGTAGGAGTCATGCTTATGTTCCTTGCTCTTTTTAGATCAGTTAAAGTTTCATTAATCGCCATAACACCTAATTTCTTGGCTGCAGCTACGGTACTTGGCGCTATGGGAATTTTTGGTATTCCCTTAGACATGATGACTATCACTATAGCTGCTATCACCATCGGAATCGGCGTTGATCACGCTATACACTATATAACTCGCTTTAAACGAGAGTTTATTATCGATAAAGACTACATAGCCTCAATGCACAGAGCCCATGCTAGCATTGGTCAGGCCCTCTTCTATACATCTAGCACCATCATCGTGGGATTCTCGATACTAACGCTGTCAAACTTTATCCCATCTGTATATTTTGGACTGCTTACTGGTCTTGCTATGTTGGCAGCTCTCCTTGGGTCTATGACCCTCTTACCTCAACTCATAATCATGGTTGAACCTTTTGGTCGCAGCAACTCAGGTCGAGCTGCTCACCATAAGAACTAAGCACTTAATATGCCCCTAATTAATCTGCAAAATGTTCTGTTGAGCTACGGCAAGCCTCCACTTATTGATTATGTGAACTTGGTTATTGAGAGGGGCGAACGAGTTTGTATTATTGGAAGAAATGGTGCGGGGAAATCAACACTTCTAAAGATAATCAACGGCCAAGTATTACCAGATGAAGGAAAAATTGAACGCGCGAATGATGTCAAAGTCGCACAGCTGGAGCAATCGGTGCCTCAAAATACGACTGGCAATGTATTTGATGTTATCTCAGAAGGTTTAGGTAAAGAGGGAAAGTTAATACAGAAATTTCATTATTTAACTCAACAATTAAATCATGATTCTAGTCCGAAAATTTTCAGTGACCTTGAGCAATGCCAGGCGGAACTTGATCGAATCGATGGTTGGGATATTAATAGCAGAGTGGAATCTATCATCACCAAAATGAAGCTCAACCCAGAAGCAGATATCTCAAGTTTATCTGGAGGCTTCAAACGCAGGGTTTTGCTTGCTAGAGCATTGGTAGCAAGTCCTGATTTATTATTGCTAGATGAACCAACGAATCATTTGGATATCGAAGCGATCCAGTGGATTGAACAATTTCTTATTAAATGGGAAGGATCGTTATTATTTATCAGTCATGATCGTCATTTTATGGACAACTTAGCAAATCGTTTTGTAGAAATAGATCGAGGAAAATTAATTGAATTTAATTGTGATTACTCAACATATCTTGCTCGCAAGCAAGATAACTTAGCGGTAGAAGATAAGCAAAATGCTCTTTTTGATAAAAGGCTGTCACAGGAAGAAGTTTGGATTCGACAAGGCATTAAAGCAAGACGTACTCGTAATGAAGGACGAGTAAGGGCCCTGGTAGCGATGCGTCAGGAATTCTCTGACAGGAGAAAGCATTTAGGTACTGCCAAAATGGGTATACATCAGGCTGAAAAATCTGGAAAAATAGTGGCCGAGGCTTCAGATATTTCCTTTTCATTCGGTGATGAGCAACTAGTTCGTCGGTTTTCAGCTCTAATCCAGCGCGGAGATAAAATAGGGCTGATCGGTCGAAATGGTGTCGGTAAAACAACCTTGATCAAACTTTTGCTTGGCGAGTTATCTCCCGATAAAGGAGCTATCAAGATCGGTACCAACCTTAATGTTGCCTATTTTGATCAGTATCGTTCTGCTTTAGATGAAGAAAAATCGGTTCAGGATAATGTTTCTGGTGGGAGAGACATGCTTGATGTGGGAGGTAAAAGTCGTCACGTGATTAGTTATTTACAAGATTTTTTATTTGCGCCAGAGCGTTGCAGACAGCCGGTGAAAGTTTTATCCGGCGGAGAACGCAATCGCCTTCTACTCGCAAAACTATTTATGATAGCTTCAAATGTCTTAGTGCTTGATGAACCAACAAACGATCTAGATATTGACACCTTAGACCTGCTTGAAGAATTACTTATTCAATACAAAGGAACAATTATCTTAGTCAGCCATGATCGAACTTTTCTAAATAATGTCGTAACAAGTACTCTTGTTTTCGAAGGAAGTGGGGAAATTAAGCAATTCGTTGGCGGTTATGATGATTGGTTACGTCAGCGAGACAGTGCATCTTCCGCAAAAATAAATGAGGTACCAAAAGCAGGTAACCTGCAATTGAAATCTGCGACAACAAAGAGCAAACGATCATTTAATAATGAACGAGAGCTAAGCGCACTACCTAAAAAAATAGATCTACTTGAGCAGCGTATTACTGAGATCTCTACCCAAATGAGTGATGCTAGTTTTTATCGATCAGATCGTGCCGAAATCAAGAAAACTGAAAATCTTTTAAAAAGCGCTCAATTGGAACTTGAGGTTTTATACAAACGCTGGGAAGAGCTAGAGACTTAGTTTTTATTGCTATCCAGAATCTTTTAAAAAATGAGCTCTCTTTTTGCTTTAACATAATAGAATAAAAATTTATGCTATCGAGACGTTAAATCTGAGCTATCGACTGAGAGATGTGATGAAATTTCAAAGAAAACCACTAGTACTTTTTATCTTAGACGGCTGCGGACACAGTGAAGATGTTCACTTTAATGCTGTTGCGAATGCAAGAAAGCCACTTTGGAAAAGACTTTGGAATGCAGATCATCCCAGCACATTTATTGAAACCTCAGGTTTGTCGGTAGGTCTTCCCTCCGGTCAAATGGGCAACTCAGAGGTTGGGCACATGTCTATCGGTGCGGGTCGAGTGATTTACCAAAACTTTACTCGTATTAATAAAGCAATTGATGATAATGAATTTTCAGAAAATCCATCTTATTGCGCAGCGATAGATAATGCTATTAGAAATGATAAAGCAGTACATATATTGGGCCTTCTGTCCCAGGGCGGAGTCCATTCTCATGAGAATCATCTAAATGAAATAATTAAATTAGCTGCAGAGAGAGGCGCCGCGAGTATCTATTTACATGCTTTTTTGGACGGCCGTGACTGCCCACCTCGAAGTGCCAAGAAGTCTTTAGAGCGAACTCAGAAAATTTGCGATAGATTAGGTGTTGGTAAAATTGTGTCTATTATCGGCCGGTTTTATGCTATGGATCGCGATAACCGCTGGGATCGAATAGCCAAAGCGTACCAGTTGATTACAGAGGGGAGAGCTGACTATCAGGCTGAAAATCCAATCGCAGCCCTTGATAATGCATATGCTCGGAACGAAAATGACGAATTTGTGAGTGCTACTGCTATTCATCCTAATAGCCAGTCTCCTGTAGTTTTGAATGATGGCGACTCAGTTATATTTATGAATTTTCGCCCAGACCGAGCCCGCCAGCTGTCGCACGCTTTTGTTGATACTAAGTTTGACGCATTTAAGCGAGACATAGTAAGAGAGATATCATATTTTGTTATGACCACTGAATATCAAGACAATCTAAACTGTTTATGTGCGTTTCCTCCGATACCAATTATTAATTCGCTGGGAGAATATTTGTCTACGAATCGGAAGAGTCAATTACGAATAGCCGAAACTGAAAAATATGCTCACGTTACCTTTTTCCTTAGCGGAGGTCGTGAGGCACTTTATGATGGAGAGGAGCGGGAGCTTCTTCCTTCACCGAAAGTATCTACTTATGATTTACAACCCGAAATGAGTGCGCCGGAAGTGACCGATCGACTCATTGCCGCTATTAGATCAAATAAATTCGATGTAATTATTTGTAATTATGCGAATTGTGATATGGTCGGCCACACGGGGAATTATCAAGCTGCAATGGATGCTGTTGATGCTGTTTCTGTTTGTCTGGAAAAAGCTCTAGAGACTATTAAAGAGATAGATGGAGAAGCTTTAATTACCGCAGATCACGGCAATGTAGAAACCATGTTCGATCAAAATATTGAACAGCCGCATACTCAGCACACTACTCTGCCGGTGCCACTGGTGTATTTTGGCGATCGTGACATCACGCTCAAAGATGGTGGGTCACTCACCGACATCGCTCCTACCATGCTTTCATTGCTTGCTTTGCCCAAACCACAAGAAATGACTGGCAACTCACTTATTGCTGATTAATGTTCTCTCTTGACTGTTGCGTAAAAAGTTTTATCTTTTCTTTTTCAGAGATATTGCTACAGAGATTGAAAATTTACTTTCTCCTCGCACTTTTATCTCTCTCTCCTACTTTATTCGCCGAGATCACTGATCAGCAGAAACTAGAATTAAAGTTACTCAAAAGTTCCATATTAAAACTTCAAAATACATTAATTCGAAGTAATGAACAAAAAGTGCAGTTAGAAATAGATTTTAAAGAAATTGAAATTAAAATTAGTAAAATTGATCGCAACATAAGAATCCTAAACTCTAAAATTGCGACCACTGTAAACAATATTTCTGAAAAAGAGACAGAACAGATTTCCATAAAGCGACGAATCGCGCAACAGAATGAAATAATCATTCAGCAGCTGCGCTCTGCTTCCCAACTCGGTCATCAAGAGCCAATAAAATTACTCCTGAACCAAGAGGACCCTATAAAACTTGCTCGTATGTTTAAATATTACGATTATTTTATCCGTGCTCGAAGTCATAAGATCTTGGAATATACGAGAGATATAACTGATCTATCCGAAATAATAGATGGGATTAAACAAGATAAATTCAGCTTAGTCACCAGTAAAGAAAAGTTAAAAATTGAACAACAAAGTGCAGAATTACATCTCAAAGAAAGGACTCAAATCTTAAAGCGCTTAACAAATGATATAACAGAGGATGAGACGCGTCTTAGAAATCTCAAAATACAACGGGCAGGGCTACAATCTCTAATTGATGCTGTAAGTGACATAGCCTCAAGTGTAGAAATGACTAATCAACATAGACCATTTCAATCTTTAAAGGGTAATCTGAGTTGGCCGATCAAAGGAAAGTTAATTAATAATTTTGGCTCAAAAAGGAGTGGTTCAATACGCTGGAATGGTTGGCTAATTAAAGCTAACAAGGGTACCTCAGTAAAAACAGTTCATGAGGGTCGTGTTGTATTTTCTGACTATCTGAGGGGATTTGGTTTAATGTTGATTCTCGACCATGGTGATGGCTTTATGACACTGTATGGTCATAATCAAGAATTACTGAAGGATACAGGTGAATGGGTAAATCCCAAAGATGAAATAGCCAAAGCTGGCAATACTGGGGGATTGACTGAATCAGCACTATATTTTGAGGTACGACACCAAGGTCAACCTAAAAATCCCAAAATTTGGCTCACTGGAAATTAAAAACATTTCCTTTTTTATAAAGAGCCACTCAGAGACTGATATCTGCAAATATAATTTTAAATTGTAGAATCCACATCTAGTCTATCTACTTTTTGGAATCCTCTGGGTAGTTTATGACCTCGACGACCTCGTTCTCCGCGATAGTGCTCCAAATCTTTAAGCTTTATGACGTGGTAGCGCTTGCCTGAGTACACAACCAAAGCCTCTCCTTCAGCAATCACAGCATAGTCGACAACATACTCCTCTCGACTTTGCAGACGAGAAGTTGGAATATTGATGATTTTGTTACCTTTACCCCTTGCCAATTCTGGTATGTCTGAAATAGGGAATACGAGCATTCGGCCTTCGTTACTTACTGCAGCTATGAAAGAATCCATTTGATTAACAAGCTTAGGCCGCAGGATTCTGGCACTTTTTGGAATACTAACTACAGCTTTTCCAGCCTTGTTTTTCGTGAATAAATTTCCAACTGTGGTGATAAAACCATAGCCAGCGTCTGTTCCCATTAAAACTTTTTGTTCATCGACACCCATTATGACATCGGTGAATGAAGCTCCAGAAGGCATGTTCAATCGACCAGTTGCAGGCTCTCCTTGTCCCCTTGCAGAAGGCAAAGTGTGTCCAGGCAATGAATAATAACGTCCTGTGGAATCTTGTAAAAATACATTTTGGTTGCTTCTTCCTCGAGATGAAGACAAGAACTTATCACCTGATTTATAACTTAGTGTTTCTGGATCAATTTCATGTCCTTTGCCCGCACGAATCCAGCCCTTGTCAGATAGCACCACCGTGATTGGTTCTGCAGTTAACAGATCCTTTTCATTAAATGCTATTGCTTCATCTCTTTCTTGAAGAGGTGATCGGCGATTATCTCCATGTTCTGCAGCTACTGTTTTAAGTTCCTTTTTTATCAAGGTCTTCAAACGGATATCTGATCCTAGTAATAATTTTAGCTCTCCCTGCTCAGTGGCTAGTTCGTCTTGTTCAGCGCGAATTTTGAATTCTTCAAGACGAGCAAGTTGTCGCAATTTGGTGTCTAAAATGTATTCAGTCTGAGCATCCGATAATCCGAATCGTCTCACCAGAGCAGGCTTGGGCTCATCCTCCGCTCGTATAATATTAATCACCTCGTCGATATTTAAAAAAGCAATTAATAATCCATCAAGTAAATGTAGCCTTTTCTCTACTTTTTCTAACCTAAACTCTAGACGTCTTCGGGTGACATCGATACGAAACCGTAGCCACTCCTTGAGTACCTGTCGCAGATTCATAACTATCGGTCTGCCATCCATACCAATAATATTCAGGTTAATCCTATAGCTTCGCTCCAGATCGGTAGTTGCAAAGAAATGATCCATTAAAGCACTTATATCTACTCTATTGGAGCGAGGAGTGATTACCAATCTCGTAGGATTTTCATGATCTGACTCGTCACGCAAGTCCTCCACCATTGGCAGTTTTTTGTTTCGCATTTGAGTCGCTATTTGCTCAAGAATTTTTGATCCAGAGGCCTGAAATGGAAGCGCGGTGACGATAATATCCCCATCTTCCTTATGCCAAATTCCACGCATTTTTAATGATCCGCGACCTGTTTCGTAGGTACTCAAGATTTCTGCTTGGGAAGTAATGATTTCTCCATCTGTGGGGAAATCTGGAGCTTTTATATGCTCCATTAGCTCCAAAACAGTTGCTTTGGGATTATCCAAAAGATGAAGGCAAGCACTAACAACCTCATTTAGATTATGGGGGGGTATATCAGTAGCCATTCCTACAGCGATGCCTGTAGTTCCATTAAGGAGGACATTGGGAACCTTCGCTGGAAGTATTTCTGGTTCGTCAAGCGTTGCATCGAAATTTGGCCGCCAATTAACTGTGCCTTGACCTAGCTCTGACAAGAGGACGTCCGCATAATAAGAAAGTTTTGATTCTGTATAACGCATAGCGGCGAAGGATTTAGGATCATCGGCTGAGCCCCAATTTCCTTGGCCATCAACTAGAGGGTATCGATAGGAAAAAGCTTGGGCCATTAACACCATAGCCTCATAAGCAGCGCTGTCCCCATGAGGATGAAACTTTCCAATGACATCTCCGACAGTGCGTGCTGATTTTTTATACTTAGCGCTAGCCTTTAAACCCAACTCACTCATTGCATAGACAATTCTTCGTTGCACAGGTTTAAGCCCATCGCCTATATGTGGCAGTGCTCGATCGAGAATAACGTACATGGAATAATCCAAATAAGCTTCTTCTGCATACTTACTTAGTGGTCTTTTCTCAAAACCGTGCTCATTAAAAGTTACGGATTCACTCATTATTCTCTCGTATTGTTAAAATTTAAATCTCGTTGATATTTGCTAAATTACCTTTGATTTCAAGCCACTCACGACGATCTGACGCACGTTTTTTTGACAAAAGCATATCCATCACTTGATTTGTGTCATCTCCATGCTCCAGAGTCAACTGAACCAAGCGCCGGGTGTCCGGATCCATAGTAGTCTCACGCAACTGCAGCGGATTCATCTCTCCTAAACCTTTGAAACGCTGAACATTAATTTTACCGCGCTTTTTTTCAGCTTGGATTCTGTCCAAAATTCCTTGTTTTTCAGCTTCATCCAATGCATAGAAAACATCTTTACCTACGTCTATCCTAAATAATGGCGGCATCGCTACATACACGTGGCCATGGCTAACCAAAGGGCGAAAATGTCGAACAAAAAGTGCGCACAAAAGTGTAGCAATATGTAGCCCATCTGAGTCAGCATCGGCTAAAATACAAATTTTGTGGTATCTCAAAGATTCCAAATCATCTGCAGTGGGATCGATGCCAAGTGCCACGGAAATATCATGGACTTCTTGAGAACCTAAGATCTCCTGAGAATCAACTTCCCATGTATTTAAAATTTTGCCACGTAAAGGCATGATCGCTTGATTTTCCCGATTACGAGCCTGCTTGGCTGAGCCACCAGCAGAGTCACCCTCAACTAAAAATATCTCACATAGCTCAGGCTCAGCACTGGAACAATCTGCCAGTTTTCCTGGCAATGCAGGCCCTTGCGTTACCTTCTTTCGCACTACTTTCTTGCTCGCTCGCATTCGTCTCTGAGCAGAGTTTATACACAACTCAGCAAGTTTTTCAGCTTCGTCAGTATGTTGGTTAAGCCAAAGACTAAAAGCATCTTTGACCACACCAGACACAAAAGCGGCTACTTCTCTAGAGGATAAGCGATCCTTGGTTTGTCCTGAAAACTGGGGATCAGCTAACTTTGCTGACAAGACATAAGTGCACCGATCCCAGATATCATCGGGAGCTAATTTGATTCCTCGTGGTAATAAATTTCTAAATTCACAAAACTCTCGAATGGCCTCTAAAAGACCCGTACGCATACCATTAACGTGAGTCCCACCCTGAGAAGTTGGAATTAGATTGACATAACTCTCTTGAACTAACTCTCCAACATCTGGCAACCACTGAACTGCCCATTCAGCTGCTTCATTTTCTGCTGAAAAGTTACCTATAAAGGGCTCTAAGGGAAGAACCTCCCACCCGTGAAGAGCTCCAGACAGATAATCTTTCAACCCATCTTCGTAAAACCACTCGTCACTATCCTCAGTATTCTCATCATAAAAACTAACGGTCAGTCCACCACAAAGGACAGCTTTAGCTCTTAACACATGACGAAGTCGGGAGAGGGAGAATTTAATCGAATCAAAATAGTTAGCATTGGGCCAAAAACGAAGAATAGTGCCAGTGTTTCGTTGGCCGCAAGTATCAATTACTTTTAAATCTGTTGTCTTCTCACCATTAGCAAAAGACATTTGATGTACTTTCCCATCACGCTTAACGGTTACTTCAAGAACATTAGAAAGGGCATTAACGACGGATACACCTACTCCATGTAAACCACCAGAAAATTGATAATTATCATTTGAAAATTTACCTCCCGCGTGAAGTGTAGAAAGAATTACCTCTACTCCAGGAAGACCTTGTTCAGGATGAATGTCTACTGGCATACCACGGCCATCATCGCAAACTGAAAGAGATCCATCTTTATGTAAGGTAACATCAATTCGTCTGGCATGGCCTGCAAGAGCCTCATCGACACTATTATCAATAACCTCTTGAGCAAGATGGTTTGGGCGACTCGTATCGGTATACATACCCGGCCGTTTTCGGACTGGATCTAAGCCTGTTAGAACTTCAATATCTTTGGCGTCGTAATTGCTCATGGCATCCTGATCTTAATTTGTGGAATTAATTGTAAAGAGAAACCTAAAAATATCACTTAATTTTTGATCATAGTCTTTAAATGAATGATCGCCACCTTGCTCTACAACGATTTTATTACCAGTATAACGAGTCTCAGCGTCTTGGTAATCAAGTACTTCATCGCCAGTCTTAACAAAAACTAAATAATTTCCTTGACGCCTAATCTTGGGAGGATCTATTTTATTAAACTCTTTGATGTCCTGCGATCTGAGGGTCCATTGATCCCCTGTAATATAGTTTTCATTAACGCCCAACCAGCTTTCTAGACCTCTAGCAGGGCTTACTGCAGGATTGAATAATACTCCTCGTAAATCGTATTTTTCAATCAAACATGTCGCAAAGAATCCACCCATTGAGCTACCAATAAGTCCAAGTGGCCGAGATGATCTAGCCTCTACTATTGTGTTTAGTAATTTCATTGCACAATCGGCAAATGGCGGTAAATCGGGACATATGAAGTCCACATAAGGAGCATTTGAAGCAATCCAATGTTTAGTTTGCAATGCTTTTTTTGACTGGGAGGAGCTATTATAACCATGCAAATAAAGTAATGTTGTCATGAAAATAGATCTCGTATTCAGCAAGTATAATAACTGCAAGGTAAGCAAATTAAGCGGCTAGTCAGGCCTCAGTAACTAGAACTATTAACATTGGGAAGTTGATTAAATCCACTGGCAAATGCAACGCCTGTCGTAAAATTTCCGTTCACATTTAAATCAAACCAACGATAACCCGGGGGCTCAGACGATATCCCAAATATATCGCTACCCTGTTTGAACTGAATACAACTTGAGGGGGTTGTATATAAAGGTAATTTGCCCCAAAGGCCCTCAAAATTTTGGTGCACATGCCCTGTGATAACTCCTTTAATATTCTCATGCCTTATTAGAATATTATAAAGGTCTTCAGCATTATCAATCTTATGCTCATCCAACCAAGAGGAGCCAATGGGGATAGGACAATGGTGCATGGAAATTAATACTGGCCTATCACGAAGATTACTTAGAAAACGTTCAGCGCACAGTAGTTCTTCACCACTCAAATGACCAGCTGGCGTGCCCAGCTGCGAACTGTCTAATGATAAGACTGCCCAATTACCTAAATCTGTTACCCTCTGGAAAGGAAAATTATCTAAATACTTCTCCATTAAAGAGAATCTGTCATGATTACCTGGTAACCAGGCCACTTGTTTATTTCGATTTTTCAACAATCCATTCAACATCTTGTACGAATTTCTGTGGGCTACTCCTGACAAGTCGCCTGACAGAAGAAGTAATTCTTCTCCAAATCCATTTTCATCTATGGCATCAAGTACAGCATTAAAACTATCCAAAGGATTTATACCAGCCAAAACAGAATCAGCAGAAACCCCAAAATGAAGATCAGTTATATGTATTAGCTTTGGGTTGACCATAAAACTAGCCTTTAACCACTGAAAGTCCATGATTAATGCCGTAGGAGAGAAGCTCGCTTAGAAAGATATTCCATTGCCACTTCTCATCTCTTGCTTGCATGCCTTTTCTCTCTGAAAGCATCCAGGGAATCGTTCGATCATTACACCACTCGATAACTTCAAGCATCTTCGCATCTCGATAAAGTCGCGCCTTTATCTCGACTTTAGGCATCCACTTAGGGCCACAAAAATCAGCTTCAATAAATAGCGTGCTAGTGTATTTAGCGGTATCTATAACTTCAATTTTTAATGCTGAGCCAGACTTATCATGGCAGCGCAAGCAAATCTGCTCTCCCAAGCAGGTTGAATTTAATGGGAGTTTACTCAACCGATAATAGTTCTGCTCACATTCCGCATGTAAGCGTGAAAGATTTAATTGATGTTTTCTAACCTCAAAAGAATTCACTTTGAACCTTTACCATTCTCGATCCGTCAGTTATGTTACTACACAAGTCCTAAATTATAGTTCTCTTATTCAGTTCCAACCATTGCAGAGAGATTGTAACTGCAGCACTATTTAAGATTCCATTACCCTTGGCTTGCATGACCTCATCATAAGTCCAAATATGCAGAAAAATATCCTCGTTTTCACTATCTAACCCGAAGTTGCCTGCTTTATCTAGTAAATTTGCTAGGCCACAAAAAAGGTGCATTTTTTCGTCAGTACCGCCCGCACTCACTAAATAATTACATATAGGTATTAAGGAATAAACTCTAAGCCCAGCCTCTTCAAGCAACTCTCGGTGAGCTACCTCTGAGGGAGATTCACCAAATTCTAAGATTCCAGCGACTATCTCAAACTGCCATGGACCTACCGGATCATTTAGCGCACCAATACGAAATTGCTCTACTAAACCAATTAACTGATTCTTAGGGTCATAGAGTAAAACACCCACCGATTCTCCACGGGAGAGGACCTCTCTTTTTATTAATTTACTCCATGTCCCCCCAAATAGGCGATGACGGAGGGTTATCCTATCAACATCAAAGAACCCCTTGTAGACTTTTTCAGAGGCCTGTAAGTCAATATCTAAAGAACTAAATTGATGCTTTTTAACCATGCTTATGCTCTTTTGGTTGAATAACTGTGGCTCTTCCTTAAGGCCTTTAAGAAAACATCAAACCTTAATAACAGCGAATACTATTTTTAGATCATTAAAATTTTTTTAGATTGGTGGATAAAGTAAAAGTTCTTATCTACCAACTTTACCCAGAAAACAAAACATCGATGGTATAAGGAGTAATGCCAGTAACGCAGAACCCATAACACCAAAACACATTGCCCAAGCTAAAGTCTCGAAAAACTTATCAAACAGTAGTGGGAACAATCCACCCATCGTTGTCAGGGATGTTGTTAAAATATGTCTGGTTGATCTCACTGTAGTGTCAACGAGCGTTTCCTTTGGAATTTGACCGCCATTCGCGTCCTCATTTAGATGAGATAGCACGACAATGGAGTCGTTAATCGCCAAACCTGCCAAGCCTACAATACCAACTAATCCAATAAAGCCAAAATTTTGGAATCCTACAAACATGCCCAAGAATCCTAGGCCAATGCAAAGAATACCCACCAATAAAATGATACTCGCCTGCCTAAAACTGTTCAGTATCATTACTAGAGTCATTACAATCAATCCCAGAAATAAAAAGAAAGTGCTAAACAATTGTCCAAATGATTCTGCCCTCTCTTCAGCATCACCAAATTGTCTGATGCTATAGCCTGCAGGCAAGGACTCTTCAAAAGCTTTTAACTCATCTGCCACGTCGTTTAAAACAGTCGAGGCTAATTTACCAGGATACACTGCTGCTTTAACCGCATTATTTCTCGACCCCTGATATCGGTTTATCTGATTAATCTCACTGGTATAAGAAATGTCAGCAAAACTCTCTATGTAACTAATACCATCTGGGCTATTTATTGATATTAACGCTGCTTGGTTGATTTCTGATGCCTCACGATTTTTATTTTTGATACGTATTGGTATTTCCTTATTTCCATCAAGCATCGAACCTACATAGATACCTCTGGTCGATGAAGAAATCTCATTAATAATTTCTCTCGCGGATTTGGATGAAAAAGCTATGTCTACTTCGTTTAAATCGATTTCTAATCCAGCAATACTAGCTGACTGCTCTGCTAAAACGTCACTAACTTGAGGTGACTTTGCCAAGATCGATTTCAACTCTTCGCCTAATGATTTGAGGATTTGATTATCATCTCCAAAAATAGCTATGATTACAGGAAACTCAACAGGCGGTCCATTGGTGAACTTACTTACTCGAACTCGAACATCCGCATGATCCTTCTCTAGGCGCTTTGCCAAATCAGTCAGACTTGAATCCATCTTGCTATATGAGGAGGTAAAAAAGACGCCTGTCGCAAGATTATCTGAACCCTCTCCGGATGAACCACCAATTACGTTATATAGAAGCCTGGGAAGACGCCGCCCAACCCACCACATGTCTGAATCCACATAATCCTCTAACAATATTTGATCTCGAATACTGACAACTCTGTTCTCTGTGGCATAGATAGAGGCATTTGGATCAAGCTCTACCTCTACCTTAAACATCTTTTTCCCTTGATTTGGGAAAAAATCAGTGTCAAGGAAACTAAAAGATATAAAGCCTAAAATTGGAAGAATTAAGGACAATACAAGTGCTCTGAGAGGTTTGGAGAAAGCCCATCCTAAAAAGTCTCTATAGCCCTTTCTCAGACTATGCTGAGTGAATCCATTATTTTCAGATTTGTTCAATGCTAGAAAGTTTGACTCTTCCATTGTTTTTAAGAGCACAGGGACAACAGTCAAAGCCAAAAACAATGACGAAGTGACGGCTAAAATTATGGTGATAGCCATATCACCAACAAATTCCGGACTGGCTCCTTTGCCAGCCGCCATGGGCATAAATGCCAGACCAGTTGTCACAGTGGCCGCTAACAAAGGCAATGAAAGATGTCTTATTGAGGCATAAATAGCTTCTCGATTGACTAAATTTAGGGATTTACGATATCTGTAGTCTTCAACCACAATAATTGAATTGTCAATTAATAGGCCTAATGACAAGATAATGCCCGTCACAGATGTCTGATGCAGAGGTACATTCAAAATTGTGCATCCAACCAAGACCAATAGAATAGTTAACGGGACGACAGCACTTACTATGATTGCTGAACGGGGGCCGAGCATGAAATAACTTAAGAACAATACAATAAACGTAGCAAGCAGGATGCTCTGCATCAGAAAAGAGAACTTTTCCTCAACAAAATCAGACTCATTGAAGATAACCTCTAATAAAATTTCTTCAGGTAGGTCCTGTTTAAAGGCTTCGGCGACGCGCAATACCGCCTTAGAGTATAGATCTGTCCTTTGCGAGAACTTTCCTCTGACTTCCACGAAAACTGAGGGGATACCATTGTAAGTCACGATCTCTATAGGAGGTTCAACTGGAGCTTTTTCAACAGTCGCTAAATCTTCTAATCTGAGGATTTGATAATCATTTAAGGCCTGCAAGGGCAGCTTCCTTAAATCGTTCACAATAGCAATATTGTCCTGCGCCTTCACTCGAAATTCTGAATCTTGTCCAACAATATTACCAATGGCTCTTTTGCTATCATAATCATCTATGGCAAGAGCAATTGATTGGATACTCATTCCTGCATCAGTCAGCAAGTCCAGGTCTACGCCAACATAAATTTCTTCTTTTGTATCTCCATAGACCTTTGATTGCTCAGAATTAACGATATTTGATAGTCGTCGCTTGAGCTGATTGGCAAGTCGCGACAAGATGACCATCTGTGGCTCTCCGGCCCCATGCCACTGCAATGCAAACAATACAGTTGTTGGTGGACCACTGTGACTCAAACTCATTTCTGTTCCATCAGGAACCAAGTCTATACTCTCACCGAGTTTGTCCTGAACTTTTGCCCAGACCTCGTCCGTCTCACCTTTGCTAACTATTTCTTTAAGCTCTAAACCAACTCTTACAATTCCTGATGAAGACTTGGAGTCTATGATTTTAATTTCATCAATTTCTCTAAGTTGGGCTTCAATAACATCCGCGATTTGAGTTTCAATTCTTTCTGGAGTTGCACCAGGCAACACTGCAGTGATGTCTCCCCAGCGCTCCGCTAATTGAGGGTTCTCTTGGCGAGGTAATGAGTCATAAGACAGCAAGCCGCCAGCAATAATAAACAACATGAAAAGGAGAAATATTCTTGGCCTGTCTAGGTATAAGTCAACAATCCTTCTCATTGACTATCCCTTATGGATTGACCTTCAGCCACCTTGGATGCTCCGCCCACTACAACTTGATCTCCAGTTTGTAATGTTCCTGAGACGTAAGCCATATTTTGTTCGATATGAATCAATTCAACATAATCTTTTTGAGAACTTGCATCCTCAGATACAGTGAACACGGTCCAGAGGCCCTGCTCTGCTTGAGACAAAGAGCTTAGGGGAACCCATGCTCCTCGCTTAAATTCTCTGACCTTGAGTACTAATCTCGCCGTTGCACCAGGATTAAAAAAAGTATCAAAAGAAAATATTGCTAGTCTGTTATTAGAGCCTTTTGATGACATAGGAGCCAATCTAGTCAGCATAGCATCGACAGATTTTCCATCAACAATAAAAGAATATTTCTTACCAAGACTAGCTCCTTCTATAGCTGATTTTGGCAAAGCAACTCTAGCTTCCACATATTCCGAATCCAAAATTTCCAAAACAGGTATGCTGGGATTAACAATGGAGCCCTCATCAAGTAGCCGATTTTGAATCAAGCCATCATACGGTGCTCGGATTTTGGTTTGCTGCACCCTCGTCATTGCGGCGCTGTGTTGAGCCTTAGCGATTTGAAATTTGAACTCCTCATTTTCAAGTCGTTGCTGTGAGACATGATTTGTTTCATCTAATGTCCGGGACCTCTCAAATATGTTTTTAGCCATCAATAAATTAGCTTTCGCTTCAGCTAAGCTCGCCAGGACTTCGGCACTCTCTAGCTCTGCTAATAACTGTCCTTTTTTTACTATATCGCCAACATCTACTTTTATTTCTCTCACTTTCCCTGGAGTCTCAAAACCTAGGATAGATTGTCTTTTAGGTGTTACTTTGGCGGGAAGCATCTTATTGAAACTATATTCTTCTCCTATAACAACTTCATGCAAATCTACATACTTCTGAGCGAAGGAAAAAGCGGGTAGAAATAAGATACTTAAAATTAATACTTTTTTCATAAGGCCTGTACAATTTGATGGTTAATGTTTACAGTGAACACATTATAGGCTAAAGTTTACACTGTCAACATTTGAATATTCTGGCAACGATATGCGCTATCACCATGGCAATTTAAAATCTAATTTGATTGATTGTGCTTATGAATGGATAGCATCAAATGGCATTGACAATATCAGCCTAAGAAAAATAGCAGAGATAGCAGAGGTGTCGCAAACCGCTCCCTATCGACATTTTAAATCAAAGGAGCATCTTCTTGCCGAGGTTGCCACTTTAGGCTTTGAAAAATTATCTTTCGAAATAGATAAAAACATTACGACTGACGACGCTATAGATGATTTGGTGAGATGTGGTGTTACATACATAGAGTTTGGACTAAACAATGAACACATCATAGATCTGATGTTTAATTATCCTAT
>ERZ802821.255-NODE-255-length-29969-cov-20.4283_pt1 | contig 29969 bp, 28 predicted proteins | sample MGYA00345648_ERZ802821 | MGnify/ENA primary metagenome ERZ802821 (study PRJEB30503, sample SAMEA104212357) | marine metagenome | biome: Westerlies Biome; feature: [SRF] surface water layer (ENVO:00010504) within the epipelagic zone...; material: water... | reverse complement strand
AGGAAGGGCAGGGATGCCCTGCCTCCACCCAATGTAACAGAAGTTTGCGGTGTGTGTGCGGACATTGCGCGGGGTCCGGCGGCACACCCCAGGCCAGGACAGGGGGGCTCGGAAAGTCTTAAGGTTTGATTGCCCCCTTCGGGATGCGTCTTGGTTCTGATCCGCTGGCTCCATTCAGGGCAACGCTTGGAGGAAACCGTTCCTCTTTGCCAGGCACGGCATCGCCGCCATGAGCTCGAGGCCCAGGGAGCCACGGTTTATTGGAGTGAACGTCTGGTGCAAGCGGCGATCTGCTGAGAGCCTGGATCAACCGTTCTCCGGACCATGGTTTCTCGCGTCTCCAGGCCGATGTCTGTTGCAGCCCTCTGTTTCGGACTTCTGCTGCTCGGCGGGTGTCAGCGTGGATGGATTCCAACACCAGGCGCAGAGCAGTCCAGAACAGGCGCTGGCTCCGACGATGCCCTCAGGAGGCTGGAGCTTCGCCTGGATCAGCTGGAGAGACGCCTCGAGGATCAGAGCAAGGGAGCCGCCCCGAAAGACGCCAGGACTCCGGCAGGTCCGCTCCAATCGCTGACGCTTCGCATCGGAAGCGACGACGACAGGCTCCGCTTGTACTGGGCCGATGGTCAACGCAGTGACCTCAGTTGCAGCAAGGAAGGGACGGGGGTCTGGGCCTGCGGTTGATGGACAGGCGCATCCGGACACACCTATGTCCCAGCCGCGGGGATGCATCCCACCGCTCCAGCAGCAGAGTGACGGCACATCGCAAGTGCTCCGATGCGTCCGTTCCCTGCTCTGCTTGTCAGCCTGGGACTGGCTGTGACTGGGTCGATGGCCATCGCCCAGTCCAACAACTACCCCTTTGCCCAGACCAAGGCGGCCAATCTGGCCCGGATGAGGGCCGAGCGACTGAACGGCGGATTACGTCTGTACCGATCCGATCAGTGCATGCATGCTCTTCGGGGAGAGGCCTGCCTGATCTCCTCGACGGATGAGGGATTCCTCTTCCGCTTCAGGGGCGGTGCACCCGGCTGGCAGCAGCAGATTCCGCCGCAACCGACCCTGGTGACCGAAGTTCTGGTCTCACCAGACGGCGATCGGATTCTGGACGTCTCTTACAACGGACCGCTGCTACCAGAGGGGAACAGCTCTCCTCCGGTGATGCCACCGGACAATCCATGAGTTTCCTCAGCCGATCCCTCGGACTCGTTCTGATCGGAGCGAGCCTGCCCCTCGGCCTCGGCCCCGTTCAGGAAGCCAGAGCCCAGGTGTCCGATGCCCGGCAAAGAGCTGTGAATGTGGCTCGGATGCGTGCCGAGGCCATCAACGGTGGACTGAGCCGCTACCGCGCGGCCCGCTGCATGTACGGGACAAGCGTCGGTGGAGGTGACTGTCTCGTGACCACCGACGACGGCTACACCTTCCGGTTCGACGGTGGTGCTCCCGGTTGGCAGGAGGCCGGCGCACCTCCGACCGTGGAGACCGAACTGAAGATTTCTTCTGACGGACGTCAGGTGGAAGCAGAGATCTACAACGGACCTCCCCGCTGAACTCAGCTCTTCAGCAAGTGCTCGAGGGCCGTCCGCCAGGCGTCTTCCACAGGCCAAACCTCCCGCCGGGTCAGCGACAGAGCGATTCGCTTCTCGGCGTAAGCGGCCTCATTGATGAACACGGGAACATCGCCCACCTCGCCATCGAAGCCCTGAATCGCCGGCAGCCCCTGTCCACACAGTTCAACGAACAGAGGGTCCTCGGACGCCAGCGGCTGCCAGTCCCGGCCGAGACGATCACCATGCAGCAGGCCTGAAATCTGATTCCCGTCACGTCTCGGCAGATCCAGGCTGCAGCGATGGCGATGCACCACGAGCTGTCGTGGGTAACGCCCTGCCGCCCTGCGCGCTGCTGCCAGAGAGGCCAGGCAGGTTTCCACCGCCAGACGGGTCTGTTCAACGATCCGAACATCCAGAAGCGACTGCGGCACCGGACCCACCTCGATCACCAGACCACAGGGCCAGCACTCCACGAGGAAACCGGTCTGACGATCATCAGCCTCATGCAGATACACCGGCAGTCCGAGCGCACCCTGCACGAGGCTCGCCAGAGCCAGATCAGCAGGCCGACGGCCGTAAACCACCAGACAACTGCCCATGGCCGCCGTGGTGCTGTGCAGATCGAGGGCCACCCGGCAGGGATGCGTGCCGTGTGGACCATGCAGCTGCACCAGGGACCGGGCCCGGGCAAGCTCCAGCGCTTCACTCTCATCAGAGGCGAAACGTTCCGGCAGAAAGCTGCGGTTGAGATCACGGTCGATGTAGCGGCGATTGGCCGCTCGCGCATCGGGATTGCCGATCAGCGGCTGAACCGTGAGGCCATGGGCATCCACCAGATCAGGCGTCCTCTGCCAGGCCTCCAGCAGCCATGGCGCGTTCACCTCGTTGCCATGGGTCCCGGCCACAAGAAGAACGTCCGACGCCGTCATCAGGGGCACACGCTGCTGCACGACTGAAGCATGGGCTTCCAGACTGGCGGCAAACATCCTGACGATGTCGATCCCTCCGATCGTGGTGATGGCCGCCCGCTCAGGGTGGCGATGGCAATGGAGCCGGCTGATGGGAGGCCTGGGTCCTGCTGATGCTGCTGGGAACTACTGCCGCCCGGTCAGTGATCATCTCGAGGCAGAACGACCCGACCAAGCGCAGCTGAGGGGCCGCTCCGAACAGCAGAGGCCCCATCTGATCATCGGCCGCAGCTGTCCATGGGCCCATCGCACCTGGCTGGTGCATCGCCTGAGGGGTCTGGGAGACAGCCTGACCGTGCTTATGGCGACGGCTGATCACCGCGCAGGGCGCTGGCAACTGGATCCGGCCTGGCTCGGCTGCAGCAGCCTGCTGGACCTCTACAGAGCCTGCTCGGCACCACCAAGTCATCGGGCCACGGTGCCGGCTCTGGTGGATCCCCAGGGACCACGCATTCTCGGCAACGAAAGTGCACAGCTGGTGGAGCTGCTGAACCGCTGGCCCGCCTCCGAGGATGCTCCGGACCTCGATCCTCCTGATCATCAGGAGATGATCCAGCGGTGGCAGACCCTGCTGCAGCCGGCGGTGAACGACGGTGTCTACCGCTGCGGTTTCGCCCGGGGCCAGCTGGCTTACGACCGTGCTGAAACAGCGCTGTTCGAGGCTCTGGAACAGGTGGAGCAGGCGCTGGCGGAGAGGGGTCCGTGGCTGTGCGGCGAGACCCTGACCCTGGCGGATGTCCGACTCTTCCCAACGTTGATCCGTTGGGAACTGGTCTATTCCCCTCTCTTCGGCTGCAGCCGGAGACCCCTCTGGCAGTTTCCGCATCTATGGGCCTGGCGCAGGCGCTTCCACGACCTGCCCGGAGTGGCTGAAACCTGCGATGCCAAGGCCTGGCGTCAGGATTATTTCGGAGCCCTGTTTCCCCTCAATCCCGGGGGCATCGTTCCAGCCGGCCCGGAGCTGAGCACACTGGTGAACAGCACCATCCCTGAGGCATGAGCACGGCCGACCCCCAGTTCGACGGTGTCTACGGCCCGTACACGATCAACGAGCAGGATCGCCGGGAGGTGCAGCGCTACCGCATCGCCCTTCTGATCTCGGGCCTGGCGATGAGCGGAGGAGTGCTGCATTGGTGGGCCCTCGGCGGATCCTGGGCCTGGCTGTGGCTGCTGCCCCTGACCGCCGGGATCGGTCTGGCACTGAAGTGGATTCACATCTACCTGAGGCCGTTGCACCGCGCACTCCAGCTGTTCTGGTTGCTGGGATGTGCCGGATGGGGGGCCTTGCTGATCACAGCGGGACCTGCTGATGCCCTCGCCACACTGGCCGGCAGGCCACTGTGGATCCTGGCCGTCGGGCCACTCTTCGCGGCCCTGGCGGGAATCGGCTTCAAGGAATTCTTCTGCTTCCAGAGACCGGAGGCGATCGGTCTCACTCTGCTGCTTCCCCTGGCGTTGCTGGGTCGTCTCGTCGGTCTGCTCGGCGACGAATCCGGGCTGGTGCTGGTGGGTGTTGCCGGCCTGCTTCTGGTCGTGCTGGCTGTGCGGAAATTCGGCATCGAAGCCGCTGCGGATGTCGGCGACAAGAGCGTCTTTGCTTATCTGGACGGTCAGCTGTCTGCCGGGACCCCGTGAGTCTGATCAGCCTGGTGGGGGCCGGAAAGGATTTCGGCATCCGCACCCTGTTCGCTGAGCTGGATCTCCACATCGGAGAGGGGGAGAGACTCGGACTGATCGGCCCGAATGGAGCGGGCAAATCAACGCTGCTGAAGGTGCTGGCCGGCCAGGAACCCCTCGGAGAGGGGGAACGGCGTTGCTCACCGCGGCTGCGGGTGGAGCTGGTGGGGCAGGACAGCCGCGTCACACCCGGACTCACGGTTCTGGAGCAGGTGCTGCAGGGATGTGGTGCCAAGCGTGATCTGCTGCTTCGCTTCAGCTCCCTGAGTGAGGCCGTGGCAGCGGATCCCGAGAATCAAGCGCTGCTGGCCGAGCTGGGCGACCTGAGCCAGCGGATGGATGAGGAAGAGGCCTGGAGCCTGGAGCAGCAGTGCCGCGAGGTGCTTCAGAAACTCGGAATCAGCGACCTGCAGAAGCCTGTGGAAGCTCTCTCCGGCGGCTACCGCAAACGGGTCGGACTGGCCTCAGCCCTGGTCGCGTGCCCGGACGTGCTGCTGCTGGATGAACCGACCAACCACCTGGACGCCACTGCCGTGGAGTGGCTCCAGAGCTGGTTGGACCGCTACCCGGGAGCCCTGGTGCTCGTCACCCACGATCGCTACGTGCTCGACCGAATCACCCGCCGGATGGTCGAAGTGGCCCGAGGCCGGGCGCGGACCTATCAGGGCAACTACAGCACCTACCTGCAGCACAAGGCCGAAGAGGAGGCGTCCGAAGCCTCCTCGGCGGCCAAGTTCAAGGGGGTGCTGAGGCGGGAACTGGCCTGGCTGCGCCAGGGCCCGAAAGCACGCAGCACAAAGCAGAAGGCTCGCCTGCAGCGCATCGAAACCATGCGGGACGAACAACCGGTGCAGGCCCGGGGAAAACTGGAGATGACCAGCGTCAGCCGACGCATCGGCAAGCTGGTGATCGAAGCCGAGGGACTGGGGGTCAGCACCGACGGCAGTGCTGAAGGCCGGAGGCTTCTGGATGACTTCACCTACAGCTTCAGCCCCGAGGACCGGGTGGGGATCATCGGCCCGAACGGCAGCGGCAAATCCACGCTGCTGGATTTGATCGCCGGTCGCCGCAGTGCCACCCACGGCTCCCTGCGCCTTGGGGAAACCGTCCACATCGGCTATCTGGACCAGCACACCGAGGACTTCACCAAGGGCAAGGGACTGGAGCGCAAGGTCATCGAATTCGTGGAGGAGGCTGCCAGCCGCATCGACCTCGGAGGCGAGCAGCTCACCGCCTCTCAACTGCTGGAGCGGTTTCTGTTTCCACCAGCGCAGCAGCACAGCCCCCTGGCCAAACTCTCCGGGGGCGAGCGGCGGCGCCTGACCCTTTGCCGGATGCTGATTCAGGCTCCGAATGTGCTGCTGCTCGATGAGCCCACCAACGATCTGGATGTGCAGACGCTGAGCGTTCTGGAGGACTTTCTCGAAGACTTCCGCGGTTGCGTGATCGTGGTCTCCCACGACCGCTATTTCCTCGACCGCACGGTGGACCGTCTGTTCTGTTTCGAAGCCGGCCGGCTGCAACGCTTCGAAGGCAACTACTCGGAATTCCTCGACCAGCAGCGGCAGCAGGAGCGACAGCAGACCAGTGCCGCAGTTCCTCCATCCCGAAAGGACTCCAGGGACAGAGGTGACGAGGAGAAGCCCCGTCGCCGCAGCTTCAAGGAATCGAAGGAACTGGCATCGCTGGATCAGCAGCTCCCTGAACTCGAGACCAAGCGGGCGGCCCTGGAACGGGAGCTGACCTGTGAGGGATCCGAGGTGGCCAGGCTCAGCATCGAGCTCGCCGAACTGATCAGCAGCATCGAACAGGCGGAGGAACGCTGGCTTGAGCTGAGCGAACTGAGACCCTGATCTCACAGGGCCAGGGCGGCGATGTCAGGGAACTGCCGCAAACGAAAACGACCGCACTCACCCTTGAGATGGGTCGTAATGTGGTGAGCGGCATCGGGGAGATTCCATGAAATCCATCGACGAGCACATCAACAAGGACAAGTCCGAGATCGAAGCGGCCAAAGCCGCAGGCGATGAGGCCAAGGTCCGTCACCTCAAAGATGAACTCCACTCTCTCGAGGAGTACAAGGAACATCACCCCGAGGACTCCCACGACCCGACGTCCCTGGAGCTCCATTGCGAGGCCAACCCGGACGCCGATGAGTGCCGGGTCTACGACGACTGATCAGTCAGGTCGAACGACCAGGGGATCTGCGAATCAGATCTCCTCGTTGAAGTCTGAAGGGCTGCCGGTAAGGCTGCAGACCACAGCCTCTTCATTCTTCATGGCCTTCACCTCAGCGATCGGGCGCCCCATGCGGCGCAGCACATCGATTTCTTGTTGGGTCTGACAACGGGCGATGATCTCGCCTTTGTCGTCAAAGCAGGTGTAAAAAGTCATGGCGGCTGTTGGATGCCAACTCCGTTATGGCGAGGAGTGACCGGCCTCACAACTTCAGATGTGCCGGCCGACACGGAGCATCAGACCCCCAGTTCGCGCCAGACGCGCTCCAGCAGAGCATCGAGATTGCTCCCCATCGCTGCTGAGACGCACAACACGGAACGGCCGCTGGCCCCTTCGAGGTCACCGACCAGCTCAGGCAGTTGATCGTCGGAAACAAGTTCCTGTTTGTTCAGCACCAGGATGCGGGGTCGTTCCACGAGCCCATGGCCATAAGCCTCCAGCTCGTTCTCCACCACCCGCAGATCGCCGATCGGATCGTCTGCCCCGGCATCAACCAGATGAATCAGCAATCGGGTGCGCTCGATGTGGCGCAGGAAGTCGTGGCCAAGCCCGGCTCCCTGAGCGGCACCGGCGATGAGTCCTGGGATGTCAGCGAAGACAGTTCCATCACCGCTCGGTCGTCGCACGACCCCGAGATTCGGGACCAGGGTGGTGAATGGATAGTCGGCGATTTTGGGGCGAGCGGCTGACAACACGGCGATCAGGGTGCTTTTGCCGGCATTCGGCAGGCCGATGATGCCGACCTCGGCCAGCAGTTTGAGCTCAAGCTGAAGCGGCCACTCCTCTCCATCGCGACCCTCGGTGAATTTTTCGGGAGCGCGATTGCGGTTGCTCAGGTAATGAGCATTGCCCAGCCCTCCGCGCCCGCCGAAAGCGACCACCAGCCGTTCACCGCCGTTGATCAGATCGCCGAGCAGGATTCCAGTGGTGAGATGTCGCACTTCCGTCCCGCACGGGACCTTCACCACCAGTTCACGCCCTGAGGCCCCGGTGCACTTGTTCGGTCCACCGCGCCGGCCGTCGTCGGCAGCGAACAGACGCTTGTATTTGAAGTCCAGCAGAGTCTGGAGATTGGCATCGGCCTCCAGCACGACATGTCCGCCGTAACCGCCATCACCGCCGGAAGGTCCACCTGCCGGCACGTACTTCTCGCGTCGGAAGGCCGCAATCCCGTCGCCGCCGCGGCCACCTCGAGCCGTGATCCGTGCCTGATCGATGAACTGCACGGTGGCGCCGGGTGGGTCGAATCCACAACCCTAGGATCAGGTGGCTGCAGTCCCAACGCTTGGCCGGCGTCCGATTCGAAGCCCTCTGCAAGAGCTACCCAGGCCGACGAGGGGGCCGCCCCGTCGACGTGATCCGAAGCCTTGATCTGATGATCGAGGACGGTGAGTTTCTCGTGCTTGTCGGACCTTCCGGCTGCGGCAAAAGCACGCTTCTTCGTCTTCTGGCAGGACTTGAACTCCCATCCGCCGGAGAGATCCTGATCGGTGATCGACCCGTCAGCAGGGTGCGGCCGGCCCAACGGGATGTGGCCATGGTGTTTCAGAGCTACGCGCTCTATCCGCATCTGAGCGTCCGGGACAACCTCAGCTTCGGGCTGCGACGCAGCCGCTCTCTGCCGCCACTGCAGCGTCTGCAGGATCAGCTGCACCGAAGTGCTCGCCACCTGCCGCCCTCCCTGCAGGTGCCCAGTCCCCGCGAGCGACGCATCGAAACGCGCGTGGGGGAGGTGGCTGAGTCGCTGGAACTGACGGACTTGCTGGATCGACTGCCGAAGGAACTCTCCGGTGGCCAGAAACAGCGGGTCGCTCTCGGACGTGCGATGGCCCGGCAGCCAAAGGTCTTTCTGATGGACGAGCCGCTCAGCAATCTCGATGCCAAGCTGCGAAACAGCACCCGGACCCGCATCGTCGAGCTGCAGAAACAGCTGGGGACCACGACGCTGTATGTGACTCACGATCAGGTCGAAGCGATGACGATGGGTCATCGCATCGCCGTGCTGAATCAGGGATACCTGCAGCAGCTGGGGACTCCCATGGAGTTGTACCGATGGCCCTCGAATCTGTTCGTCGCCCAGTTCATCGGCAGCCCGCCGATGGCCCTGCTGCCGGTCACGGTGGCACCCGCAGCCACCCTGCTGCTGGAGGATCGTCGACTGCCGGTGGAGGGGCCGATGGCCGAGGCACTCCCTGCACTGGAGGGGCAGGTGCTCACGGCAGGGCTGCGGCCGGAAGGCTGGAGGGTCGCCCCTTCCACCAATCGCAACCTGCCGGCGGAGATCCGTCATGTCGAAGTGCTGGGCAACGAGCAGCTGATCACCTGTCAGCTGCTCCATGGCGGTCACCTGGTGACGGTGCGCACCGAGGCGGACCTTGCGGTGATCATGGGAGGAAGGCTGCACCTGGATCCCGATCCCCAGGGCTGGCGGCTGTTTGACGCCGAAGGCGATGCCATCTGCCCACCGGAACCTGCCCGGAGCTCACCCGAAGAGCCACAGCTTCCCCGTCTCTGAAGGCTCCCTCAGCGCAGCCAGACCACGCTGCAGCCCTGTCCACCATCGCCCTGGTCCGCATCGGTGACGCGTTCCACGTAGGGCACCGTGTCCAGCCAGGCCCGCAGGCCGCGCTTCAGCTTCCCGGTCCCGATCCCGTGGATCACCCAGACGGCACCGGACGCAGAGCGCAGGTGCTCCTCCACGGCAGCCTCCGCTTCATGAACCCGAAGACCACGGACATCCACCGTGTTGCGCGACGTGCGCACCTGACCGCCGCCTCCTGATGGCGTCCGGGCTTTCACCTTCACCACCGCCTCCGGCGGCTCCGGCTTGCGGCCATCGAGACTTTCCACCGCCGCCAGCTCCACGGTGCTGCGCATCACGCCGCAACGCACGGTGAGCTGCAAGCCATCGTCTGACATCTCCAGCACATCAGCAGCCTTCCCGAGAGCCAGCAGACGGATGCGGTCTCCCACCTGGGGCCGCCATCCAGCGTGCGCCCGGCGCTCCGGTTCAGGCCGATGACGGTCCTCCAGCTTGCGCAGGCGCTGGCCGGCCCGCCGGGCCGTCTCACCATCAGCCTGGCCGTCCCTCAGCCGACGGATCAGGGTGCGCACCTCCTTCTGACCGTCACGGATCGAACGCTCCAGACGCTGCCGGCCCTGCTCCTGGCGCTCCGCTGACTGCTGTTTCTGCTGCTGCCAGCGCTGCAGCAACTCCTCATGCAGCAGCTCGGTGCGGGCCAGCAGTGCCGCGGCATCCTCCGCCGCGGCCTGCTGGCGTTGCCGTTGCTCCTCGAGACCACGGATGACACTGTTGACCTCTCCATCTCCGGCTGGAGCGAGCAGCTCCTGGGCCTGATCCAGCACCTGCCGGTCGAGGCCAAGCCGGGTGGCGATCGCCAGGGCATTGCTGCGCCCGGGGATGCCCCACAGCAATTCATAGGTGGGTGAGAGCGTCTCAGGGTTGAAAGCCACCGAGGCGTTCTCAAAACGGCCATCGCCGTACTTGAGTGCCTTCAGTTCACCGAAGTGGGTGGTGGCGATCGTGAGCCGGGCCCGATCCGCGAGAGCCTTCAGCAAGGCCGTCGCCAGGGCGGTGCCCTCGCTGGGGTCGGTGCCTGCACCCACCTCATCGAGAAGCACCAGAGCCGGGGCGGGCCCCTGCTGCAACGCGTCCAGGATGCGACCGATCCGCTTCACATGGCCGCTGAAGGTGGAGAGGCTCTGCTGCAGGGACTGCTCATCACCGATGTCCGCCAACACCTGAGCGCACCACGGCAGCGACGGCTGCCCGGAACAGGGAAGCAGCATGCCCGCGCGGGCCATCAGGGCCGCCAGACCGATGCTCTTCAGGGTCACGGTCTTGCCGCCGGTGTTGGGACCAGTGATCGCAACGACCCGCAGCTCTTCAGACACCTCCACCGAGATCGGCACCACAGCCGGGCCTTCGTCATGCTTCTCCTGCCAAACCAGCAGGGGGTGGCGCAGGTTCTCCAGCCGGAACGGCGCCTCCGGCCGGTCCTCCAGCTGGGGCACCGATCCTCCCAGCCAGCGACCGTAACGGCCTCGAGCCAGCGCCAGGTCCAGCCGAAGCAGCACTCCATTGAGAACGTTGAGCGGCTGCTCCTGCTCCGCCACCCGCTCGCTCAGCTCAGCCAGGACCCGCAGCTCCTCCTCACGGATCCGGGCCTCAATGTCCACCAGCCGGTTGCCGATCGCGAGCACGGAACGGGGCTCCACGAACAGGGTGCTGCCCGAGGCCGAACTGTCATGCACCTGCCCCGGCACCTGTCCCACCGCTCCGGCCTTGACCGCCAGCACAGGACGCCCGTGGCGTTGTGCGATCACCGTGTCCTGCAGCAACGGACCGAGACGCCGCAGCAGATCCTGCAACTTGTCGCGACGCTCCTGCCGCAGACCGTCCCATTGCCGCCGCAGGCCCGCCAGGGGAGCGCTGGCGCGGTCGGCCACACGTCCGCCCTCCTCGAGAGCGAACTTCAGCCGCTGCTCCAGCTCCGGAAGGGTCACCATCGCAGCGATCAGATCGCTGCACGCCGGTCGAAGCTCCGGTTCATCGATCTGCCGCCGAAGCCGCCGTGCGGTTGCCAGGGTCTCCGCCACCGCCAGCAGCTCCTCCCCGGATGCGGTGCCGCCTTTGCTGCAACGCAACACAACCGGCCGCAGATCCCGTACGCCTCGGAAGCTGATCCCTCCCTCGCTCAGATCATCGAGGGTCACCAGTTCCACGGTCTCCTTCAGAGCCGTTCGACTTTGGGCAAGGCCAGCCGGCAGCGACAGGGACCGTGCAGCAACGCGTCCCATCGCCGTGGACGCGAACCCGGAGAGGTGCTCGCACACCCGCGGCCATTCCAGGAGCCCGAGCGTCTCCTGCAGAGCACGATCCCGCTCGACGGGGGCGTCAGCTGCAGTTGGAAGGAATGCCACCGGGGGGTTCATAAAGCATCTCCAGCCAGTTGCCGTCTGGATCCTTCAGGTAGAAGGAAGCCGTGCCATCGCGGTGGTCATGCACAGACCCCACGAACACACCGGACTGCTGAAGCTGTTGATGGATCTGATCCACGTCGTCGCGGTCACGGAAGTGGAAGGCGAAGTGGGGGCCGGCAGCCTTGTAATCCGGACCCAGCAGGGCAAGCCCGTCGCGCCCGGGCCCTGCCTCGAGATAACACCAGTCGTCCGCTTTCCACACAAGGCGCATGCCCAGCCCCTCGTAAAAGGCCACGGCACGGGTGACGTCCTGGACGCGGATGGCCACATGGCCGAGACGATCCACCGATGCCATCAGGGGAGGCTCACTGAAGGGGACATTCTGAAGAGTGATGTGACCGAACCGTTGACAGGTCAGCCGCCCTTCAGCCAGCCGGCCGCATCGCAGGCGTGATAAGTGAGGATCAGATCAGCTCCGGCCCGCTTGAAGCTCAGCAGCGTTTCCAGCACCACAGCCCGTTCATCGATCCAGCCACGTTCGGCAGCAGCCTTGACCATCGAGTATTCGCCGCTGACGTTGTAGGCGGCAATCGGCAGCTCCGACTCCTGCCGCAGCCGATGAATGATGTCGAGGTAGGCCAGACCCGGCTTCACCATCATGATGTCGGCGCCCTCCTGCTCGTCGAGCTGGGCTTCCGTGATCGCTTCCCGAGCATTGGCGGGATCCATCTGATAAGTGTCTTTGTTCTTCGGGATCGGTTTGCTGCCCGCAGCCCTTGGGGCAGAGTCCAGCGCCTCCCGGAAGGGCCCGTAATACGCGGACGAGTATTTGGCGGTGTAGCTGATGATGCCCACCTGATCGAAACCCTCGTCATCGAGAGCTTCCCGGATGGCTCCGACACGCCCGTCCATCATGTCGCTGGGTCCGATCAGATCCGCGCCTGCTGCCGCCTGCACCACGGCCTGCTGACAGAGCTGCTCGATCGTCTCATCGTTGAGCACGATGCCCTGCTCGCTCACGATGCCGTCATGGCCATCGCAGGAATAGGGGTCCAGGGCGACATCGGTCATGATCGCCATCTCCGGCACATCTCTCTTGAGCTGACGGATCGCCCGTGGGATCAGACCGTTCTCGTTGAAGCACTCGGCCCCGTCCTCGGTCTTCAATCCCTCGGCCACCTTCGGAAACAGCACGACGCAGCGGACGCCGAGATCCCAGGCCCGCTGCACCTCCCCGCTGAGCTGCTCCAAACTCCAGCGGTTCGCACCCGGCATGGCGCCGATCGGTTCAACGCCCACTCCTTCGTGCACGAACAGGGGGTAAATGAAATCAGCCGCCGACAGACTTGTTTCCCGCACCATGGCTCGAAGAGCGGGAGTGCGACGCAGACGTCGGGGGCGGTAGGTGAGCTCCATCTGACCCGGGAACCAGCCGTTGATCGTAGGGCTGGGGGGGCTTGTGTTCAGAGGCTGGCGGACTTCAGCCAGCTGCGCCGTGGATCCTCAGACCGAAGCACGCGCAGCTGCTCAAGCAGACGTCGCTCCTCATCCGACCACTGGCCCGGTAGTTCCAGCACCAGCGAGAACAGGAGATCTCCCCGCCCGCTCCGGCCGGGCCATCCCTTGTTCCGCAACCGCAGGCTGCGGCCGGGAGGAGTTCCAGGGGGGATCGTCATCTTGGCTTCGCCATCCGGGGTCATCACCGGCACCGTGCCGCCGAGGGCGAGTTCATCGAGACTCACGGGCAGGTCTGCGCGCAGCTGATCTCCATCGAGACGCCAGACGGGATGATCCGCCACGGAAAGATTCAGGTAGAGATCGCCTCGGCGTCCTGTCCCCGGCTGAAGGTTGCCCTTTCCCTTCAGCCGCAGTCGCGATCCGGTGCGGACACCTGCAGGAATGCGCACCTGAACCCTTTCATCATTGACTGAGAGTGTGCGCTCCGTGCCGCGGAACGCCTCCAGAAAACCGATGGAGACACTGGCCTCGGCGTCCAGGTTGATGGGCGAGCGGGTCGCCTGAGCACCCCGGGGAAATCCGGCTGCACCGGCAGGACCACCGAAACGACCGAGCAGATCGTTGATGAAGTCGTCAAAGTTTCCGTAGCGCCCGAAATCCACATCGAATCCGGCACCCGGGGCACCACCTCCCATGCCCCCGGCTCCGGCCTGGCTCCAGTACTGGCCGAACTGCTCGTAGCGCTGACGCTTGTCTGGATCCGAGAGCACCTCATACGCCTCGCTGATCTCCTTGAACCGCGCTTCGGCTGACTTGTCTCCAGGGTTCACATCAGGGTGGTACTGCCGCGCAAGCTTGCGGAAGGCGCGCTTGATCGCATCCGCGTCAGCGCTGCGCTCGACCCCGAGCACCTGGAAGTAATCCTTGTATCCACTGCCGGCCATGGCGGTGCGCCTGTCTCCCGACCATCCCAACAACCCTGACAGTGTCCCAAGCGACGGGTGTTCGGTGCGGGTTCACGATGGAGGGAAGCCCGAACGGCGACGATCGACCTAGCTTCTAAAAACTTGAGGTCCGATGGCATGACGCCGCGCGTGAAGACTCTGCTGGCCGGCATGGCGCTCGGGCTGAGTTTCAGCACCACCCCGCTGGACGCCAAGGAATGGAGCGGAACCATCGGTGAGCCCCTCCGCGATTCGAGCGAGCAGGCCCTGCAGCTCGTCGACCATCTGCGCAGCATCGGAGCCCGCTTCTTCGGGGCCTGGACGTGCCCTGCCTGCTTCCGCCAGATGAATCTGTTCGGCAAGCAGGCCGGTGCCGAGGTGCCCTACGTGGAATGCCGCAAGCCTGAAACCCTCCCCGCGCAGGCGGAAGCCTGCCGAGAAGCGGGGATCCGCGCTTATCCGACCTGGGTTCTCTCGGATGGTCAACGGCGCGAGGGCGTCCAGTCTCTCGAGGCCCTGAGCACCTGGACCGGACTGCGCTGAGATGGCGCTGATCCACGGTCTGCATCGACGCAATCTGCGGGGGGATCTGCTCGGTGGTGTCACCGCAGCCGTGGTCGCACTGCCGCTGGCCCTCGCCTTCGGTAACGCAGCGCTCGGACCGGGCGGAGCGATCTACGGCCTGTACGGAGCCATCGTCGCCGGCTTCCTCGCGGCCCTGTTCGGCGGCACACCCGCTCAGGTGAGCGGACCCACCGGGCCGATGAGCGTCACGGTGGCAGGTGTGGTGTCAAGCCTTGCCGCGGTTGGGGTCTCCAGAGATCTCTCCGCCGGCGAAATGCTGCCGCTCGTGATGGCTGCCGTGGTGCTCGGAGGTCTCTTCGAGGCCCTTCTGGGCGTTCTGCGCCTCGGTCGCTACATCACGCTGGTGCCCTACTCCGTGGTGTCCGGCTTCATGTCGGGGATCGGCGCCATCATCCTGGTGCTTCAGCTGGGGCCTTTCATCGGGGTGAGCACCCGCGGCGGAGTCGTGGAGTCTCTCGGCACCCTGCTGTCTGACCCGACGCCGAACCCCGCCGCCATCGCCGTCGGGCTGATGACACTGGCCGTGGTGTTTCTCACGCCGGCACGGATCAGGGCATGGATCCCGTCGCCTCTGCTGGCCCTGCTGGTCGTGACCCCGCTGTCGCTGCTCCTGTTCAGCGACGACCGGCTGAGGGATCTGGACCTCGAGCCTCTGACGCGGATCGGGACGATTCCCGATGGTGGCCTGCGTCCGGTGATGCCTGATTTCAGTCGTCATCTTCCCGAACTGGTGAAGGCAGGCCTGGTGCTGGCCCTGCTGGGGGCGATCGACTCGCTGCTGACCTCGCTGGTGGCCGACAACATCACCCAGACCAATCACGACTCCAACCGGGAGCTGATCGGCCAGGGGATCGCGAACTCCGCAGCCGGTTTCCTCTCAGGGCTGCCTGGAGCAGGGGCCACGATGCGCACGGTGATCAACATCAAATCCGGCGGAGAGACACCGATCTCCGGGATGACCCACTCTCTTGTCCTGCTGCTGGTGCTGCTGGGGGCGGGGTCGCTTGCGGCAGAGATTCCCACCGCTCTGCTGGCAGGGATCCTGATCAAGGTTGGACTGGACATCATCGATTGGGGCTTCCTGCTGCGGGCCCACCGGCTGTCCACCAAAACAGCGGTTCTGATGCACGGCGTGCTGCTGATGACTGTCTTCTGGGACCTGATCTGGGGGGTGCTGGTCGGGATGTTCGTCGCCAATCTGCTCACCGTCGACTCCATCACCCAGGCCCAGCTCGCTGGGATGGATGAGGACAATCCCCACGACGGGGAGGCGGCACTGCCCTCGGACCTTTCTGAGCAGGAGAAGAACGGCATCCGTCGCTGCGGCGATGCTCTGATGCTGTTCCGGCTGCGGGGACCGATGAGTTTCGGAGCCGCCAAGGGGATCAGCGCCCGGATGGGACTGATCAGGAACTACAAGGTGTTGATCCTGGACATCAGTGAAGTCCCGCGCATGGGGGTGACGGCCTCCCTGGCGATCGAACGGATGGTCAAGGAGGCTGAGTCCCTCGGTCGGCTGGCGATCGTCGCGGGTGCCAATGAACGGCTACGGGCAAGGCTGATGGCCTTCGGCATCAACGCGCCCATGACCGATCGTCGTGAGGCGCTCCGACGCGCTGAGGAATTCATCGCTCCGCCGCGCTGAATTCTCAATCAGACGTTCGAATCATCTCCGGAGCGTGACACCCGGGGAGTGCATTCTCACCTCTTCAGGCTTCGCAAGGCTGCCTTCCAGGGCAAGGGATTCGGCTTCGGCCAACACCTCCAGACGTTCCATCACCAGCTGGCGTGACCAGCGGGCCTCCGCCAGGGTCCAGTAGATCCCGAAATGACGGGCCTCACTGTTCAGCAGATCTGCGTAAAGCGCTCGCAGCTCAGGATCCGGGCTGTGCTCGGCCAGCAGGGCCATGCGCTCATGGGATCGGGCTTCGATCAAACCCGCCACCAGAAACGAATCCAGCATCCGCTGGGGTTCACCGCGACGGATATGGCCTGACAAGGCAGCTCCATACCCAGCCGAGGGCAACGGTTCCAGATAACGACCTCTGGATTTGATCAGGGTCAGAACCTGCTCGAAATGCTCCAGCTCCTCTCTCGCCAGAGGACTGAGCACCTCCCCGAGACCTGGCTCGCAGAGGTAGCGGAACATCATCTGAACAGCGGATCCCGCTGCCTTGCGCTCGCAGTGGGCATGGTCGATCAGCACCTCCATCGGCCTGGCATTGGCCTGGTCCACCCAGCTCCAGCTCGTGGGGGCCGCCAACCAACGAATCGACTGAATGCTCTTGTCCGGAATCGCGACGGTCATGAGCTGGTGGTGCGCAGATGATGCAGCAACCCCTGCAGGGCAAGGCTGTAGCTCCCGGAACCGAACCCCATCACCACACCGACGGCCCGATCGGCGAGCAGGGAGCGATGGCGAAAGGGTTCCCGGGCATGGGTGTTGCTGAGATGCAGCTCCACATAGGGGATCGCAACCCCCAGCAAGGCATCCCGCAGAGCGATCGAGGTGTGGGTATAGGCCCCGGCATTGATCAGGATGCCCTGGCTCCTCCCCATGGCCTGGTGAACCTTCTCCACCAGGGCCCCCTCGAAATTGCTCTGAAAGCAGTCCAAGGTCACGTCGGCCGCCTGCGCTTCGGCCTGCAGCTTCTCCTCGATCGACGCCAGGGTGCCGCTTCCATAGAGTCCCGGCTCCCGCTGGCCCAGCAGATTCAGATTGGGTCCGTTCAGCAGCAGCAGATGCATGGGGCTTCAGCCCGGAACTGTTGACGTGATCGTATCGATCTGGTCGGGAGCGACACACCGGCTGGTAAGTTCATGCGGTGTGGTTCGGGTCGGTGCCCGAGTGGTTAATGGGGGCGGACTGTAAATCCGCTGGCTCTGCCTACGTTGGTTCAAATCCAACCCGGCCCATCCTCCACATGCCCTTGTAGCTCAGCGGTAGAGCACTCCCTTGGTAAGGGAGAGGTCACGAGTTCAAGTCTCGTCAAGGGCTTTCACTCCCCGTCACCACCACGGCTGATTGGCAGCCCAGGGCATCAGGGGTGGCGTTCAGGCCGTTCGATGACCAGATGATGGTCCCGCTCCGGATGTGATCGGGAAGGGGCAGGTGCTGCTCGCGGCTGCGGTTGATCACCACCTGCAGACTGTCTGTCTGACCGAGCAGACCGTCGCTGCCGAGACTGCTCCAGATGAGACAGCCCTCCCGGATGGCCGACTGGTGCGTCCGCAGTGCGGCCATGTCCCGGATCAGGGACTGAAGCACCTCACAGCGGGGCCGGTTCCAGGGGAACCCTTCCCGACAGCCGGGTTCTGGCCCACCCGCCAGGGCGGCCTCGGTTCCGTAATAGACGCAGGGAGCTCCGGGCAGGAGGAACAGGAGAACCAGGGCAAGCTTCAACGCTTCGACATCGCCCTGGAGGCTGTGGAGAGCCCTGGGTACATCGTGGCTGTCCAGCAGGTTCATCTGAGCCCGGGTGACCTCTGGCCGGTACCAGCCCGCGGTGGTGTCCCAGATCCCGATCAGCTGCTCTGTGCTCAGGGGATCCAGCGGATACTCGGGGTTGCGGTAGTCCCGACGCAGGTGATCACCCGCCACCCAGCAGAGAGTGCTCCAGCCGAGGCGGTAGTTCATCACCCCATCGAAGTGCTCTCCCTGCAGCCAGGCTCTGGCGTCCCCCCAGATCTCACCGACAATCCAGGCCTCCGGGTTCACCTCCCGCACCACACGGCGGAACTCGACCCAGAAATCCGCCGGGACCTCCGCCGGCACATCCAGCCTCCAGCCGTCGATGCCGCGCTCGATCCAGTGCCGTCCCACGGCGAGCAGATGGTCCCGGACGCCGGGATCCGCGTGGTTGAACTTCGGCAGATCCGGAACGGCCCACCAGCAGTCGTAACCGCAGTCCATGCCCTCTTCGGGATAGGGACGCACGGGCCAGCTGTGCACATGGAACCAGTCGCGATAGGGCGAGTTCTGCCCGTTCTCCACCAGATGGTGGAAAGCCCAGAAGCCCCGACCGCAGTGGTTGAAGACACCGTCCAGCACCAGACGCATGCCGCGCTGGTGAACGGCGTCGATCAGGGCATCGAGGGCAGCGTTCCCCCCCAGCAACGGATCAACCGTCAGGTAGTCGTACGCGTGATAGCGATGATTCGACGCCGAACTGAAGATCGGCGTCAGGTACAGACAGGTGACACCCATGCCCTGAAGTTCCTCCAGCGCCTCGATCACCCCGTAGAGATCACCCCCCTGAAACCCCTGTTCCGCGGGGTCGTTTCCCCAGGGTTTGAGCGAAAGCGAGCGCTGGGCCACAACCCTGCCGCTGCAGCGGAAACGGTCAGGAAAGATCTGATAAAGCACCGCATTCGACACCCACTCGGGCGGATCGTTGAAGGCGACCGCACCTCCCATGACCTTTGCAGGCGGCGGTCCCCTCGCTAGCAGGGGAGAAACGGAACGGCCATGGCGGATCAGCCTCTCCTGTTGGCCCTGGATCAGGGCACCAGCAGCTCCAGGGCTGCACTGTTCACCGCGTCAGGGGCGCTGGTGGCCAGTGCCAGCGCCCCTCTGCCGATTCACTACCCCGCGGATGGCTGGGTGGAGCAGGACCCGCAGGCGATCTGGAACAGTCAGCGGCAGGCTCTGATCGATCTGCACAACGCCCTCAGCGAAGAGCAGCGGCAGGCTGTGGTTACCTGCGGCATCACCAACCAGCGCGAAACCACCGTGCTCTGGAGGCGCAGCAGCGGCGCCCCCTGCGGCCCTGCCCTGGTCTGGCAGGACGGACGCACCGCCGATCTCTGTCGTCAGTGGAAGCAGGAGGGACTGGAGCAGGAATGGTGTCACCGCACCGGCCTGCTGCTCGACCCGTACTTCAGCGCCAGCAAGATCCGCTGGATGCTGACGCACCACGAGGACGCCGCTGCTGCCGCTGCCGCCGGGGACCTCTGTTTCGGAACCGTTGAATCCTGGCTGCTCTGGAATCTCAGCGGCGGCCGTCATGGCTCCGACGTGAGCAATGCAAGCCGAACCCTGCTGATGGACCTGGAGCAGCGCTGCTGGGTCGAGGCGTTCTGCGATCACGCCGGCCTGCCGATGGCCTCGCTGCCGGACCTGCTGCCCTGCCGCGGCGACTTCGGACAGATCCGCGAGGGACTCCCCTTCGCGGGACTGCCGATCCAGGCGCTGCTGGGGGATCAGCAGGCCGCCACGCTGGGGCAGCTCTGCCTCGAACCTGGTGAAGGCAAGTGCACCTACGGCACGGGAGCCTTCCTGGTGATCAACACCGGCGAGCGCATCCGTCGTTCCGATGCCGGCCTGCTCAGCACCCTGGGCTGGACGGACGCCGCCGGGACACCCACGTACTGCCTCGAGGGGAGCCTGTTCAATGCGGGCACCGTCGTCCAGTGGCTGCGGGACGGCCTTCAGATCATCGACAGCGCTGATGCAGTGAACCGCCTGGCCATGGAGGTGCCCGATTCCGGCGGCGTGATGCTTGTGCCGGCATTCACCGGCTGGGGGACTCCGCACTGGGACCCGCAGGCCCGGGGCCTGATGGTGGGTCTGACCCGCGACAGCAGCCGTGGCCACATCGCCCGGGCCGCTCTGGAAGGCATCGCGCTCTCCGTGGCGACCCTGGTGGAGCTGGCGGAGAACGCCCTTGGCAAAAGCCTCGGGGAGCTGGCGGTGGATGGAGGAGCAGCCGCCTCCGATCCGCTGCTGCAGGCCCAGGCCGACAGCACCGGGCTGACGGTGCGGCGGCCGGCCAGCCTGGAGAGCACTGCCCGCGGAGTCGCCCTGTTCGCCGGTCTTCAGGCCGGCGTGGTGACGGACCTGCACGATCTTGCTCAGCAGCGCAGCGAGGGAGCCGATCGATTCGAGCCGCAGATCGACACATCCGCCCGCACGGCCTGGCGACGTCGCTGGAATGACGCCGTGACCCGCAGCCTTGGCTGGCATGGCTGACCCAACTTTCGATCTGCTGGTGATCGGTGCCGGCGCAAGCGGTGCCAGCGTGGCCTACGAAGCCGTGCGCCGCGGTCTGTCCGTGGCGCTTCTGGATGCAGGCGACATCGGTGGCGGCACCAGCTGCCGCAGCACGAAACTGCTGCATGGAGGCGTGCGCTATCTGGAGCTCGCCTTCAAGACAGCCGATCTGGCGCAGCTCCGACTGGTGCGGGAAGCCCTGCTGGAACGCGGCCACTGGCTGCGGGAAGCCCCCTTCCTGGCCCATCGTCTCGAGCTGGCCCTTCCCACCGGGACCCTGTGGGGGCAGGCCTACTACCGCGTCGGTCTCGGGATGTACGACGCGCTCGCCGGCCGCCAGAACATCGGCTCCAGTCGTCTCCTGGGGCGTCGCCAGCTGGAGCGGACCCTGCCAGGGCTGAAAGCCTGTCAAGGTGCCGTCGCTTACAGCGACGGCCAGTTCGATGACGCGCGTCTGAACCTGTTGCTGGCGCTGACCGCCGCACGGGGAGGAGCCGAGTTGCGCAGCCACTGCAGCGTGGTGGAGCTTGAGCTGGGAAGCGATGGCCGTCTCTGCAGTGCCGTCAGTGAGTCCAGAGACGGCGTGCGGGAGCGATGGAGGGCGCGGGTGATTGTGAATGCCACCGGCATCGGGGCGGATGGCATCCGCCGGATGGCGGATGCGTCAGCCGCGCCCCGCATGCTCACCAGCCGCGGCACCCACATCGTTCTGAAGGAGCAACTCTGCCCGGCAGGCCTGGGGCTGCTGGTGCCATCCACGGATGACGGCCGGGTTCTGTTCATGCTTCCTTTCTTCGGGCGCACCCTGGTGGGGACCACCGACGAAGCCTGTCCCCAGGCGATGGCCACCCATCCCACCGACGCCGAGCAGGGGTATCTGCTCGATTACGTCCGACGCTGGTTCCCTGGGAGCTCGGCAACGGTGACGAGCCGCTGGGCGGGCGGCCGCCCTCTGCTGAAGCCTGCCGGGGCTGGACTGGACAGCAGCCGGGTGGTGCGGGAGCACGAGGTGGAGACCCTGCCCTGCGGACTGGTGAGCGTGATGGGCGGCAAGTGGACCACATGCCGCCCGATGGCGCTCGACACGCTTGAGGCTGTGGAACAGCAGCTGGGAGCTCCGCTGTCCCCACCCCAGCCCCTGCCCCTGATCGGGGCGGCGGAGACCCCCAACGGCACCGCACAGGGGCTTGAACAACAGCGGCTGGAGCTGGAGGCCCTGCTCGAGGATTCCCCTGGGCGCAACGAGCAGATCGCTCATCTGCAGGGAAGTCACGGCCTGAACGCCAAGGCTCTGATCGAGAGCGCCCCCGCCGCCGATCGCGTTCCGCTCAGCGGGGTGATTCCACTCTGCGCAGCAGAGATCCACCATGCGATCCGCCATGAACACGCCCGCGATGCCGACGATGTGCTGAGCCGGCGCTGCCGACTGGCCATGGTGGATCAGGCGGAGGCACAGCGGTTGAAGCCGCAGGTCGAGCAGGCCCTGGATGGAGCCGGAATCAACCCTGCGGCATGAAGGGCTCGGACTCCACCTCCGCGGCGACCTCGGCATCCACCTCACCGATCAACCACCAGTTGAAGCCGTAGGCCGGCAGATACACGAACCAGCTGCTGGAGGCCTCGGGGAACTCGCAGCCCCACATCACCTCCCGGGTGCGCTCCCCGTCCCAGTCGGAGAGGTCGAGGCTGATCGATGCCCCTGCAGCCGTGACATTGCCGGCCACCAGAACGGTCATCGCCTCGGTGGATCGCACATAGACGATCACGCCCGGATGAGCACAGGAGAGCAGGCGGAAGCCACCGCTGCGCAGGGCGGGAAGCAGCCGCCGGCAGGTGAGCATCCGCCGGTGCCAGTTCAGCAGTGATCCCGGCAACTGCTTCTGCACCTCCACATTCACCACCCGGTAGTCGTAACCGGGGGCCGTGATGGGGGGCAGCACGAGCAGGGGATCGGGAGCCGTGGAGAAGCCACCGTTGCGGGCGGGCGTCCAGGCCATCGGAGTGCGGTTGGGGTCCCGATCCCGCAATCCCGGCCAGTCCCCCATCCCCAGCTCATCGCCGTAATAGAGACACGGCATCCCCGGCATGCTGTAGAGGAGCCCATGGAGAAGCCTGTTCGAGCGGGGGTCGCCGTTGAGCAGGGGCGCAAGGCGCCGATTGATGCCCCAGTTCAACCAGTGCCCCTGCCCTTGCGGCAGTCCGACCCGGATGGTCTGGATCACCTCATCCGGGATCAGATGACCATCCCCCAGCCAGAGCTCATCGTGATTGCGCAAAGGCAGAGCCCATCGGCATCCCGCCACGGCATCCTGCGCCTCCTGCAGACACTGCCCGAGGGTGCGGACACTGCCGCTGGCCACAGCCGCGAACAGGTGGGCCGTGAGAGCGAAGTTGAAGGCACCGTGCAGCTCGTTCTCAGCCAGATAGGGAGCTGCCTCCTGCACCGGCTGAATCGCCTCCCCGAGCAGAAGGATCTCGCGGCCATGGGAGTCGACCCGCTCGCGCAGACGCTGGAGGAAGGCATGGGTCTCCGGCAGCCCCTCGCAGCGGGTGCCCTCCGCTTCGCAGAGGAACGGCACGGCATCCAGCCGGAACCCGTCAACGCCCCGCTCCAGCCAGAAGTCCACCACCTCCAGCATCCGCTCCTGCACCCAGGGGTTGGCGTAGTTGAGGTCGGGCTGATGACGGAGGAAGCGATGCAGGTAGTACTGCTCGGCAACCGGATCCCATTCCCAGTTGGAGGCTTCGAAGTGACGGAACAGAACCGGGGCGTCGGCGTAGCGCCTCGGGTCATCGCTCCACACATAGACATTCCGCTCGGGGCTGTCCTTCGCAGCCCAGCGCGCCCTCTGGAACCAGGGATGGAGATCACTGGTGTGATTCAGCACCAGATCGAGGATCACCTGCATGCCCTGACCATGGGCAGCGGTGAGGAACCGATGGAAGGAGGCGAGATCGCCCAGATCCGGATGGATGTCGTTGAAGGCGGTGATGTCGTAGCCGCCGTCCCGCAGGGGTGAGGGGTACACCGGCGTCAGCCAGAGCGTCTTCACGCCAAGCCATCGCAGGTATGGCAAGCGGCTTGCCAACCCCTTGAAATCTCCGATGCCATCGCCGTTGCCATCGGCGTAGCTCCGAACGGTCAGCTGATAGATGACGGTGCCGGACCACCAGGGCTGGGCTGCGTGCATCCCCCGGACATTGCTGAACCACTGCTAGACCCGATTGGCCTGTTCGTCAGCCCTGTGCCCCTGACTTCTGCCCATCTGGAGTCGATGCGTGACCTGGTCGGGTGTGGCCGGAGTCGGCCGATCGCCTGGAGACAGACGCAGCTGAAGCAGCTCCGCTCCCTTGTGATGAGCCATGAGCAGGAGGTGATCACCGCCCTGGCCAGCGATCTCGGCAAGCCTCCGACGGAGGCGTTCTTCGAAGTGGTCGCCCTGCTCCAGGAGCTGAAGCTGACCGAACGGAAGCTCCGCCAGTGGATGCGTCCCCGCCGGGTGACGGTGCCGCTGGCCCAGCGACCTGGCCAGGCCTCCGTTGTGTCCGAGCCCCTCGGATGCGTGCTGATCATCGGTCCCTGGAACTACCCCTTCTCGCTGACCCTTCAGCCGCTGATCAGCGCCCTTGCCGCCGGCAACACCGCCGTTCTCAAACCCTCCGAACATGCTCCGGCCGTGGCGGACCTGATCGCCCGGCTGATTCCACTCCACTTCGAACCTGAAGTGGTGCGGGTGGAACAGGGGGATGGGGCCGTCGCCGCCGCTCTGGTGGCCATGCCCTTCGACCACATCTTCTTCACCGGCGGCGGCACGATCGGAAGCCGGGTCCTGTCAGGGGCCGCCGCGAATCTCACTCCCGTGACCCTGGAGCTGGGGGGCAAAAGCCCGGCGATCGTGCTTCCAGGAGCTGATCTGGAGGTGAGCGCCCGGCGTTTGATCTGGGGCAAGGGGCTCAATGCCGGGCAGACCTGCATCGCACCTGACCATCTGCTGGTGGCGGACGGCCTGCAGGAGCCGCTGCTGGCAGCGATGACGGAGGCACGCCAGGAGATGTACGGCGAGGCGCCGCTGCGTTCCGATCAGCTGGGGCACATCGTCAATGACCGTCAGTTCCAGCGGCTGGAAAGCCTGCTGGAGGGAGCCCGGGCGGCTGGACGGATCCTCCTGGGCGGCGAGGTGAACCGGGATGAGCGCCGCATCGCCCCAACCGTGATCCGCGTGGAGAACCGGCAGGACCCGCTGATGGCTGACGAAGTCTTCGGTCCGCTGCTGCCGCTTCTGGATCTCGGCGACCTGGACAGCACCCTTGCCGAGATCCGACGAGGCCCCAAACCGCTGGCGCTGTATGTCTTCGGAGGCAGTGATGAGCAGCAGCAGCATGTGCTGAACACCACAAGCTCTGGAGGCGTGTGCATCAACGATGTGGTGATGCAGGCCGGGGTCCCCGACATGCCCTTCGGGGGCGTCGGTGGCAGTGGCATGGGCAGTTATCACGGCCAGAGCGGTTTCGACACCTTCAGCCATCGCAAAGCCGTGCTGCGACGCCCCTTCCGGTTTGATTTCAAGGTGCGCTATCCCCCCTACAAGCTGGACCTGAACGTGCTCAGACGCCTGGCCGGCTGAAGGGAATGATGGGTTGACATCCCTTCCGCAGCAGCGGCTCTGGGGACTGGCGCATCCGGGAAAAAACCGTACATTCAAGTCAGCTCAGGTCAACGCATGCGTCTGCCCTCTTTCGCCGCCCTTGCCCTGACGGCCCTTCTGCCACTGTCCGCGGCGGCTGCAACGGTGACCGTCCGTTCCGGAGAGACACTGTCCGACATTGCGGCGCGTTACGACGTCTCCGTGGCTTCCCTGATGCGGCTCAACGGCATCAAGGACCCCGACCACGTCGAAATCGGCAGTCGCCTGAAGGTTCCCGGCCACGCGGCCTCAGCCACGGCCGGGCCGGGGCGTCACCGGGTGAGTGAAGGGGAGACGCTCGGTGAGATCGCGGTGCGGTATCAGATCAGTTCGCGCGATCTGATCGCCTTGAACGGCCTCCGCAATGCCGATCATGTGGAGCTTGGTGAAACGCTGAAGCTGCCGGCGAACGCCGTGCTCCCGGTGGCCAAGCCGAAAAAGGAACCGATCAAAGTTGTTCCCGGTGCCAGCCAGCACACCGTCGGGCAGGGCCAGACCCTGAGCCAGATCGCCCGGGCCTACAACCTGCCGATGACGAGCCTGGTGAGCTTCAACCAACTGGACAATCCCGACCAGGTGACGGTCGGCATGCGTCTTTACCTGAAGGCGCCGGTGGCAACGGTCCAGACCGCCAAGCCCCAGACGGCGGTCAAGCCTGCAACAACCGTCAAACCATCAACAGCCGTCAAGCCGACGACAACCGTTGTCGTCAACACAGCCACTGCGCCGGTCAAGACAGCCACCAAGCCTGTTGCTCAGAAACCGGCAACGAAACAACCAGCGGCCAAGGCATCGAAACCGGTTGATGCGGTGATCGCCAAGCAGGCTGACTGGCGGACCTACGGCCCTCTGCAGGTGGACTGGGCCAACTGGCGCCCGATGGGAGGCAGCCAGGTCGTGCCGAGTCTCAACGACCAGGGACAGGCCCTCTATCTGGCCGTGAACTGCTCCGCCGGGAAGATCAACGCCACAGGCGCTGATGGCAGCTGGAAAGCCTGGGCCGCCCCCTCCAGCAGCTTCGAGAAGGATCTCGTCAAGGATCGCTGTCAGGCCCGCGCCTGACGCGGCTCAAGCCGCGTAATCCAGCGGCCAGGGATCATCGAGGAAGCGACGTCCGCTGTCCCTCAGGTACAGCCTCTGGACGCCATCGTCACTCTCACGGATGAGCTCCTCCTGAACGAGACGACGGGCCAGCCAGGTCCAACGCTCGTTGCGACCGGGCTCAACCAGGGCCAGACGCTCCCCAAGGCGCCGCAGATCCGTGCCGTCCTTTTCCGCCAGATGCTCAAGCAGGGTCTGGGCCTGAGTTGACCAGTCGCGCCGATCCGGGGTTGCGGTGCAGCGATCACAACGGCCGCAGGGTTGAACGAGTTCGCCCACTGTCAGCAACAGAGCCTGCTCCCGGCACATCTCCCCTTCGGCCACCGCCTCCATCCTCCGCAGCTGCTGCTGGGCAAGATCGAGTCGGCTGCGCTCATCCGCTGAAATCTCGCCCCGAGCCCCCGCCTGCATGGCCCAGCCGAGGCTGGTCCTGTCCCCCGGTGAAAACAGCACCAGACAGTCGGCCGGCAGACCATCACGCCCGGCTCGACCTGACTCCTGCAGATATCCCTCCGGCGTCGAAGGCAGATCGAGATGCAGAACCAGACCGACATCGCCCCGATCCACTCCCATGCCGAACGCCACAGTGGCCACCAGCACAGGGCGCTCCTGGTCGAGAAACTGGGTCAGAGCGAGCTGGCGCGCCTCAGGATCCAGTCCGGCGTGGTACGGCGTTGCCGGGATCTCCTGCTCCTGCAACCGCTCGGCCCAGCGCTCCACGGACCGCCGGGTACGGGCGTAGATCAGGGTGGCCCCTCTGGAGGCCTTCAGAGCCTCCAGCACCATCGGCATTGGGTCACGGGGGCGTCGGCGCATGGCGTAGCGAAGATTGCTGCGACGCGCAGAGCTCACCTGCACCGAAGGACTCCGCAGGTCCAGCAAGCGGATGATGTCCGCCCGCACACGGGGGGCTGCTGTGGCGCTGAGAGCCAACATCGGCACTCCCGGACAGAGACTCCGGATCTGACCGAGCCGTCGGTAGTCCGGGCGGAAGTCATGCCCCCAGGCGCTGATGCAATGCGCCTCATCCACCGCCAGTGCCACCAGTCGCCCCTCGCTGGAGTGGGTTTCGAGCATCTGCCGGGTCGCCTCCCCTTGCAGGCGCTCAGGTGCCAGGTAGAGAAGACGCAGCGATTCATCCCGCAGTGCGCTCAGAGCCTTCCTGCGGCGATCGGGAGCCAGACCCGCATGCAGACAGGCTGCGGCGATGCCGCGTCGCTGCAGCTGCAGCACCTGATCCTCCATCAGGGCGACAAGGGGAGAGATGACCACGACGAGGCCACCGCGCACCAGAGCGGGCAGCTGATAGCAGAGCGATTTGCCGCCGCCGGTGGGCAGCACCGCCAGGGCGTCTCGCCCCGCCAGAACGGCTTCCACAACAGGGCGCTGCCCAGCCCGGAAGCTGGACCACCCGAAATGTTCCTGGAGCGACTGTTCCAGACGGTCCAATCCACACCAGATCTAGTGAACCCAGTTTAGGCCGACACCAGTGGTGGCGTCAGGGCAGGGGCGGTGGCTCCAGCTGATCCGGCGACTCCTCCACCAGCTGCAACCGAACCCGCTTCCCCCCTGCCAGCTCACCAAGGGAGACCCGCATGGTGGAGCCGCTGAGGGACTGCAAAGCGTCGAGCACATCCCGAAGGTAAGGGGTGCTGCTGCCGCTTTCCACCCAGAGACGCTCCTGCAACCCCCCCAGTCGCCGCCAGGAGGTATGCAACTTCAGAACAGCGGCCTCGAGGGCCTGCGCCTGACCAACGGCATCTGCGAGCAGGCCGAGGGCATCAAGACGCTGTGCCTCCTGCATCGCCTTCTCAAGATCGAGTTCCCCCTGCTGGAACGCCCGCACCGCCACACCGGCTTCCGTGGCCTTGGTGATCCAGCGAGCGGTGCTGGTCACATCCTTGATGCGATCCAGCTCCGGTTCATCTCGCAACACCTTGCGCAGGTCCTCCTGCTGAGGCTCAGGAAGCTTGGCCAGCTCACGCACCAACGGGGCGACCGCCCGTGGTGGCAGCAGGTTCTCCTGGGTTCTCTGGCGGATTTCCTCCGGCAGCAGCGGACTGGTGGCGGCCGTGAACTCATCCGTCAGCCGCCGCACCTGCTTGCGGGTGATCTCCTGCCCCTCGTTGGCGGCCTCGGAGATCATCACCTGCACTTCCGGAGCCGCCTGGGCCGTCTCCAGAAAGGCCCGCTTCGAGAACTGATTGACGCTGCCTTCCTCGAGCATGCCCCCACCGACGAGATCGTCAGCGGATTCGGCCAGTTGAATCAGGCTGTAGGCGCGGGTCTTGCTGATCTCCCGCTCCCGCAACCACTGCAGAAATCCGGCGCCACGCCCCTCCCCGCCGCGCTTTTCGCGATCCCTCACGGCCCCCAGGATGCGACCACGCCAGATCTCGGTCTGCAGATCGAACCGGTCGCAGACAGCCCAGGCCTGCTCAAGCTGAGCCAGGAACTCCAGCGTGCTGATGTCATCCCGCTCTGGATCCGGGAGGTCCAGCTGCAGAGCGGGTTGTTCAGGCACAACAGATGATGTCAACGGAACCGGACGAGACGAGGGGACGACATTCTGTGACGCTGCGCGTTTCCGCCCCTGACCGGGCGATACGCTCCCGGTTGCATCCCTCCATGCCCTTCGATGGCGATCACCCGCGGCGCCAAGGTGCGCATCAAGCGTCCTGAGTCTTATTGGTTCAACGAAGTCGGTACGGTGGCGTCCATCGATACCTCCGGAATCCGCTACCCCGTGGTGGTGCGTTTTGAGAAGGTCAACTACACAGGCCTGGACGGCACGGATGGCGGCGTCAACACCAACAACTTCGCGGAAGCCGAGCTCGAGCCGGCCTGAGGCGTTTGCCTGAGCTTCCTGAAGTCGAGACGGTCCGCCGCGGTCTGGCGGACCGTCTTCAATCCTTTGTGATCGCGGATGTCGAAGTCTGCCGATCGAGAGCGATCGCCAGCCCCGGAGGTGAAGCAGAGTTCCGGGACGCTTTGCGCGGCGCTGAAGTCGGAACCTGGTCGCGTCGCGGAAAATATCTGATGGCAGAACTGCTTCCAGGTCGCGGCACCTGGGGCGTTCACCTGCGGATGACCGGACAATTCCAGTGGCATCCACAACCCAGCGAACCGTGCACACACACCCGTGTGCGGATCTGGAATGAACAGGATGAAGAATTGCGCTTCGTGGATATGCGCAGCTTCGGCGAGATGTGGTGGATTCCTGAGGGCCAAGAGCTGGACACAGTGATGACAGGGCTGAAGCAATTAGGCCCCGAACCATTCACCGAAAGCTTCACAGCACCGTATCTCAAGCGTCGACTGAAAGGATCCACTCGATCGATCAAAAGTGCCCTGCTCGACCAAAGCCTTGTGGCCGGTGTCGGCAATATTTACGCGGATGAAAGTCTGTTTGCGGCAGGAATCCGTCCGCACACTCCGGCAGGGCAGTTATCGCTGAAGCAACTGGAAAAGCTGCGCACCTGCCTTGTGGAAGTGCTGCAAGCAAGCATCGGCGCCGGAGGCACGACCTTCAGTGATTTCAGAGATCTCGAAGGGGTTAACGGCAATTACGGCGGGCAGGCCTGGGTGTATCGACGCAACGGGAAACCCTGCCGCATTTGCGGAACTATCCTGCTCCGGGACAAATTATCCGGGCGCAGCACTCACTGGTGCCCCAACTGTCAGAGCTGACTTTTGAAGGCACAAAAAAACCACCTCGTTGCGAGGTGGTTTCTTCGTATGGAATGTTTTACCTGGCATCGAGCTATTTTCTCAGGGGGCTACCCCCCAAATATCGTCGCCGCTGATGCGTTTCACAACCGAGTTCG
>ERZ802821.253-NODE-253-length-30077-cov-19.3832_pt1 | contig 30077 bp, 35 predicted proteins | sample MGYA00345648_ERZ802821 | MGnify/ENA primary metagenome ERZ802821 (study PRJEB30503, sample SAMEA104212357) | marine metagenome | biome: Westerlies Biome; feature: [SRF] surface water layer (ENVO:00010504) within the epipelagic zone...; material: water... | reverse complement strand
TGGATCGCAAGACCATGACGATCAGCGCGTGGCGTCAGCAACTGCAGAACGGTGATATTTCATCCCGTGAGCTTGTTGATCAGCACATCGACAGGCTGGAAACAGCTGAACCGTCCCTCAGTGTTTACAACGAGATCACGGTTGAGCGAGCTCGGGCCGATGCGGATCGCATCGATGCTGCCCGTGCCGCGGGTGAATCGCTTGGACCGCTAGCTGGTTTGCCGCTGGCGATTAAGGACAACCTCTGCACCCGAGGTGTGCGAACTACCTGTTCAAGTCGCATGCTTGAACATTTCGTTCCGCCCTATGAGTCCACTGCCACGGAGCGTCTCTGGCAGGCAGGAGGGGTTCTGGTTGGTAAAACCAACCTCGATGAATTTGCGATGGGTGGCTCGACTGAAACCTCGGCGTTTGGTGCGACCCATAATCCGTGGAATCTCGACCACGTCCCAGGCGGCAGCTCTGGTGGAAGTGCGGCGGCGGTTGCCTCCGGCAGTTGTATTGCGTCGCTGGGGTCTGATACCGGCGGATCGATCCGTCAGCCAGCGTCCTTCTGCGGTGTTGTTGGCTTGAAACCCACCTATGGCCGGGTGAGTCGTTGGGGCCTGGTGGCGTTTGCGAGCTCCCTCGATCAAGTGGGACCTTTTGCGACCTCCGTGGCCGATGCGGCTGAGCTTTTACAGGTGATTGCTGGGCCCGATCCGCGCGATTCAACCTGTCTGAACGTTGAGGTTCCCGACTATTCAGCCGGTCTGAACCAGTCGATCAAGGGGCTGAAGGTAGGGGTGATCAAGGAATGCTTTGACGCCAAGGGGCTGGATGGCGAAGTCAACGCATCTGTGCAGGCCGCAGCCGCGCAGCTTGAGGCCCTTGGTGCTGAATTGGTTGAGGTGAGTTGCCCTCGTTTTAACGACGGCATCGCCACGTATTACGTGATTGCTCCCTCAGAGGCATCGGCCAATTTGGCTCGATACGACGGCGTGAAGTACGGCTTCCGGGCTGCGGATGCGGAGAGTTTGGCCACGATGACGTCGAGCAGTCGGGCCGAAGGCTTTGGTGAAGAGGTCCAACGGCGGATCTTGATCGGTACCTATGCCCTGTCCGCTGGATATGTCGATGCGTACTACAAGAAAGCCCAGCAGGTGCGCACCTTGATCCGCCGCGATTTTGATGCCGCGTTCCAGTCGGTGGATGTGCTGCTCACCCCTACGGCGCCCTCTCCCGCCTTCAAGGCTGGGGCCCACAAAGATGATCCTTTGGCGATGTACCTGGCGGACCTCCTGACGATCCCCGTCAATTTGGCTGGTTTGCCTGCGATCAGTGTTCCCTGCGGTTTTAGTCAAACGGGGCTGCCTATCGGTGTGCAGTTGATCGGCAATGTGCTCGACGAGGCCCGTTTGCTGCAGGTGGCCCACCAGTACGAACAAGCGGCTGATGTGTTGTCCCAACGCCCGAAGGCCCCATTGGTGCCTTGAAAAGCGCCAGATGTGGTGGTTGGTAATGCAGCGATACGCTTGATCTTGCGTTGGGCCCTAATCTGGGCTCATGGCATTTGTTCCTCTCCACAACCACAGCGATTACAGCCTGCTCGATGGGGCGTCGCAGCTGCCCTCGATGGTGGAACGGGCGAAGGAGCTGGGCATGCCCGCGATCGCGCTCACCGATCACGGTGTGATGTATGGCGCGATCGAGCTGCTCAAGCTTTGTAAGGGGACCGACCTCAAGCCAATTATTGGCAACGAGATGTATGTCATCAATGGTTCGATTGATGATCCTCAGCCGAAAAAAGAGAAGCGATATCACCTCGTTGTGTTGGCAAAGAATGCCATCGGGTATCGCAATCTGGTGAAGCTCACCAGCATTAGTCATCTGCGTGGCATGCGGGGCCGTGGAATTTTTTCCCGGGCATGTGTCGATAAAGATTTACTCCAGCGCTACAGCGAAGGCCTCATCATTGCAACGGCTTGTCTTGGGGGAGAGATTCCCCAAGCGATTTTGCGAGGTCGTCCCGAAGTCGCCCGCGATGTTGCCCGCTGGTATCAAAGCGTGTTTGGAGAGGATTTTTATCTAGAAATCCAAGACCACGGATCACCTGAAGACCGAATTGTCAATTCCGAAATTGTCAAGATCGCCGAGGAACTTGATATTCAATTGGTGGCGACGAATGACGCCCACTACCTCACGAAACAGGATGTGGAGGCGCACGATGCGCTCCTCTGCGTACTAACCGGAAAGTTAATCAGCGATGAAAAACGGCTTCGCTACACCGGTACGGAATACATCAAGACAGAAGAAGAGATGGGCCGTTTATTTACGGATCATCTAGACCCTGATGTTGTCCAAAAGGCCATAACGAACACCGCCACGGTGGCGGAGAAAGTTGAGGACTACGACATCCTCGGTAAATACCAAATGCCTCGTTTCCCCATCCCCGATGGGCACACGGCAGTCACCTATCTCCGTGAGGTGACGCTGCAGGGGTTGCGTGACCGACTGGAGCTCAAGGCCGACGATCCGATCGCTGAAAATTATGCCGACCGGATGAGCCATGAGCTCGAAATCATGGAACAGATGGGCTTCCCCACCTACTTCCTCGTGGTTTGGGACTACATCCGTTTTGCGCGAGAGCAGAACATCCCAGTGGGTCCAGGTCGGGGGTCTGCGGCGGGCTCCTTGGTGGCCTACGCCCTAGGGATCACCAACATCGATCCGGTGAGCAATGGCTTGCTGTTTGAGCGATTCCTCAATCCAGAACGGAAGTCGATGCCTGACATCGACACCGATTTTTGTATTGAGCGTCGCTGCGAAGTGATCGACTACGTCACTGAACGCTACGGGGACGACAAAGTCGCCCAGATCATCACGTTCAACCGGATGACATCCAAGGCCGTCCTCAAGGATGTGGCCCGGGTTCTCGATATCCCCTATGGAGATGCCGACCGCCTCGCCAAGTTGATCCCTGTTGTGCGGGGTAAACCGGCCAAATTGAAGGCCATGATCGGAGATGAGTCACCCAATCCCGAGTTCCGTGAGAAATACCAGGGCGACCCTGCGGTGAAGCGCTGGGTTGATATGGCCATGCGGATCGAAGGCACCAACAAAACCTTTGGTGTTCATGCGGCCGGTGTTGTGATCGCTGCTGATCCCCTTGATCAACTCGTGCCCCTCCAGCGCAACAATGATGGTCAGGTCATTACTCAATACTTCATGGAAGATGTTGAGTCGATGGGTTTACTCAAGATGGATTTTCTTGGGCTGAAAAACCTCACAATGATCGACAAGACTCTGGAACTTGTTGAAGTTAGTAGCGGTACACGTATCGACCCCGACAAGCTTCCGCCCCAGGATGCCGATACTTTTGCGTTGCTCGCTCGTGGTGATTTAGAGGGAATTTTTCAACTTGAATCGAGTGGCATGCGTCAGATTGTTCGAGATCTGAAGCCCTCCTCCCTTGAGGATATTTCATCGATTTTGGCCCTCTATCGACCTGGCCCACTCGATGCCGGTTTGATTCCAAAATTTATTAATCGAAAGCATGGCCGTGAGGCGATTGATTTCGCCCACGAGATCCTTGAGCCGATTCTGAGTGAAACCTACGGAATCATGGTTTATCAGGAACAGATCATGCGTATCGCGCAGGATCTAGCGGGTTATTCCTTAGGTCAAGCTGATTTACTGCGTCGGGCGATGGGTAAGAAAAAGGTGTCGGAGATGCAAAAACACCGCGGCATTTTTGTCGAGGGTGCGAAGAAGCGTGGCGTCGATGTGAAAGTTTCCGATGAACTCTTTGATCAGATGGTGCTTTTTGCCGAGTACTGCTTCAACAAGAGTCATTCCACTGCCTACGGCGCGGTGACCTATCAAACGGCTTACCTCAAGGCCCACTATCCAGTGGCCTACATGGCGGCTCTGCTCACGGTGAATGCTGGCGCTGCCGACAAGGTGCAGCGCTACATCTCCAATTGCAATGCCATGGGGATTGAGGTGATGCCTCCAGATCTGAATGCCTCACTCATCGACTTCACTCCCAACGGCGATCGAATTTTGTTCGGCTTGTCGGCGGTTCGAAATCTTGGGGATGGAGCGATCCGGCGTTTGATCGAATCCCGTGAAAATGATGGTCCGTTCCGCTCCTTGGCAGATCTGTGTGATCGCCTTCCATCCAGCGTCTTGAATCGCCGTGGCTTGGAATCCTTAATTCATTGCGGAGCAATGGATGCCATGGATCCGAATGCCAACCGGGCGCAGTTAATGGCAGATCTCGATCTGCTTTTGGATTGGGCCTCCTCTCGAGCAAAGGATCGAGATAGTGGCCAGGGAAATCTCTTCGACCTCATGGCTGCCCCTGCGGAGGACGATGGCCCGACGGATCTCAGCATGGCTCCGAAAGCGGCGCCAGTTCCGGACTATCCACCCTCTGAAAAGCTCAGATTGGAGAAAGATCTTGTTGGTTTTTATCTTTCAGATCATCCGCTTAAACAGCTCACTCCTTCATCGCGTTTGTTGGCACCCATTGGCTTGGGTTCCTTAGAGGAGCAGCCGGATAAAGCCAAGGTTAGTGCGATCACGATGATTACTGAATTGCGTCAAGTCACGACGCGAAAAGGCGATCGAATGGCCATTTTGCAACTTGAAGATCTCACCGGTAGCTGTGAAGCGGTTGTGTTCCCCAAGAGTTATGCCCGTTTGGCCGACCATCTGATGGCAGAAGCTCGCTTGCTCGTGTGGGCTGGCGTCGATCGACGCGATGAACGCGTTCAGTTGATCATTGACGACTGTCGCGCCATTGATGACCTCACATTGCTCCTGGTTCAGCTTCCCTCTGATCAGGCCAATGACATCGCTATCCAACACAAATTACGTGAATGTTTGACGCAACATCGTCCTGAGCGCGATGAGCTAGGCGTGAAAGTTCCAGTCGTTGCTGAGGTTTGTCTCGGTGACTCGGTCCGTTATGTGCGGCTTGGTGCACAATTCTGTGTTCGAGATCCCATCGCTGCCGTGCAAGCGTTGAATGATCAGTCGTTTGCAGCGCGTTGTAGTGATCGGCTTGTGTTGGGCTGATTTCTAACGTTGCGAGCTAGGTTTGCCGCAACTGTAATACCCCTTTTAATTAGTAATTTTTAACCATTGCTGGTAATAGATTGAAGTTAGATCCTTTGGAATTGTGAATTAATATGTTCTTGTGCTGGTCGATTTGTGCGGTTCGGCAGAGACTTTTTCTCCCCAGCTTTCGTCGCTTTATTAATCTTTTGAGTTTGCCTTTGTTTGCTTTTGCGCCCGAATCGACTCACGCATGCGTTGAACGTTTGGCTTGAAATTCTCGAATCCCAGAAGAGTGCCAGGTTCCTTGTCCCAGCTGGCCGTTAGAACCCCCACGCTCAAGCCAACCAAACCAAGAACAAAGAAAAAACCTGATCCAACCAATGTTGCTCCAGGCGGTATCTCGGCAATATCTCGTGTCACAACGAAATAGCTGGCAACAAAGACGCCCATGCCCGCAAGGGACGGCAATCCTGTGAACACGGCCACGCGACGGGCCATGCGGTCTGCGACATAACGGGGAATGGCTTCTTGCTTCGCCCCAGCGGGTTCTTTTGCCACTTTCCCTGAGCCTTTTGGCTCAAAGGGAAGCGGGCTGCGTTGCTCAGCCATGAGGAATCCCGATCAGCCGCGGATGCCCAGCTTGGAGATGGTCTCGCTGTAGCGCTGCTCGCTCTTGCTACGCATGTAGTTGAGCAAACGCTTGCGGCGTCCAATCATCTTCAGCAGTCCCTGACGGGATGAGAAGTCGTGGATGTTGTTCTGAAGATGGCCGCTGAGGCGATTAATGCGCTCACTCAACATGGCCACCTGAACCTCAGCGGAGCCGGTGTCGGTGCCGTGGGTCTGATGGGTGTTGATCAGCTGTTGCTTTTCGGTGGTATCAAGCGACATGCGCGGGGGGCAGCCCTTTCATTACAAAAATGCATCCTACCGACTGATGGCCCCCTTTTCGTCGCGAAGTCGCCGATTAAGCGGATTCCCTGCTCAGCCATTGAAGACAGCTCCGTAGCCAACCGTCTTGATCGGTGCCTGAGGGCGGCACACCACTGGCTCCATCGGCAATAGCGCGTATGGCGCGGCGAATTTCGAGTTCGTCGTAGCCCAGGCTGATCAGCGTTGCCTCCACGTCCTCTCCCGCTTCGGGGATTTGTTCGGATGCCAGTCCCTCCACGAGGGATGGTTGGGGCTCGAGTCCGCCGAATGCCGCGATCGGGGTGCGCAGGTCGACGGCGAGACGCTCGGCCGTGCGTTTGCCGATGCCCTGGGCTTGGCAAAGCCGTTTGAGGTCTCCACCGCTAATCGCTGCGACCAATTCTTGAGGCTTGCATTCATGGAGAAGCGCTAAACCGGCTTGGGGCCCAACGCCATTGACGCCAATCAGAAGGCGAAACAGGTCCCGTTCTTGGCGACATGGGAAGCCAAATAAGCTGCTGCCATCCTCCCGTTGCACTTGGTGGATCCAAACGGTGAGTTCACTGTCAGGCTGGAGTTGCTTTTGATGGCGTGAGGTGACTTGCACCTCATAGCCCACTCCCGCACACACCAGCAGCACTCCGCTGCGATTTCCCTGGGTCCAGCACTCCATGTGCCGTCCTTGCAGCCAGCCGATCATGGAGAAACGAATCAACCGCGTCATGTTGCCGCAGCTGTCTCCGTCTGTCCCGTCCCGATCCCATCTTGGCAGCGGTCTTTGGCGCTTCTTCGCCCATGGGCTGTGCGTGCTTTTGCTGCTTTTGACGTTGACGGCTTGCAGCGGATCTCAGCCCCCCAGGGCTTTATTAAATGAAGCGCTCTCCCTACAGATTCAACTCACCCAAACGGCCATTTCAAAATCTTTGAATCTTCCGCCAATTTCGCTGGCCCCCAATGTCAGCCGTGTGCGCGTTGAGGAGCAAGAAGCCCTCAATCTTGGGGAGCAGAAGGGTCTTCGGGTGTCTGGCCGGTTTGATTGGCAGCTGCCAGGCGATCGCGTGCAGGTGGATAGTCCGTTTGAGGTTTACCTGCAGCGAGGTGAGCGTGGCGAGAGCTGGCGGCTGGCACGACCGAATGGACCAGACCAGGATCAACAGTCTTGGTTGCTGTATCCGCTAGGTCAGAGCAAGGCGTAGCGCCCATCGATTCAATGTTGGGTGCGGTGGATTGAGCTGTGTTTCGCCCTTTGGTTGAGATCGAACCGGATTGCTCGATCAACTTGATTGATCAGGCGTCTCTCTTGTTTGATTTTTTTATTGGTCGGGATTCGTCGATCCTTGATCCTGAAGTTTTCAAGTTGTGAGGTCTAGAAAGATCTGAAAGGACAATCCTCGATATTGCTCTTAATTCAAGCCTTCAAGTTGGCTGATTGTTTTTTGCAGATAGGCTGATCATTGTTGCGATTAAAACGAGTCCTCCCCCGCCAATTTGCCAAAGGCTGATCGATTCAGAAAACCACAACCAACCCCAGCTCGCAGCAAAAACCACCTGGATGTAGTTGATCGATGTGGCCCTTGCTGCGGGGAGGCGACGCAGCCCATCCGTCACCCAGATTTGGCCTAACTGCGTGAACACGCCAACGCCCAGAAGCCATATCCACTCCACACCCATGGGCCAAACCCCTGTTCCGATCACCCAGGGGAGGGTGATCGGAACAGAAATGAGTGGGAAATACAGAATGATCACTAGGGGGTGTTCGGTGGCCGATAACCGGCGCACACTCACATAAGCCAAGGCTGTGAACAGTGCACCCAAAATGCCGATGAGAGCTGGTATCAGCGGCAACGCTTGAACGTCACCGGTCAACCAGTCCGGTTGAACCACAAACGTGATCCCAACCCAGCCCATCAACACCGCAAGGGCAATCCTTTTGCGCAGGGATTCGCCGAGCAAAAACAGGGCGGCGAGGGCGGTGAACGTTGGATAGGTGTATTGCAACACCGTTGCAGCGGCGAGGGGCAGTTTCTCGATGGCCTGAAAAAAGCACAGCAACGCAATGCTCCCTGCGATCCCTCTTGCGAAGAGAAGCCCTCGGGCTTTGGCCGTGCCCCATGGTTTAACCCCCGCCAATCGCAAGCCCATCCCGGTGAGCGCCAGGCTGATGATCGCGCGAACGAGCACGATTTCAGTGACGGGGATTCGGCCATTCAGTTGCTTGACGCAGACGGTCATCAGACTGAAGGCAAGCGAACTGAGAATCAGGGAGCGACTGCCTTTTGCCTGCTCACTGGCCCACCAAGGGGAGGCCGTCTGGTGGTCAGGCATCGGTTTCAGAATCGCGGGGTAGACGGGGTCCTGCGACTTCGCAGAATGGTGTGATGGTCAACGCCCGCTTACATCCACGAACGATCGAGGCCGTGAAGGAGCGGGCCGACATCGTTGACGTGGTTGGTGAGCACGTTGTTCTGAAGAAAAAGGGACGCGAGTTCGTCGGCATCTGCCCTTTCCATGACGACAGCAAACCGTCGATGACGGTGTCTCCCGCTAAACAGTTCTACTACTGCTTCTCCTGCGGGGCCGGGGGCAACTCCATCAAGTTTTTGATGGAGTTTCAGCGTCAGAGCTTCAGCGATGTGGTGCTGGATCTGGCGCGCCGCTATCAGCTACCAATTGAGACGGTTGATGGCCCGCAGCAGGAGCGATTACGCCAACAGCTCTCGCGTCGCGACAAGCTCCAACGCGCTTTGGCCCTCGCCTCTGGCTGGTTTCGCAGTCAGTTGCGGAGTCCGGCTGGTCAGGAGGCGCTCAACTACCTCACCGATCAACGTGGACTGAGTCCGGCCGTTCAGGACGCGTTTGAGTTGGGTTATGCCCCTGATCAATGGGATGGCCTGCTGAAGCATCTGCAGCAGGTGGAGGGACTGGCTCCGGAATTGCTCGAATCTGCTGGATTGGTGGTCCCTCGTAAGGGAGGTAATGGGTTTTACGACCGTTTTCGTCATCGCGTCATCGTGCCGATTCACGACCGTCAGGGGCGTGTGATCGGTTTTGGCGGTCGCAGCCTCGATGGCAGCGAGCCGAAGTATCTCAACTCCCCAGAAACAGAGGTGTTTGAGAAGGGAAAACACCTCTTTGGCCTTGATAAGGCATCCAATGCCATCCGAAAGGATGACCGCGCCGTGGTTGTTGAAGGGTATTTCGATGTCATCGCCCTTCACGCTGCCGGAATCACCAATGCCGTGGCGTCTCTCGGTACGGCCCTCAGCAGTCAACAAATCACCCAGCTGTGTCGCGTTACCGACAGCAAGCGCATCGTGCTCAATTTCGATGCTGATGGTGCTGGGGTTCGTGCGGCGAATCGAGCGATCGGTGAGGTGGAGCAACTCTCGCTTCAGGGCCAATTGGAGCTGCGGGTTCTTCACTTGCCCACGGGTAAGGATCCTGATGAGTTCCTTAAAGACCACGGCGCTGGCGATTACCGGGCGCTGTTGGATCAGGCACCGCTCTGGCTCGACTGGCAGATCGAGCAGGCCCTGGCTGATCGTGATCTGAGTCGTGCAGATCAATTTCAGCAAGCGGTCAGTTCGCTGGTGGCGTTGTTGGGGAAACTGCCCCAGTCGGCCGTGCGCACCCATTACCTCCAGCGGGTGGCAGAGCGGCTGAGCGGAGGTCAGGGACGCCTTGCCTTGCAGCTCGAGGAAGACCTGCGTCAACAAGTGAAGGGTCAGCGTTGGCATGGCCGATCCAGCCGCCATGAGCAGCCCGGTGAGATCAGCCAGCGGGAGCGGTCCGAAGCCGATCTGCTGCGGTTGTACCTGCATTGCCCTCGCCATCGAGCTGTGATTCGTCAGGAGTTGCGTCAGCGGGAGCTGGAGGATTTCGCCATCCAGCACCATCGCCATCTATGGGCTGCCATTACGGAACTCGAGGAAACGAATCTGGGGGTGGGTCGATTGGAGGCGATTAGCCGTTGTGATGATGCCGGAGATGGTTTGGATGATCTGGATCTACCTCGTTTGTTGACCGATCAACTCCTGCTGGAAAACAGTGCTTTGGTCTCGCGTCTCACGCCCTTGCTGGAACCGGGAGAACTCCAACGGGTGTCGTTAGCCGAGCCGCTGGAGCTCTTGCGTGGCACAGCAGCGCTTTTGGAGCGTCAGAAAAGTTTGAAGCGCTGCCGCCATCTCTTGGAGGCATGGGGTGGGCAGCGGTTGCAAACGTTGGAGTCTTGTATCGCAGTGATGATCGATCAGATTCAGCAGACCACCGAACCCCACGACACGACGGATATGGAGACGCGAATCCAGGCGTTGTTCGATGATTTGAATCGTGATGCTCTGCGTTATCAAGAGCTTTATTACACCGAGCGTAAGCATATTTCTCATCTGGATGAGCAGCGTTGTGCGGGCTACTCCGCGGGTGAGCAGCTTCCGGCCTGACCATCATCCTAATCAAATTTGATCGATCTAACCTGAAATGTGATTGCTATAACTGAGTTTTAGGGATCGAAAAGAATACTTTTGTGGCTGAAATAAGGTTTTAACTAAGGGCCTCAGACCAGTGATGGGATGGTGTTTTGGCTGTCCTGGCTTGATGTCAGGCCATAAGGCGTTCGGTAAAAACTGGCACACCTAGTCGTGACTATCAGGGATAGAAATTGCTTGGGCGCTTGGAAAGGCGTACCCCGACGCCCCACCTTTCACACGGGGGCGTTTTTTTTGGTCGATCGAAGCGCTCTTCGGTTTGATCGGTCAGAGAGTGATAGAGGTCGGTGAACTGAGAGCAACATTCACCCCCGACTCACCATCACTCAATCAAAAATCAGAATGGCTGTCATCCTTTGCCTGGATTATGCCGTCTTTGCGTCAGTCAAATGTGTGTGAAAGAGGCAGTAGGCGTGACCCCACCCACCAAAGCAAGCAACCACGCCTGATTGGTCTCCCTTTCACTTCAACATCATAGAGATGGAGTGCCATTTCATCCTTGGCTCGCTGATCCCGATGCTGGGCCAGTCATGCTTGGAATAACCCTACCCACAACCCACCATTCTTCAGGAGCAGTCTTTATCGCTGTGCGAGCGGTCTTTTTGTTGGCCCTCTGCGATCGCGTCTATTGAATCATTGATGGTTCAACTTTGCTCACGGCTGGAGACTTTGTGAATTACGATAATATCATCTATTTAGAATGACAAAATGAACGACCTGAATGATGGCAAAGATAGATTTATTCTTATGGGAACCTTGTTTATTGTTCTCTTTCTTTTCCTCCTGTAAAATACACTTGTATTTGCTAAGAGTGCTCCCAGCAATGGTCGTTTTGTGTCTTGACGATGTCTGAATTTTTTGAAGCGATTTGGCATGGTGAAGGGATTGGCGATGGTGGCGACCTTGAGGAAGCCCTCCAATCATTTGTTGCGGTGAAGCCCGACGATGGCGATTGGGTTGCGGCTTGCGCTGCTGATGGTGCCTTGCCCCATGTGGAACGCTTTGCCTCGTTTGATGCCTATCTCGACAACAAGGATGCTTTAGAAACCATTCCTGTTCAGGCTCAAATGATTGTTGACGCCTTGTCTGATCTCTAAAAACTAATTTGTTCGTCTTGTTGTGATTGCGGCACTTCTAAATGTTGTCCTCTGGGAGGATTTCAACCGCTTCTTTGTGGGTTTTCTGCTTCTCCAATCTCTTTTCTGGGATGCATACACCCCAAGCCTGGGCACAATTGTGGTGATTCCCACGATCGCGAATGGCTGATTCATCGCTCGACTTCGCTGCGCTTTCACCGGTGAATGATCTCTGGCCAGCTTTTGTGGAGCGGCTCGGCATGGAACGGGCCCAGCGCGCTGTGCTTCAAGCGTTGGATCTACAACGGATGCGTGGGCATGGCAGCACCTTGCCTGTACTTGTCACTGAGACCTGTGGTTTGGCTTTGGCGAGCACCGATCTCGTCCGTGAGCAAACCGGCTTAAATGCCCATGGCGAGCGGATGGTTCTCCTGCTGAGTACGCAGGATCAGGCGATCCAGCTGTTGCAGCACGCTTAAGCCCGGACCACAGGAATATCCCTCAAACGGGTTGTCGCGGCACGACTCAATTGGTCGCGACGCATGGCCCAGCCAGGTTCCAGTCCACAGGCGGCCCAGTGCACGGAGCCTCGCCCATAGCGTCGGTTGAGCTGGTCGATGGTTTGCATCAGGCTCTCCCGTTTGTCTTGTTGCTCGGCACTCATCGGTACCAACAAGTGGGATTGAAGGGTGTCGATGCCCTGGAGGTGTTGCATCAACACCCCCGCTTTGGCGAGGGGACGGTGCGGACGAAAGATGTGGTCGACCAGGGGCAGCGCCGCTTGGAGCAGAACGGCGGTGTCGTTGCTGGGTAGATCCAATTGGCGACTGGCAGCACGGCTGTAAAAGTTGGACTTGAAGGGGCTTGTGCGGGTGAAGATCGTGAGAGCCGAGGTGCGTTGCTGTTGCTTGCGCAATTTTTCGGCTGCGCGCACCACATACGTCGCGATCGACTGGCGCAGCTCTTCGCGGGTGGTCACCGGTTGGCTGAAGCTACGGCTCACGCATGTTTCTTGTTTGGCTGCGGGTGCCAAATCCATGGGCAGGCAGGCATATCCCCGCAGTTCCCATTGAAGTCGTAATCCCACCACGCCACATTTCGCTTTGAGCTCTCCTTGGGGCATATCCCTCAGTTGACGTGCGTTGCTGATTCCTCTCCGTTGGCACCACGCCGCCAATTGCCGGCCGATCCCCCAAACGTCCTCGATCGCAATCGTTTCCAGCCATTGATCTGGGTTGTGGCAAGTCCCGAAATCGAAGACCCCCGCATGATTGGGAACCGCTTTTGCCAGGCGGTTAGCCAATTTGGCTTGACTTTTGCTCGCGCCCAATCCGATCGCAATGGGGAGTCCCAGGTTTTGGCGTACCCGTGCGCGAAGCTGGCGCGCCCAGGGAATCAGCTCTCCATTGTTGGGCCGCCTTAGGCGTCCAAAGGCTTCATCGATGGAATAGATCTCAACGTCGTCGCAATGGGCCTCCAGCAGGCTCATCATCCGTTGGCTCATATCGGCGTAGAGGGCATAGTTCGAGCTGCGCACCACAACGTTTTGGCGGGCTAGATCGCGCCTGGCTTTGAAATATGGGGTCCCCATGGCGATGCCAAGCGCCCGCGCTTCGGCACTTCGAGCCACGATGCAACCGTCGTTATTGGAAAGCACCACCACCGGCCGACCAATCAGGGCTGGGTCCAGGCTCTGTTCGCAGGAGGCATAGAAATTGTTCCCGTCAATGAGGGCGGTGACCTGAGCCATGCCGCTCAAAGTGGGTGGATGACATAAATGGCGATGCCCCAGATCTGCACATCGCTGCAATGTTGGAGTTCCAAAGGTGGGTAGTCCGGATGGGCCGCTTCCAGTCGGAGACGCCCGTGATGACGGGCCAAGCGTTTCAGCGTGAAGGCCCCGTCCAGCACGGCCACGACGACGCGTCCGGGCCGTGGGTCGAGGCTGCGGTCGACGACCAGCAAGTCGCCGTCATGGATGCCGGCTTCCGTCATCGATTCGCCGCTCACCTTCAAGAAAAAGGTGCTGCCGGGATGGCGGATTAATTGCTCATTGAGGTCAATGCCCATCTCCACGTAATCGTCGGCTGGGGATGGGAACCCGGCTGGAACGCGCTCGCTCACCAAAGGGAGGATCTGCTGCGGCCGGCTGGCGTGTAGCGGTCGCGGGATGCGCTGGAAGTTCAAGGCCAAGGCCAACGGATTCCTGAATAGTACAAATGTACTTTTATTCTGACTCCCTTGCCGGCGAGGATGGAGATTCTTGTGTGGTTTGCGGTGGCCGATACCCCGTATCTGATTGCATTGGCATTGTTTGATCAGCAAGGGCGACGGGCGTTGCCCTTGGCGGGGAGGTCGCAGGCGGAGGTGGCGCCTGAGGGCGAGGCCCCCCAGGTGCTTGGCCACGCGTTGGCGCTTGAGCTGTTGCTTCGGGTGTGGCAGCGCAGTGATGAGGGTGCGCTGCAGCGGGCTGCTGGGTTGCACAGCCTCCTGCTGGTGGAGCTGCCGATCGAGCGCTTGCCGGAAGATCTGCCGGCGGTCAAGGCGGCTTGGCTAAGGACGGGTGATACAGAAGCGTTGAAGGTGGCTCTACAAGCCATGTCGTCACGTGCTTGGACGATGGCTGTGGAGAAGTTCAAGCCGGTGGCGCTGACTCCTGCGTGGTGAGGGGTTCATGGCTCCAAAGATTCACGGCCACCGAGTAGCGCTCTCCTTCTAGGGGGTTAATTCTGTGCAGGATCCCGGGGGAAAAATCACCAGTCGGTTCAGGACGGGCGGGACGGAGATGACGGAGCGGAAATGTGGCGGTGGCCCGGTTTGTTCTTGGGTGACGGGTGGGTTGTCGGCCACAAGAAGCTCACCACCTGCGCAACTCACGTGCGGATAAAAAACGGTGGAAAGAAGGGGTAGGGAGTAGCGGCCGTTCTCGCGGTAGCTCACCTCGTCTTTGTCGATATGCCAGTCGAGGTGGTTATTGGTGTTGCACCACCATTCCGCGCCGGTGGCTTGGGGGCACCAAGGGGAAACGAGAGGGCGCAAGTGTTGGTGCAGGTAGGTGTCCATTGCGGCTTGTTGCTCCGGTGCATGGGACGACCGTGCCCTGCCGGAATCGGGCCGCCAACTGAATAAGGCGTCGCTATCAAGGTTTTGTTTGAGAGCCCCATGGGCGACACAAAGATCGCGCAGGGATTGCAACAACGTTTCAGGTAGCCAATTATCGACAATATGCAGCATGGTTAGGTGCGTTTTGACTCTTCGGATTGGAGGTGATTTAAATATTGAAATGCCTCGCTATTGGTATCTCGAGCGATTTTTTTTAATCCGAAGCAGTCGCCACGTTTAAGACTTTTTTTAATGACATTAGTTGTTAATTTTTTGGTTTCTGGAGCGTGGATTAAAACTGGTTGAAACTTGGCTTCAGCGCCTTCTAAAAGATGTAAAATAGTTGGAATAGCAATCTCTGGAAGTGGCCAATGCCGCTTTGGATTCTTTTCGAAAAAGCGATTATTGAAGTAATAGTTGTAGATCACACCAAAAGCTTTGAAGCGATCCCAGGGCATAAATGCGCCCGATACGCGACCGATGCGTAAGGCGTTGGGGTCACCGTCCAACATTTCCTTGATCAACCGTTTAATTCGTGGATCCCTTAGGGCTTTTTGGGCCCATTTCCACCGACCTTTTTTTCCTCGAAATGCCCTGCTCCCGCAGCCAATGGAATGCTGCGCTAAATAGTTTTTGGCTGCGCTGGTAAAGAGAAGATCGGTATCCGTATGAATCAAAACTTTGTCGTGTTCAATATTATCTGCCAGGACTGTTTTGACCAATTCGCAGAGGGCGTTAGCCGTGCAAGGACGCCAAGTGGGACGTGACTTTTTGGTGATGACAATATCGTGACCTTCTTGTTCGGCAAATGCCAGAAGATTGGCTTTCAATGTCGAACTGCTTTCCAGCGAAATATGCAAGTAATGGCGGAGTTGGAAGGGAGCTAGAAAAACCCGATAATTGTCTAACTGTCGGGCAATGTGCTCAATCGAAGTCCCGTGCACTGGCGAAAGCAGTGCGAGACGCATGGATGAGCTGTGGGCATCGCAAGTCATGGCGGAACCCTAGGGAGCCATCCGGGGTGATCTCATCATTAAGCGCGGTGGTATGGACGTCCTTGCACGATGGACTGGGCACGAAACAGTTGCTCCACCAGCATCAGTCGAGCCAGTTCATGGGGAAAGGTCAGTGGCGACAAGCTCAGTTGCCATTGCGCCTGCAACTTGAGCTCGGCGGTGAGTCCATCGGCACCACCAATCACAAAAACAAGTCGTTCGTTCTCGAACTGCTCCAACCGCCTAGCAAAGGGGATCGATCCCAAGCACTCCCCTTGTTCCATCAGGGCAATCAAGGTCTCATCCGGACGTAAAGCGGCACGAATGCTGTCGGCTTCTTTTTCAGGGGAACTGTCCCGTAGTTCCGTCACGGTGAGGCCTGGGAGGCGCTTCAGATACAACTCAATTCCCTTTTGAATCCAATCGCGGCGAACTTTGCCCACCGCCAAAATCCGACAGCGTGAGGGATTCAATCGCTGCTCTCGTCGTCCTCGAGCAGCAATTGGCTGAAGGCCACATAAAGGGTTTCTTCTTCGCTGCCGGCGGGAACATTGGGGCGCTGGGGACGGGTTGTTTTGCCTTGTCCGGTCTGTGTTTTGGGAAGGGGTGGCAGGTTGGCGGCATCGCTAGGGCTAGGCCTTTGCGGAGAGCGCTGCTCTTCGAGTTGCTTGAGGCGGGCCATTAGGTGCTCAGGCACTTGACCATCAGGGCTCACTTGCATCAACTCCCGAAAGAGGACGTCGGGATCTTGCTCGGTTTCAACTATGTGGCGCACTTGACGGCCCTTGGGCGTCACCGCGGGCTCGGGCTCAGGCAGCCGTTTCGGCAAGCTTCTGCCGAGTTCACGCAAGCGATCCAAGCTGCGGGAATCGAAACTCATCGCTCAGCTGCAGCCAAGGCTTTCGCGGGTGCTCCGGCCGGTAACGGGGTTGGTGCCGTCAGCCACGCTGCAAAGACTTTTCAGCTGATCAGGGCGCATGGGGACATCGGTGAAGTCAGCCCCGGTAATCACAACATCTTTGAAACGGGTGTTGAAGGCAAAGGCACCTTCCATCACTGCATTGCTGAGGTTGGTTCCGGTCATGACCGCTGAATCCAAGGTGGCTTCACGCAGGTCGGTGTCGCTGAGGTCGGCATCCTGGAGCTTGGCCCCGTACAAACTGGCTCCACGAAGGTCGGAGCCGGAGAGATCGGCTTCGCGAAGATTGCTGAGGTTGAAGGTGGCCCCGACGAGATCTTTGTTGGCGTAATCAGCACCAATCAACACTTGCTTCGCCACATCCACCGCCGCGAGCACTGGCGTTGCGGCGTAAAGGAGAGGGGTTAGTAGAAGAAGCAACGCAGCTAACAAAGCCAGCGGTCGGCGACGCATTGATTCCATCCCGTGATGGCACAACCCTAGGGCGACTCTGAAGACAGCGACTCCGAAGACAGCGACTCTTATGGGACTGGCTCGGATCGCGCCGCGATGGGACGTCCTGGGAATCCAGATAGACGTGCAGGGCATCAGGGTTTGACCAAGCAACAGATTCAGGGGGATCGAGCCGAAGAGATCGCTTTCCAGCTTTTGCAACGCAAAGGCTGGGTGTTGCTCGATCGGAACTGGTCTTGCCGTTGGGGGGAATTGGATCTAGTGCTGCAGAAAGATCAACGCTTGTTGGTTGTGGAGGTGAAAGGTCGGACGGCTCAACGGCATGACCGAGGCGGTTTGGATGCCTTTCACAGCCATAAGCGACGACGCTTGGCGCGGGCGATTAGCTGTTGGCGATCCCACCATCCAGATGCTGGTCATCAGCTGCTTCAGGTGGTGTTGGCCCTCGTCAACCTGTCCGGCTCCGCAACACGCGTGCGCTGGTTGGCCATTCATCAATTGAGTTGACCGCTGCCGTTGTGTTGGTTCACCGGCTCGTCCCGGCCTCGGGCACAGTGAAGCAATCCAGTTCGGGAATCCCGAAACCGAGATGTCCTTTTCAGGCCATACCGCCCGTAAGCGTTTTGGTCAGCACTGGCTGCGTGATGCGCGGGTGCTGGATCAGATCGTTGAGGCCGCCCGTCTGCAGCAAGACGACTGCGTGTTGGAGGTCGGTCCTGGTCGTGGTGCTTTGACGGAGCGTTTACTGGCCTCACCGGCGGCCCAAATCCATGCGATCGAATTGGACCGCGACTTGGTGCGGGGTTTGCACGATCGTTTCGGATCCGAGAGCAGGTTCAGCCTTCGCGAGGGCGATGTCTTGGAGGCGCCGCTCCACCTGGTCGATGGCGGATTTGCCAACAAAGTTGTTGCCAATATTCCGTACAACATCACCGGTCCGTTGCTGGCGCGACTGATCGGCCGCCTCGATCGTCCAGTTGAGCCCGCCTATGACTGTCTGGTGCTGCTTCTACAAAAAGAAGTGGCCGAACGGATTCGCGCCAAGCCCGGGCGGAGCAGCTTCAGTGCTTTGAGTGTTCGCATGCAGCTTTTGGCGGATTGTTCCTTGGTCTGCCCCGTGCCGCCCCGATGTTTTCAGCCACCACCGAAGGTGCAGTCGGAAGTCATCCTGCTCAAGCCATTTCCCCCAGAGAGGCGCCTGCCCATCGACCTTGCGAGTCGCGTCGAGGCATTGCTGAAGCAGGCCTTTCAGGCGAGGCGGAAGATGTTGCGCAACACCCTGGCTGGTGTCATCGACCCTCAGGTTTTGGAACCGTTGGCTGCCTCGGTGGGAATCAGCCTGCAACAGCGTCCCCAAGAGGTGGCGGCTGAGGCCTGGGTTGCCCTCGCTAGGGGTTTGAATCAAGACGTTTGAGTCGCCTTCCGATCGCCATGCTCACTGTGACGGCACCGGCCAAGGTGAATTTGCACTTGGAGGTGCTGGGACTGCGGTCTGATGGCTTTCATGAGTTGGCGATGGTGATGCAGAGCATCGATCTGGCCGATTCCCTCCAGTTCACCAACACTGCTGACGCACAAATCACGCTTCGTTGTGATGATTCCAGCCTGAGCACTGGTGCCGACAACTTGGTGATGAAGGCAGCTGAACTGCTGCGAGCTCGGTCGGGCTTTAACGAGCTTGGGGTCTCGATGTACCTGGAGAAACGAATTCCGATCGGAGCGGGATTGGCGGGCGGCTCTAGTGACGGTGCAGCGGCCCTGGTGGGACTGAATGCGTTGTGGGGCCTCGGTTACACCGCAGAGACTCTCGAGTCGATGGCGGCTGAACTCGGTTCGGATGTGCCGTTTTGCGTGGCTGGTGGCACGCAGCTTTGTTTTGGTCGTGGTGAGCTGTTGGAACCCGTGCCTCCCACATCCGAGGGATTGGCCGTGCTGTTGGTGAAAGATCCCTTAGTGAGTGTGTCCACTCCATGGGCCTATCAACGTTGTAAGGAGCGCAGAGGACAGGATTACCTGCAGGGGGAGATGGCGTTTGAGCAGCGCCGACGCGACCTGCGGGAGGCCCCATGGCTTCAGCCACTGCGGGCTGGGTGCCCTCCGCCTCTTCGGAATGATTTGCAGGTGGTGGTGGCAGCGGAAACGCAGGCGGTTCAGGTGTCGCTTCAATTGCTCCAGACACTCCCCACGCCCCTCGCGATTGCCATGAGCGGCTCGGGGCCCAGTTGTTTTGCCCTGTTTCGCGATCAAGACCAGTGTGATCAGGCTGCTGCTGACCTCGCTCCACAGCTCAAGGCAGCAGGGTTAAGAGCTTGGGCTTGCTCATTACGAAGCGATGGCGTGAGGATTGCGTCATGACTGACCCCACTCCGACCGATTCAGTCGAAGAACCGCGGGATCCGAGAAAAGGGCCTCTGAGCTTTTTGTCTGGGGCCCTCACGGCAGGTTTCCTGGCTTGGCTTGCCCTGGGGTTAAGTCGGCGAATGGTGGTGTATTTCGCTGTTCATCCTCCGCACTACAGCTCACCGATTGCCACAAATATCGCCGTCACCTTGAAGACGCTGTTGGTGGGGTTGTCGTTCATCGCCACCTTCAGCACAAGCTTTGTGGCCCTTGGTTTGACGTTGGTGTTCCTTCGCAGTCTTTTTGCAAACAAGGATCAGAACCCTGCCTAGCGTCAATTCATCTTGCGATGGTTGGATGACGCCCCATGACCTCGGTCAACTGGTGCTGCTGTTGTCGCCAGCCATGTTGTTGTCTGTTTTGTTGCTCTTTACCTTCGCGGCAGGCGGTTGAGCTTGCGCAGGCTGAGATAGCTTGGCTTCATTCCCCGGATTAGCCGGGATCACAGTGAAGCCGTGGCAGGAACACTTCTCTTCAACGCTCTGCGCGAAGCCATCGATGAGGAGATGGCCCGCGATCCCTACGTCTGCGTGATGGGGGAAGACGTCGGCCAATACGGCGGCAGTTACAAGGTCACCAAAGACCTCTACGAGAAATACGGCGAACTACGGGTTCTCGATACACCCATCGCTGAGAACGGTTTCACTGGCATGGCTGTGGGTGCTGCCATGACCGGCTTACGGCCGATTGTGGAAGGGATGAATATGGGCTTTTTGCTGCTCGCCTTCAACCAAATCTCTAACAACATGGGGATGTTGAGGTACACGAGTGGAGGTAATTTCACGATTCCGACCGTGGTGCGCGGTCCGGGTGGTGTGGGCCGACAACTGGGTGCTGAGCACAGCCAAAGGCTTGAGGCTTACTTCCATGCCGTGCCCGGGATCAAAATCGTGGCTTGCAGTACTCCCACAAATGCCAAAGGCCTGATGAAGGCAGCGATTCGAGATAACAATCCCGTTCTTTTCTTTGAGCATGTGCTGCTTTACAACCTCACAGAAGAGCTGCCCGAAGGCGACTACACCTGTGCCCTCGATCAAGCTGATCTTGTGCAGGAGGGGAGTGACATCACGATCATCACCTACTCGAGAATGCGGTATCACTGCCTGAAGGCGGTTGAGCAGTTAGAGGCCGAAGGCGTGAGTGTTGAGCTGATTGATCTGATCAGCCTGAAGCCACTGGATATGGACACCATTGGTCGCTCGATTCGGAAGACTCACCGCGTGATTGTGGTGGAAGAGTGCATGAAAACTGGCGGAATTGGCGCTGAGCTCCTTGCGCTGATTACCGAGCACTGTTTCGACGACCTCGATGCCCGTCCGATTCGGCTGTCGAGCCAAGACATTCCAACGCCCTACAACGGCTCCCTCGAAAATCTGACCATCATTCAGCCCCATCAAATTGTTGAGGCGGCGAAAGAGATGGTCACCAAGGGTCTCTGACGTTGATGGCGCGTTATCAGGGTTGGTTTGCGTTTGTTCTTGCCTTGGCCATTGCGGCTGGGATGTTCTTGCTGCGGACTCCGTTGGAATTGGGTCTTGATTTACGCGGGGGCAGTCAGCTCACCGTGCAGGTGCAGCCGGCAGGGGACATTACCCGTGTGGGTTCCGAGGAAATGGAGGCGGTGAAAGCCGTGCTCGAGCGCCGTGTCAATGGTCTTGGTGTGGCCGAGTCGACCCTTCAAACCGTGGGTGATACCCAGTTGGTGCTTCAGCTCCCAGGCGAGCAGGATCCAACGCGAGCGGCACGGGTGCTTGGCAGTACGGCGATGTTGGAGTTCCGCGCACAAAAGCCTGGTGCGGAGGGAGATCTCAGAAGTTTGCGTCAGTTGCGATCCCAAGTCCGAGCCATTTTGCGGTTGCGCGAAGACCAAGCTCGTAGTGGCGATCCAGACAACAACGACGGGATCGATTTCGACCAGTTAGCTGAGGCGCAGAAGCTCTTTGGTCTCGATGGTGAGTCCACCAGCGAAACCGATCAGTTGCAACAGCTGCTCGAGAAAGTGAATGGGGAAATCGTTCAACAGTTCGAGCCCGCTGCTCTAACGGGTAAGGATTTGGTGACGGCAGGCCGTCAGCCGTTGCAAAACAATCCCAACAGTTGGGAGGTCACCCTGTCGTTCAACAGCGATGGGGCTGAGGCGTTTGCTGAGCTCACGAAATCCATTGCCGGCACCGACCGGCTTCTCGGCATCGTTCTCGATGGTCAGGCGATCAGTGAAGCCAGTGTTGGCCCACAATTCCAAGCCGCTGGCATCTCCGGTGGTTCGGCCAGCATCAGTGGAAACTTCACTGCTGAAGAAGCTCGAGAGTTGGAGGTACAGCTCCGCGGTGGATCGCTTCCCCTGCCCGTAGAAATCATTGAAGTTCGCACCATTGGTCCAACCCTTGGTGCCGAAAACATCCGTCGAAGCTTGGTGGCCGCCTTGTCTGGGCTGGCTTTTGTGGCGGTCTTTATGGTCGTGGCCTACAGGCTCCCTGGGGCTGTGGCGGTTGTTGCTTTGAGCCTGTACGCCCTCTTCAACTTGGCGATGTACGCCTTAATTCCTGTGACCCTCACGCTCCCTGGGATTGCAGGTTTCATTCTCAGTATTGGTATGGCGGTGGATGCCAACGTGTTGATCTTTGAGCGGATTAAAGATGAATTGCGGCGTGGCAACACGCTGATTCGTTCGATCGATACAGGCTTTTCTGAGGCGTTTTCATCCATTGTTGATGGCCATCTCACCACGCTGATCAGCTGCGCAGCCTTGTTCTTCCTCGGTACGGGCTTGGTGAAGGGTTTCGCTGCAACGTTGGGGATTGGCGTTTTGCTCAGCCTGTTTACGGCACTCACTTGCACCCGCACCCTGTTGCGATTCCTGATGGGTTATTCGGGTCTTCGTTCTCCGAATAATTTCTTGCCCAACAGTCAGCTCCCTACCCCCTCCGCCTGATCCATGGTTGACGCGTCTTCCCCCGCGACGGCCGATGTCCGTCAGTTGCGCTGGTCTTTGAGTGCCATGCGACAACGCGTGTGGCTGATTTCAGCAGCGGTTGTTGTGGTGAGCCTGATCGGTTTGGTTTCGAGTTGGCTGGATCCAACGATCCGTGCCCCGCTGCGCCCTGGCCTTGATTTCACGGGCGGTACCCAAATCCAGTTGGAGCGTCAATGTGATCCGGCCTGCGCCGATCTCAAAGCCATTGCGGTTTCGAATGTCATCCGGGAATTGGCTCTTCCCAAAGAGGGCAATGCGCCGCTGCCCCAACTGAATGCACCTCGGGTGCAATTGCTCGATGCTGGCCAATCGCTGTTGTTGCGTCTCCCCACGCTGTCTGCAGCCCAAGGCCAAGCGGTCATTCAGGCCGTTGAACCGGTCGCTGGTCCGTTCAAGGATGGTGGTCAATCGGTTGACACCATTGGGCCCAGCCTGGGTCGTCAGTTGCTGCAAAGCAGTTTGGTGTCGTTGCTGGTGGCGTTTGCGGGGATTGCTGTCTATATCTCCTTCCGATACGACCGGCGATATGCCTTTTTGGCTTTGGTCGCCTTGGCCCATGACGTTGTCATTGTCTGCGGCATCTTTGCTTGGCTCGGCTTGTTCTTTCAGTTGGAAGTCGACAGCCTCTTTGCCGTGGCACTGCTTACCATTGCCGGCTACTCCGTGAACGACACGGTTGTGGTGTTCGATCGGATCCGTGAACGCACTCAGCAAGGGTCTGATTTACCTCTGAAGCTTCAGGTGGATCAGGCCGTCTCAGCCACCTTGACCCGCACGCTGTACACCAGTGGAACCACCTTGATGCCCTTGCTGGCCTTGGTGTTCTTCGGTGGTTCAACCCTGTATTGGTTCGCGATTGCCCTTGCCCTCGGCGTGGTGGTGGGGAGCTGGTCGAGTATTGCCCTCGCTCCATCCCTGCTCACATTGTGGGAACCGCAGGGTGACTAACAATCCGATGCACTCCGGACGACCCTCGCTGCAGCGCCGATCGGCTCGATGGTTACCTCTCCTACTGGTTCTGCTGGCGTTTGGAGATTTGCGGACGGAGCTCATCCTCTTGGCCGATCATTTCACGCTGACGGGGCTGACCTATGCGATCCGAGATCATCAACTGGCGATCCTCGTTTTGCTCAGTTCGGTCTCTTTATGGCGACGTTATCGCTGAAGGTCTTTGCCACCAAATTCGTTCCAGAGTGAATTCCAGGTGCGTTCTTTGACGGCCTCATTCCACTCCCCCAAACTGTTGTTGGATGACCACCACGATTCGAAGAGGTCATGGGCTTCCTCGTGAAGAAGGTCGGGATCAAAGTTGTCGCGCTGGAGTTGCTGCACCGCTTCGCGCAGCTCCTCGTAACGGGCAAAATTAAAAATGACGTCCAACTGAATCGTGTGAAGGAGCTCGCAATCCACCGTATGGGACCGTCGGGCCTAGGCCCATCGATCCATGATTTGCTGCACAACAACCCGTTGCATTAGCACTTGCAGCACAACAACCAGTGGAAGAGCCAAAAGCACACCGGGTAATCCAAGCAGAGCTCCCAGGCTGAATTGCGCCATCAAGGCCACGGTGGGGAGCAGATTGACCGTTTTCCGAAGCAGTAGCGGTGTGAGCAAGAAGGCTTCGAGGTTTTGGAGGATGAGACGGAACACCAACACAGACACCATCAGTTGTGGTGATTGGAGAAGCGCTAGGCCGGTTGGCAGGAGAGTGGCGGCCGTTGGCCCGATAGTGGGTACAAAGGTGAGGAGTCCACAAACCAGTGCACTCAAGAGTGCCAGCGGTGCTTTGAGAACGAGTAACCCTCCCCATGTCAGCAGAAAAACAATGGTGGCTGACAGGGTCATCCCGCTAAGCCAACCGCCCAGGGCATGTCTGCATTCATCCAGGAGTTGGTCCAACTGTTCCCTGGCTGGCCGCGGGCAAGCCGCAAGCAGCATGCGTCGATGGGCACTGGGATCCAGCGCAAGAAGAATCGCCAGCAGAACCATGAGGAAGAGCTGGATCAACGTGTTGGCAGCCCCGCCAGCAAAGCCCAGTAGGGGTTGAAGTCCCTTGAGGTTGATGGCTGAGCCAATCGCCTCGTCAAATTGCTCTAATCGAGGGTCGCTGCTGAGCAGATCAGACAACTTCCCAACCAATTGGGGAAGGTCTCGTCCCAATTGCCGGAACTGATCGAGCAATTCGGGTAGGAGAAGCTGACCAAGGAACGCTCCCGCCAAAATCAAGAGGCCCAGCACAACAGCGAGCGCCGCTGGACGCTCCAGCTTTGTGCGTTGTTGAAGGCTTTGGATCAATACATCCAGGGCCACTGCCACCACAACGGCGCCAAACAACACCAACAACACCCAACGCAAGTGCCACGTCAACAAGGTCAGCACCACAAGGCTGAGGGCGACCAAAACGCTTCTGGCCGTCATGGTGTTGCTCCGCAGTTGTTCCAGTGATCCAAAACATCGTGGATCAAGACCTCACGAATCACGACTTGAAAAACAACGGCTAAGGGCAATGCCAATAGCAATCCCAGCGGCCCGAATATCAATGTGAACACAAACTGTGCGGCCAAGGTCAAGCCGGGGAGCAATTTCACTTGGTGATGCATCACCGATGGGGTAATCACATAACTTTCCATGTTTTGGATCACCACATACGCTCCGAGAACTGCGATCGATTTCCAGGGAGCATCGAGAACTGCAACCGCCATTGGGAACACAGTGCTCATCGTCGGTCCCACATTGGGAATGATGTTCAGCAGTCCAGCCAATAGGGCATTAGCCAGCACTAACTTCACACCCAAGAGTGATAAGGCGATGCCGCAAAGTGCTGAAACAGCGAGTGAACTGATCAAGACACCCACCATCCAACTGCTGAGTGCTTGTCCACACAGATCCAAGACCTCTGCAGCCCGACGTCGATAAAACGACGGAATTAATTGAAGGCCCACTCCCCGGTAGGCCTGGGGCTGCACACTCACCATCAGTGCCACAGCAATCACGAAAAGCAGGCGCAACAAAGCATTGCCTAAGTTGCCGGCCAGCCCAAGCAGACCAAGAGCACCGCTGCCCAGACCCGCGGCAATGGATTGGCCATCTGGCACCAATTTGCTGGGGTCAGAGACGCCAAGCTCATCAAGATTGGAGGGGGAATCAACCCCGTAGATCGCCTGGCTGATGCCATCGATCCAGTCCATCACCAGCCCCAACAGTGTTTGTGCTGCTTTGGGAAGTTGCTGCAAAAGAACAGCGAACTCCTCCAAAAAGGGAGGGATCACCACCGTGAGGATGACGGTGAAAATCGTTAGAAGACCGCCCAAGCAAAGCAGGAGTGCGAGGGAACGATCCATGGGACGACGTTCCCGCACAATGCCCACCAACGTGCAGAGGGCCATCGCCAACACGACCGCAGCAAACAGAAGAAGCAAGACCTCACGCAGAGACCAAAGCAGAACAGCCGCTGCAATCAAGGCTGCGAAGGACAGCCAGTGAGGCAATCTCAAGCTTGTTCTTCGGTGGCTGCGTCTGTTTGATCAGACTTTTGATTCTGTGAGTAGCCAAGGCCGTTGGAATCGGCGTAGCGCTGGGCAAAGCGCATAAACCGTTCAAAATCCTCTTCCGTTTTCCAGGTATAGGTGGCTTCGAGGGCGCTAGGGATGCCGTTGACGAATTTTCCGTTCACTTCACGGGTGACCATCTCCCCTTCTTCATCCACCATCCACATGCCTCCGATGTTTCCGAAGGTTTCTGGGGCTAAGGCTTGAGGTTGCTCAAACACGAATGTGGCTTGGCCAGTTCTCCCATCACGGCTGCGGGTGAGACGAATATCGGGGACGACGGGCTCATCGACGCCACGGAAAAATTGAATCGATGCCGTTCCTTTTGCCTCGGCCATAGGCTCCCCTTTCTTGAAGCGGGATCTTAGGCGGAAAGTTCCACAAGTTTGGCTTTAACCAGCGTCTCTGCGGCCACCGTCGCCGTTTGTCCGGTCAAATCAATGCTGTTTCGGTCGGGGCAGCGTGCCAGTTCATGGTCGTAGCAGCGGTCGTAATAATCGAGTGTGGCTCGACAGGCTGTTGCCCAGTCTTGTTTTTCGATTGCCTCCAAAGCTTGCTGTGTGCGTTGGGGACCCAATCGACGACTAATTCTGTTGGTGGCTTCCGCCAACCCTTCGGCGCCCTGTTGTCCATAGACCTCCACCAGCTGGTCAACGCGTTCCTCGAGGCTGCGCTGGATTTCGAGAACAGGTGCTGTTTGCATTTGGTCAAAAAGGCTTTTTGGGATGCGGCAGCGTCCCACTTGAATGCTTTCCGCCTCGAGCCAGATGGAGCGGGCACCCTGTTGTCGATGCTGATCAAGCACCTCAGCGAGAAGATTCTCGTAGTGCTCAGTACTGGGTTGAGCTGGCAGCCCAAGGCCTCCGAAACTGCTGCCGCGATGGTTGGCAAGGCCCTCAAGATCTAAAACGGCAACGCCTTTGTTCTGCAGAGCCAGCAGCAGATCGGTTTTTCCCGTACCGGTGCGACCACCCATGATCCTTAAGGGCCATTCCTGATCGAAACGTGACTGAGCCCAATGGCGATAGGCCTTGTATCCCCCTTCAAGTAGCAGAGGGTTGAGGTCAATTTGCTGGGCAAGCCAAGCCATGCTGGCTGAGCGCATCCCGCCTCTCCAGCAATACAGCCTCAGCTGCTCAGTCCCCCTGTATTGGTCGAGTTGTTCGGCTAAGGCCGCCATTTTCGGTCCAGTAACCCGCAGGCCCAGGTGAATGGCTTTCAGTCGCCCGTCTTGCTTGTAACTGGTTCCGATGGCTGCGCGTTCGTCGTCGCTAAATAAGGGGAGGTTCACAGCCCCTGGCCAGTGCCCCTTGTCGAATTCCGAGGGACTTCTGACATCGATCAGGGGGCCACGGAGTTGCCGCAGCTGTTCGATTGAAGTGGAATGGTCTTCTCCCATGCCTGACATAGTGGGATAACGCCGTGCTCGACAAAGCCGGTTGCGAAAAATGCTTTCCGGTTCTTCCCCCACCACATCCCTCAGCGTTGAAATGCTCATTGAGCGCTTCGCTGCTGGTAATCCCCGTCAGCGCCGCCCGCTGATCAAGACGATTGAATCTCGGGTCGATGACCTGGTGACGTTGGATGCTTCCGAATTGTTGCCCTTTGATCCCAAGGGTGACGATTGGGCCCCTGGTTGGATCCTTCAGGTCATCCAGCGCCATCACCCCGCCGCCTTAACGGAGCTGCTGAAGGGTTCCACCGCTGGCTGGTTAAGCGTGGAATCGGCAATCGGTCTCGATTTTGTTGCGTTACAGCGCGACCTTTTGAATCAAAACTTTGAGGCGGCAGATCGTCTTACGAGCAGCATGTTGCGTGAGCTCGCGGGAGATGCAGCGGTTCAGCGTGGTTACGTCTACTTCAGTGAAGTGCCCGCCATGCAGGGTGTCGATCTCGTCAGCATCGACCGTCTTTGGACGGTGTATTCCCAGGGACGGTTTGGCTTTACAAGCCAGGCACGGTTGTTAACGACTGTGAGTGGTCGTTTTGACCAACTTTGGCCGCGTATTGGCTGGAAACGCGAGGGTGTATGGACCCGATATCCAGGTTCATTCACCTGGTCCTTAGAGGCACCAGAGGGGCACATGCCTTTGATCAATCAATTGCGAGGTGTGCGCTTGATGGATGCAGTTCTGAAGCACCCGGCCTTAATGGCTCGTCGGGCCTGAGAGCTCCTGTCAATAGGGACTGAACCAGGTAGGTTCAAAAGAGGTCGTTGCCACCGGGCGAATCGTGCCGTTTCATCGATTCCGCTGGGCAGACTTTGTTTTGCCGTCCACCCTCCAGCTGGCTCCACTCTTGGAGCTTCTGGTTGAACCTGTCGGCTGTGAAATGACCAGTCAGAAGGTTGAACTTGGCTTACACGAAGCATTGGTCAATGCTGTGCGTCATGGAAATTCCGAAAACCCCAAAAAACAACTCCGCGTTCGACGAATCCTCACGCCCAATTGGTTGATTTGGCAGGTGCAAGATGAGGGCTGTGGATTGCCACCAACGGCTCGTGCCTCTGAGCTTCCTCTGTCTGTGGATGCCCAGCATGGACGTGGCTTGTTTCTGATTCATCAATGTTTTGATGATGTTCGTTGGAGCCGTCGTGGAAATCGGCTTCAACTCGCCTGTCGCCGCCCCGCTTAGTGGCGCGGACAACCGGGATCCTTGAGGTCTCCTTTGATCCATCCAAGCGCTTGGTTGGTGAGGGCTGCCACATCCTCAGGGCTGCCTTCTTGAGTCAACTGAACCAAGGCAGCGGCGAGTAATTCGGCGGCGCGGCGGTTCGATTGTGATTTCAACCGGTGCCAATCACGATCACCAATTTTTAAGAGGCTATGGAGCTCAGCCGATTTGGCTTGGGTTTGCTCCGGCCAGATCGAATCCGGTTTAGCCATGGCAAAGCGATGCAGTGGATCTAGTTTCGGAGTTGAAGGAGGCGAGCGGATGCCACCAAACACACGTCGTCGTGAACAGCGACAGTTGAAGTGGCTGCATGGCGTTTCCCGATTGATTCAACAGGGTGAATGTCAACACCAGCCAGGTTCAGGCGTTCAGGGACGTCGCTGGCAGCAACGGCGCATGTTCGCTCAGCAATTGTTCGACCGCAAGTTCAATGGATGGCTTCATCCCGAGCGGTCTGGATCACGTTTTTGGAGAGGGCTTCGCTGGGGAGGGGCAGGGTTTGTCTTGGCTTGGGTTGTAGCCCATCTTTAAAACCCGATCAAGCCACCAATTGGCGATGTCCTTCACCAACCACCACGAGGGATGTGGGAAGAGCTTCCTTCGAGATTGAGTTTGCGTAACGCAACTCCTGATTGGTGGAGATGGAACCTTGGCCCCTTAGCCAGGCCTGTCGCAATGATCTACGCCGCCGATCTTCGTCGAGGACCAGACGATCAGCTGCCGCTTGGGGTGTTTCCTGAGGGAGCACGGGTGTGCGGAGGGTGATGCCAAACCCTTGAGCTTCGACTTGAACGTGGCCTTCCATCAGGACCACTTGAAAGGTCCAACCTTCTAACCAACGCAACCGAAAGGGATTTGTCATGAATACCCTTTGGGATTGTTTTCACCCTATGGCGGCCAGCCTTGTCAGCACAGGGCATGTCAGCGAATCCGTTCAGGTGTGACTCGAGACAGGTTTTCGCGCAGACCAAATCCTCGTCATGAAGTGGGACTCAGCAGTAACGCCTTCAAACCCAGCCGTGACGAGCCGAGCCTCAATGTCATCACCGATGTAGTCGCGGTAGTAGGGCTCGTGGAAGAACTTGCGGAAGTTCTCCATCACCACGCTGAATTCCGGTGTGTCAGCTAATTGAATCGAATCGGCCAGCACAAGCACGCCACCAGGTTCCAGCACCCTCCAGGCTTCGTTGATGACGTTCTGACGCGCTTCGCCTGGAAGCTCATGCAGCAAGAACACGCAGGTCACACCCTGCAAGCATCCATTTGCCAACGGGAGAGATTCTCCGTTGCTGCGGATCAGTTGGACGAGGGAGGTTTGGGCATTATTAAGCCAACGATTGGCTTGTCTTAAATAGGCATCGGATAAATCTGTTCCGATGAGTTCAGCGTGGGGAAGAGCGGCCCTTATTTGGTGAAGGGTTCGACCTGTTCCTGTCGCTACATCAAGGATGCGTAAAGAGGCTGGGCTGCGATCTGAGAAGTGCTTAAGACCACG
>ERZ802821.239-NODE-239-length-30751-cov-27.5299_pt1 | contig 30751 bp, 25 predicted proteins | sample MGYA00345648_ERZ802821 | MGnify/ENA primary metagenome ERZ802821 (study PRJEB30503, sample SAMEA104212357) | marine metagenome | biome: Westerlies Biome; feature: [SRF] surface water layer (ENVO:00010504) within the epipelagic zone...; material: water... | reverse complement strand
TGATAATGGCCGGGCGCGCATCGCAGATGAAGTAATCCAGTTCAACCGGCGTGTACCCGGTATTCAGAGGCAGATAGACACCGCCGGCGCGCATTGTTGCCGCGCAAAGCGCCAGCAGGGACGCTGACTTTTCAGCCTGCACCGCCACCCTGTCGCCGGCAGACAGCCCTGCCGCAACAAGTGCGTTGGCAAGCTGTGCCGACTGCGCTGTAAACGCGTCAAAGCGTATGTCACCATCTTCAGTGTGCAGAAAGATGCGATCACTGTCAGCATGCCGGCCAAATGTCTGATCATAGAAATGGTTGTTCATCGCCGGAAGGCTCCTGCCATACAATTTAAGGCATTCGTAGCATAGGACGACTAGTCGGCAACAACAAAGTCGCACCGAAGCTTAAAGCGGTTGCAAGTGATCTGGCTGCAGAGATCTGAGAGCGTCTAGCCGAGTCGACCGAAAAAGGTCATCCGCGCTGCCTCGGACAGGCAAATACCGGGGGCAGTGTTATAGGCCAGAACCACAAGAATGCGGGTGCGCCTGCCGATGGTCTGTGTGACCCGGTGCATTGAATTGCGCCCCCGAAACAGCACCAGCGTGCCGGGCGCAACATCCAGATCGCGCGGCCGGGTCCGGCCATCCAGCACATCTGCAACCGCATCGAAATTCAGATCACCAGCGTCGGCATCGCGCACATCGCGCACATACTGGAACTGGCCCCCATCATCAGGGGCCTGCAGCAGCAGGGTGACGGCAAAGGAAGAATTGTCGAAATGCCAGCCAAGTTCCTGCCCGTCATTGGCAAAATGAACATTGATCGAGGATAACGGGTCGGCATATTCGTATAGCGCTGTCTCGCCCACGACCGTGGCCAGAAACTGCTGGAAAACCGGCGAGTCATAAATGCTGTGCAGCGCCGAGCCTCTGGGCACCTGATCAGTTGTGATGCAGCCTTTCGATGATGTGATTTGCCGGTTAAACACATGGTCGGCTGGCAGGTCATCACGCGGCGGTGTCAGATAGGCATTGTGCGTTGATGCGGTAAAGTAGGCATTTTTCTTTTCCGCCTCGGCCTCGGCGACAAGCGCGTTCAGCGCTGCCGGACGGATGAATCCCGGAATGGTGACAACGCCGTCCGCATCCAGTTGGTCACGGCAGCGCGACACGAAGCGTTCATCAGCGATCGGGCTGGCGTCAACGTCTATGATTGTGTCAAGTTCGGGCACAACATATCCTTCTGAAAGGCTGTTAATAGCCCATTGCGCACCCATCTTTGCGCGGGTCGGAACCAGCCGTCAGAAGGCCTGTTTCCCAGTCAATGGCAATGGCCTGGCTGCCGCCAATCGGGCGTTTTGCTTCACGAATATCATGGCCGCGGGCGCGAAGGGCATCGCATATGTCCGCGCCGACCGGGGCTTCAACCTCGACAAAATCTTCAAACGGGTCGGGAAAGAAACGCGGCGTGTCCATCGCCATCTGCACATCCATGCCGTAATCAAAATAGCGGGTCAGGAACTGCATATGCCCGAAGGCCTGATATTCACCGCCCATCACGCCAAACGACATGGTTGTCTTGCCATTGCGGGTGGCCATGCCGGGAATGATTGTGTGCAACGGGCGCTTGCCGGGTGCCACACCATTCGGATGATCAGGATCGACAACAAAACCCATGCCGCGATTATGCAGCATCACACCGCTTTCAGGTGCCATGATGCCCGACCCGAACCCTTCATAGAGGGTATTGATCAGGCTGCAGGCGTTGCGGTCACGGTCAACAACAGTGATATAGACGGTGCTGCGATGCTGCGGCAGCGTGCTGGCCGGCAGCGGGTGAATGCGGCCTTCGGGCTTGATCTGGCTGCGCAGCGAATCGGCATAGGCAGCGCTCAGCATCTCGGCAACCGGTACATCGCTGAAGGCCGGGTCGGCAAGCACTGCGCCGCGATCACGATAGGCAAGTCGGCCAGCCTCAATTTCATGATGCATGCGGTCTGCTGAAATGGGGTGATCACCGAAGGTGTCAATCCCGCTCATGATGTTCAGCAGCATCAGGGCAATCACACCCTGACCGTTTGGTGGACATTCCCAGATATTGTGATCGCGAAACGCGCCGGTGATCGGCGTCACATAGTCGCCAATCGCCGCATCGAAATCATCCTGCGTATGGGTGCCTCCAATCTGTTGCAGCTTGCCCAGAATATCATCGGCGACCGGCCCCTCATAAAAGCCGGCGCGCCCATCCTTGGCAATGCGCCGCAACGTTGCGGCCAACAGCGGCTGGCTATGGCGTGCGCCAAGCGGGATCGGTCCACCATCGCGCGTGAATACGGCGCGCGCATCGTCGTCCAGCGCGCCGACACTGGCTGCAAAATCGGTGGATACGCGTTGCGTGACCGGATAGCCCTCCTCGGCATAGGCAATGGCCGGGGCCAGCAGTTGGCCAAGGTCCATGCTGCCATGATCGCGGTTCATCTGCACCCAGGCATCAACCGCGCCCGGCACCGTTACCGAATGCGGTGTCTTGCGCTCAATCTTCGAAATGCCCTGTTCAAGAAGCCATTCCGAGCTCAACCCGGTTGGTGCCCGTCCCGACCCGTTGAAGGCGACAATGTCATCACCACCGGCCGGGGAATAGAGGGCAAAGCAATCCCCGCCGATGCCCGTTGAACCCGGCTCGACAACGGCCTGCACAGCACAGGCTGCAATCGCTGCATCGAGAGCGTTTCCGCCCTCCTGGAGAATACGAACGGCTGCCTGTGTCGACAGAGGATGAGATGTGCTGGCCATACCATTCGGGGCAGCAACTGGCGAGCGGCCGGGATATTGAAGATGTCGCATAGATTACGTCCATAAGATGTGAGAGTGAAGACTACTCAACTGGACGGGTGACAGCAAGCCGGCGCGGCATTCTGTTGCGCCGGCGCTGTTGTTTGTGTGGATACTGGATCTGCAAATGCCCCGATGTTCACAAGGCTCAGACCTTCGCGAGGCCAGTATCTATTCGGCTGCTGCCTCCCATTCATCGATCGACGGGCAGGAACAGATCAGATTGCGGTCACCAAAGGCATTGTCCACTCGCCCGACAGGCGGCCAGTATTTATTCGGCTGCCGGTTGCCTTCAGGATTGGCAGCAAGGCTGCGCGGATAGGGATGCTTCCAGTCATCGACCAGCAGCGTGTCGGCAGTATGCGGCGCATTGACCAGCGGATTGTCATCAGCCGGCCATTCACCCGATTCCACGCGGTCAATTTCAGCAGCAATGGACAACATGGCGTCACAGAACCGGTCAATCTCGGCAAGCGATTCTGACTCTGTCGGCTCGATCATCAAGGTGCCGGCAACCGGGAACGACATGGTGGGCGCATGAAAACCAAAATCGATCAAGCGCTTTGCAATATCCTCATTGGTGATGCCGCAGCGGTCCTGAATATCGCGTATGTCGATGATACATTCATGCGCAACCCGTCCTTTACTGCCGGTATAGAGCACCGGATAGCTGTCGGCGAGACGGGATGCCATATAATTAGCCGACAGAATGGCAATCGATGTGGCATCGGTCAGGCCGACTGTGCCCATCATCCGGATATAGGCATAGGTGATCGGCAGAATGCTGGCCGAACCAAAGGGAGCCGCACTGACAGCACCGTCACCATCCAGCGGAGATCCCGGCAGGAAGGGGGCAAGATGCGCCGCAACACCGATCGGGCCAACACCCGGCCCGCCGCCACCATGCGGAATGCAGAAGGTCTTGTGCAGGTTCAGGTGGCTGACATCGGCACCAAATTGTGGCGGCGCGCAATGCCCGACAAGGGCGTTCAGATTGGCCCCGTCGACATAGACCTGACCGCCGGCTTCATGGACGATGTCGCACAGCTCGGCAATCGATTCTTCAAAGACACCATGCGTTGACGGATAGGTGACCATGATGGCGGCAAGCGCATCGCGGTGTGTCTCGACCTTTGCTTTCAGGTCCATGATGTCGATATTGCCGTCATCATCGCACTTGACGACGACAACTTTCATGCCTGCCATCGCGGCCGATGCCGGGTTGGTACCATGGGCCGATTGCGGAATCAGGCAAACATTCCGGTGTCCCTCACCACGCGATTCATGATAGCGGGCGATGGCCAGCAAGCCTGCAAACTCACCTTGCGATCCAGCATTTGGCTGCACTGAAACTGCGGCATAGCCGGTACATTCTGCCAGCAGGCGTTCAAGACGCGTGATCAATTCGCCGTAACCTTTCATCTGGTCGGCTGGTGCATAGGGATGAATGTTGGCAAAGCCGGGCCAGGTGACCGGAATCATCTCGGCTGTGGCGTTCAGTTTCATTGTGCAGGACCCGAGCGGGATCATGCAGCGGTCCAGCGCAAGGTCACGATCGGCCAGCCTGCGCATATAGCGCAGCATTTCCGTTTCGGTGCGGTAAGCATGGAAGACAGGTTGCTGCATAAAGCTGTCCGTGCGCACGACATGTGACGGCAGGTCGCCATACACCTCATCACCGGCACCAGCCCCCAATGCACCAAGAAGCCGTTCCAGCATCTGCGCTGTGCTCGTCTCATCAAAGCTCACAGCAACAGCCCCGTCCATACGCCGCAGATTGATGCCGGCGTCCAGCGCTGCCGTCATCAGGCTGTCTGCATCGTCAGCCGCCTCCAGCGTTACGGTATCGAAAAAGCTGTCATGCCGAATTGTCCGGCCGGCGGCCTTCATCGCTGCCGCAAACTGGCCTGCCAGACCATGTGCGTGACGGGCAATACTGCGCAGCCCTTCAGGCCCATGCCAGACCGCATAGAATCCGGCCATCACTGCCAGCAATACCTGCGCGGTGCAGATGTTCGATGTGGCCTTGTCCCGGCGGATATGCTGTTCGCGTGTCTGCAATGCCAGCCGGTAAGCCATGCGCCCGGCGCTGTCCTGACTGACACCGACCAGCCGCCCCGGAATTGCGCGCTGATATTTGGCAAGCGTCGCAAAGAAAGCGGCGTGCGGCCCACCATTCCCAAGCGGCACACCAAAGCGCTGGGCCGATCCCAGAACAATATCGGCACCAAGCGTGCCCGGGGATTCCAGCAATGTCAGCGCCAGCAGATCACTTGCCACGATGGCCAGACCGCCCACAGCATGAATCGCCTCAATATCCGGTCTGATATCGCGCACAGCACCGCTGCTGCCGGGATAGCTGATCAGCGTGCCAAAAACACCTTCATCACAGGGTGCAGACGGCGCGGTAACATCAATGGTAATGCCAAGCGGCTTTGCCCGGGTGCGCAGAATTGCCAGTGTTTGCGGATGTGTGTCCGGGTCGACCCGGAACATCTGTCCCTTGCCGCGATGTGCCCGAAACGCCATTGCCATGGCCTCGGCGGCGGCCGTGGCCTCATCAAGCAATGAGGCGTTGGCGATATCCATGCCAGTCAGTTCGGCCACCATCGTCTGATAGTTGAGGATCGCCTCAAGCCGGCCTTGCGAGATTTCTGGCTGATAGGGCGTGTAGGCCGTATACCAGGCCGGATTTTCCAGCACATTGCGAAGAATGACCGGCGGGGTATGGCAGCCATAATAGCCCATGCCGATCAGCGACGTGTTGATGATATTGCGTCCGGCAATGGTTGCCAGCTCGTCAAGAATTTCTGCTTCGGACAGTGGCGCGCCGATATCCATGCTGTCATGTCGCAGGATCGATGGCGGGATGACTTCGCCGATCAGGGCATCAACAGATGGCAGATCAAGGCGTGACAGCATTGTCGATATTTCAGCGTCATTCAGGCCAATGTGGCGTGTCACAAAACCTGCCTGCGGGGCGGCTGTGGTCATTCCAAATGATGTTTCGAGCGGTGACATTCCCTTTTCTCCTTCGCTTGTAAAATCGGCGCTTTTAAGGCCGGTATTTCTGTTATCAGTTGGCCGCCTGCCTTACGATTCTGGGGGCGCATGCAGGATGGCCGGCACCTTGGTCACTAGATTGTCGGGTCTTCGAATCTTCGGATCGGCATGGATCAGGCGATCATTGATTTGTAGGCATCCTCATCCATCAACTCGTCCAGCTCGCTGCTGTCCTCAATTTTGATCTTGAACAGCCATGATTCGGTGGCACGATCAGGGGTGATTGATGACAGATCATCCAGCATGGTTTCATTGATTTCGGTAATCTCGCCACTTGCCGGGCTGTAGATGTCCGATGCGGCCTTTACCGATTCAAAGACGGCAACAGCATCGCCTCTGGCAACGGTATTGCCAGCTTCGGGAAGTTCGACAAAAACAATGTCGCCAAGCTGTTCGATGGCATGGGGCGAGATACCGACGGTCGCGGTGTCGCCTTCCAGATTGATCCATTCATGGTCTTCGGTGTAACGCAGCATAATGTCTGTCTCCTGTGTTTCTTCAGCTTGCTCAGCGGCTGTTCAGTTGCGGACGTAACGGTGTGGCACCAGCGGCAAGGCCGCGGTGACAACCGGTGTTTCACGACCGCGTACAACGGCCATTAGGTTGGTGCCGGGGGCGGCAAGGCCGGCATCGACAAAGCCCAGCGCGGCGGGCGCATCCAGCGTCGGTGCAAAGCCACCTGACGTGACGGCGCCGACTGTCTTGCCATCAAGCGCCAGTTCGGCACCATCGCGCACCGGGCGCCCACCTTGTGGCAACAGGCCCGTCAGGATGCGGGCTGTCCCGTTGTTCCATTCTGCCATGATGGTGGCTGCCCCGGGAAAATCGCCAGCCTCGCGACGACGTTTCGACAAGGCAAAGCGCAGCCCGGCGGCAATTGGTGTTATCGATTCGTCAAGTTCATGGCCCCACAGGGGCAGGCCGGCCTCCAGACGCAGCGTGTCACGTGCACCAAGCCCGGCCAGTGTCACATCGGCATCGGCGGCGATTGCCGAAGCAAGGTCGGGGGCGTGGCTGGCTGGCATGGAAATCTCGAACCCGTCCTCGCCGGTATAGCCTGAGCGGGTGACCACGCATTCAGTGCCGGCGAGGGTCATGTTTCTGATCTGCATGAAGGTAAAGCCGTCAAGATCACCGCCAAGGCGGGCCAGAACCTGCGGGGATGCCGGGCCTTGCAACGCCAGCAGTGCCAGATCGCTGCGCACATCCATGGTGACTGACGAATCAAGACTGGCGCGCAGCAGCCCGATATCATGATCGGCGCGGCCAGCATTCACCACCAGCTGCAAAATGTCATTATGGCGGGCGATCATCAGATCATCCAGAACACCGCCAGCATCATTCAGAAACAGCGAATAGCGCACGCGGCCTTCGGCAATAGCACCGGTATCTGTCGGGGTCAGACGTTCCAGCATCGCGCCCGCACCTGGTCCGGTCAGCCAGACCTGGGCCATATGCGATACATCAAACAGACCTGTGGATGCGCGTGTGGCGAGATGTTCGGCCCGAATGCCATCGGCATACTGGACCGGCATGTCCCATCCGGCAAACGGTACCATTCTGGCACCATGCGCGAGATGGAAGTCATGTAGGGGTGTTCGGCGGGACTCCACAACATCTCTCCTGTTTCAACAAAAAGGGTTCATGCCCGGCAAAACCGGTCATGCCCTCTCTGTCTTGAAACCTGAGAGATTTCTCAGTTCTGGTTGGCATAATGCCGTTCAAAACTGATTTTCCCCGTCGGTGGGTGCAGCCGCACCACTTTCCAGAGCGCTCACATGAAGGGAGTACGTTTACCTGAGAGTTTCCAGGGCGTTTGCTCCTTCGGTGGCCGCGCGCCTGATGAACATAGCCCATCACATGCCGCGACACTCTCCCCCCTTATGTATCGAGCCCTGTTACCCTATGCCGCTTTACACCTTTGGGCAAGCCCAATCCGGCCTCTGTAATCTTCCTGGCCAGATAGGGATGAACAGCAATCTGGTGGTTGCGCCAAGCCCCTTCTTTTCCCATATCTTAGAGGTCGTCGATTCGTTCCGAGCTTCCTGCGCAGAGGATTTAGATTAATGCCTGACAGTTGCCCTACATGGGATCTGACCGATCTTTACGAAGGCATTGGCGATGACGCAATTGCCGCTGACCTTGCCCGGTGCCGGCGCGAGGCTGAACGGATGGAGAGCGCGTGGCAGGGCAAGATTGGTAATGCCACGCCGCAGGACCTTGCCACGCTGATTGCCGATTACGAGCAAGTGCTTGAGGCGCTTGGCAAGGCGCAGAGCCATGCGCAGCTGCTGTTTGCTGCCAGCACCACCGATGCGCAGATTGCCCGCCATCATCAATCAATCCGTGAAGCGAGCGCCGATATTGGTGCCAGATTGCTGTTTGTCGAGCTGGAAATTGCGGCCTTGCCGTCTGATCATGTCGACAGATTGCTGGAAACAGCGGAATTTGCCGCATGGCAGCCCTGGCTGCGGCGGGTTCGGGCCTTTGCCCCGCATCAGCTGTCTCCTGATATGGAGCGGATGCTGGCTGAGCGCGCGCCAAGCGGGCGCGGCGCGTGGGTACGGCTGTTTGACGAGACGGCAGCGGGATTGCGCTTTCCCTTTGGCGATGCCGAAGTTACCGAGGCAGAGGTGCTGAACAAGCTGTCCAGCCCCGATGCGGATGAACGGCGCGAGGCTGGTGCCTCGCTGTCGCAGACATTGAAGGCGAATGAACGCCTGCTGTCACTGGTGCTGAACACCATCGCCAAGGACAAGGAGGTGGAGGATCGCTGGCGCGGATTTGCGCGGCCGGTGGCATCGCGCAATCTTGATAATGATGTAGATGACCAGACGGTTGATGCGCTGGTCGCAGCAGTGGATGATCGCAACGCTGATCTGTCGCACCGCTATTACCGGCTGAAAGCTGGCTGGATGGGCGGCGACACGCTGAACTGGTGGGACCGGAATGCCCCACTTCCCAGCGATGATGATCGCAAATTCAGCTGGGACGAGGCGCGTCAGCTGGTGCTTGCGTCCTTTGACGGATTTGATCCGCAGATGGCCGCGCAGGCAGAACCGTTTTTCACCCGCAACTGGATTGACGCCGAACCGCGTGCCGGCAAAAGTTCCGGTGCGTTCTCGCATCCGGTAACGCCCTCAGCGCATCCCTATATTCTGATGAATTTTTCCGGCAAGTCGCGTGATGTGATGACGCTGGCGCACGAGATGGGCCACGGCATTCACCAGCGCCTTGCTGCTGATCGCGGATATCTGATGTCCGACACACCGCTGACACTGGCTGAAACCGCTTCGGTCTTTGCCGAGATGCTGACCTTTCGCCGGTTGGTTGACAGCACGGATGATCCGGCGATCAGGCAACGGCTTCTTGCTGGCAAGGTTGAGGATATGCTGAACACTGTTGTCCGGCAGGTCGCCTTCCACAATTTCGAGACACGCTTTCACGATGCCCGCAGGAATGCCGAGCTGACCAGCGATGAAATCTCGGACATCTGGATGGAAACGCAGCGCGCCGCGTTGGGGCCAGCGATCAAGACAGGCGATGATTATCGTCCGATCTGGGGATATATCCCGCATTTCGTGCACACACCGTTTTATGTCTATGCCTATGCCTTTGGTGATTGTCTGGTGAACGCGTTGTGGCAAACCTACCAGTCTGCACAGGCCGACGGTCAGGCAGCCGATTTTGTTGCCAGCTATCGAAGCCTGCTGCAGGCAGGCGGGACCGAGCGATATGATATCGCCCTGCAACGCTTTGGGCTTGATCCACGTGACCCGGCATTCTGGTCGATGGGGCTGGATATGATCTCTGGCATGATTGATGAGCTGGAAGGGTTGTCCTGATGGCTGAGCAGGATGGTCGTGACGGCGGACGTGTTGGTGGCCGGATTCGCCGCTATGCCCGCGTAACCAGTACGATGACAGGGCTTGCCGCGCGCATGGCGGGCGAGCGCTATCTGGGGATCGAGATTGATCGTGCCAAGCATGCTGCCGATCTGCGGGATGCGCTTGGCGGGCTGAAAGGCCCGATCATGAAGGTCGCACAGATTCTGTCGACAATTCCGGATGCATTGCCACCCGAATATGCAGAAGAGCTGGCCAGCCTGCAGGCTGATGCCCCGGCGATGGGATGGCTGTTCACCCGTCGCCGGATGGCGGCAGAACTTGGCCCGGACTGGCAGCAAAGGCTGAAATCCTTCTCGCGTGAGGCGGTATCCGCAGCCTCGCTTGGCCAGGTTCATCAGGCGGAGGATCTGGACGGCAACCTGCTGGCGATGAAACTTCAATATCCCGACATGGCAACGGCCATTGACGCGGATCTGCGCCAGCTGCGGCTGGTCTTCCAGCTCTATGAGCGGTATGACTCGGCAATATCGACCGGTGATATCTATAGCGAGTTGTCGGAACGCCTGCGTGAGGAGCTGGACTATCGGCGCGAGGCGGCGAACCTGGCACTCTATCAACATATGCTGCGTGACGAGACCTGTGTGCGCCTGCCTGACTATCGTGCAGATATGTCGAGTGACCGATTGCTGACGATGAGCTGGCTGGAAGGCACCCGCGTGATGCCGTTCCTTGAAACCCGCCCGTCGCAGGAGGTCCGCAACGAGATCGCGAAGAATATGTTCCGCGTCTGGTACGTGCCGTTCTATTTCTATGGTGTTATCCATGGTGACCCGCATCTTGGCAATTATTCGCTGACCGAGGACAACCGGATCAATCTGATGGATTTCGGGTCGATCAGGCTGTTTCGCCCGTCATTTGTGGGCGGGGTGATTGATCTGTATCGCGCGTTACGCGATCAGGATGAGGCGCTGGCTGTGCATGCTTATGAAAGCTGGGGTTTTCACGGGCTCGACCGAGAGGCGATCGAGGTTTTGAACATGTGGGCGGAGTTCATTTATGCGCCACTGCTGGAAGACCGTGTACGGCCTATTCAGGCCTTGCGTAATGGCAGTGCCGGACGCGACCTTGCCGGCAAGGTTCATGGCGAACTGAAGCGCATCGGCGGCATTCGCCCGCCACGTGAATTTGTGTTGATGGACCGCGCCGCGGTGGGCCTTGGATCGGTCTTCATGCATCTGGGTGCCGAGGTCAACTGGCACACACTGTTCCATGAACTGATCGACGATTTTGACCGGCAAAAGCTGGCAACGCGCCAGCGCGAGGCCGCTATCATCGCCGGCATCCCCGAAGAGCTGGTGCAAGAAGCCAGCTGACGGGGCCGGGGTCTGTCCGGTCAACGTCACTTCATTGCAGAATGCCTATCGCCGGTCGCTTACGGAAGACTGGCTGCTTATGGAAGGCTGGACAGAATCTGGTCGAGCGAAGACTTGGCGTCACCATAAAGCATCCGCGAATTATCCTTGAAGAACAGCGGATTCTCGATCCCGGAATAGCCGCGTCCCTGACCACGCTTTGAGATGATGACCTGACGGGCCTTCCATGCTTCGAGCACCGGCATGCCGGCGATCGGACTGCCCGGATCATCTTGCGCGGCCGGATTGACGATATCATTGGCACCCAGAACGATCACGATATCGGTCGTCGGGAAATCATCATTGATCTCGTCCATCTCCAGAACAATGTCATAGGGGACCTTGGCTTCTGCCAGCAGCACATTCATGTGCCCCGGCAGACGGCCAGCGACCGGGTGAATGGCAAAGCGGACATTCTTGCCCTGTGCTCGGAGCCGGCGGGTGATTTCTGAAACGGCACCCTGCGCCTGTGCCACGGCCATGCCATATCCCGGCACGAAAACGATCTCCTGTGCATCTGCAAGATCGGCGGCTACAGACGCCACATCGGTGGCGATCATCTCGCCCTCGACCTCTTGTGCCGAGGACGTCGCTGTACCCCAGCCACCCAGAATGACCGACAGGAAGTTCCGGTTCATCGCCCGGCACATGATATAGGACAGGATCGCACCTGAAGCGCCGACCAGCGCGCCGGTGACGATCAGCAGATCATTGCCAAGCAGGAATCCGGTGGCGGCAGCTGCCCAGCCGGAATAGGAATTCAGCATCGAGACAACAACCGGCATGTCAGCGCCGCCAATGGCCATCACAAGATGCGCGCCAAAGATCAGCGCAATGGCTGTCATCAGATACAGCGTCCAGATGCCGGCATGATTGAGATACATGAACCCGAGCCAGATACAGGCAGCAACGGCAATCAGGTTCAGTATGTTGCGGCCAGGCAGCGTCAGCGGCTTGCCATCCATGATGCCGGCAAGTTTGGCAAAGGCGACGATGGATCCGGTGGTGGTCACCGCGCCAATGAAGACGCCCAGAAACACTTCCACCTCATGGATGATCTTTTCGGTCGAGGTCAGGCCGCTGGGCGGTGCCAGTTCCGAATTGATGCCGATAAAGACAGCTGCCAGACCGACAAAGGTATGCAGCGCTGCCACCAATTGCGGCATGCCTGTCATTTCAACACGCCGGGCCACGACCAGACCAATCACCGAACCGACAGCGATCATGATGATCAGAATGCCCGAGATGGTGACCTGCGGGCCAAAAATGGTAGCACCCACAGCAAGGGCCATGCCGACAATGCCGAACCAGACGGCGCGCTTGGCACTTTCCTGATTTGACAGCCCGCCAAGTGACAGGATGAACAGCACGCTGGCAGCAATATAGATGGCGGTAACGATATTAGCAGTCATTGGATATTTCTTTCCCGCCTCAGCTTTTCTGGAACATGGCCAGCATGCGGCGCGTTACCATGAACCCGCCAACAATGTTGATCGTCGCAATCAGCACCGAAATGCTGGCAAGGATCATGACAATGCCATTTGAGGAGCCGATCTGGAGGAGCGCCCCCAGAATGATGATGCCGGAAATGGCGTTGGTTACCGCCATCAACGGTGTGTGCAGCGCGTGGCTGACATTCCATATGACCTGAAAGCCGACGAAGCAGGACAGGGCAAATACAATGAAATGCTGCATGAAGCTGGCTGGCGCGTAGGCACCGACAAGCAGCATGAACAAGCCGCCGCCAACCAGAAGGCCAATTTGCTGCCGGCCCGCCTTGCGATGCGCCGCTGCTTCCTGCGCAGCTTTTTCTTCGGGCGTCAGCTCTGGCGGCTTTTCAGGCGCTGGTGCCTTGCCGATGGCCTGAACTTTCGGGGCTGGTGGCGGATAGGTGATCTCGCCGGCATGCACCACCGTCGCGCCGCGAATCACATCATCTTCCATATTGATGGTCACCTGACCGTCCTTTTCAGGTGTCAGATCATCCAGCATATGACGGATATTTGTGGCGTAGAGGGTTGAGCTTTGCGATGCCATACGGCTTGGAAAATCGGTGTAGCCGACAATGGTCACGCCGTTATCCGAGGTCACCACCTGGTTTGGCACTGTCAGATCACAATTGCCGCCCTGTTCAGCCGCCAGATCGACCACAACCGATCCCGGCTTCATCAGCGCAACCATTTCGGCAGGCCACAGCTTTGGCGCGGGCCGCCCCGGAATCAGCGCTGTCGTGATGACGATATCAATTTCAGGTGCCTGTTGGCGGAACAGTGCCATTTCCTTTTCGATGAATTCGGGTGAGGCAGGTTTGGCGTATCCGCCTTCGCCTGATCCATCTTCCTCGAATTCCAGCATCAGGAAATCGGCACCCATCGATTCAATTTGCTCGGCCACTTCCGGGCGCACGTCAAAGGCACGGACAATCGCCCCAAGCGAAGTGGCGGTACCGATCGCGGCAAGCCCGGCAACACCGGCACCGATCACCAGAACCTTGGCTGGCGGCACCTTGCCGGCGGCTGTAATCTGCCCGGTAAAGAAACGGCCAAACTGGTTTCCGGCCTCGATCACTGCACGGTAACCGGCAATGTTCGCCATTGACGACAGGGCGTCCATCTTCTGGGCGCGGCTGATTCGCGGCACCATATCCATCGCGATGGCATTCGCACCGGCAGCTTTGAAACTGTCCAGCAAATCGGCATTCTGTCCGGGCCAGAACAGGCTGATCACAGTCTGGTCGGCGCGCAGATGTTTTTCTTCCTTTTTGATGACACCGCGGACCTTGACCACGATATCTGACTGCTTCCACAGGCTGGCTGCGGTCTTGGCTATGGTGACGCCAGCCTCTTCATACAGGGCATCCGCAAATCCGGCATCCTGTCCGGCACCTGTTTCAACAACGCATTCATAACCAAGTTTGATCAGCTGACGCGCGCTGTCCGGAGTCATGGCGACGCGCTTTTCATCAGCCAGCAATTCTTTTGGGCATCCGACTTTCATTTGGCATTCCTGTCCGCGGCAATCCGTCCACCGCGCATATTCGTGTCATGTTCCTGCCCACTTTGGACCGTTCAGCATCCAGCAAACAAGGGTAAGATTGTTAAGGGATTTTTGCGTTTAGCGCTATAATACCGGTGCCGTTTTCACCTCTGTGTCACGTTCCGGTATATCGGGTGATGGCAGCGGGCGTGCTGCTGGCGTCCATTATTCGGTGAAGGTGTCGTCATTGCGTCAGCTTCAAGGTCAGGATTTTCAAACCTGTGACGCCGAACAGCAGCGCAAAGACCGATTCGAACCAACGTCGCGCACCGGCGTAAAGCCGCGCCAGCACCGTGTTTGAAAACAACAGCGCGTAGGCAATGAAGATTGACCCGTTGCAGAGCCCGACGACAAGAACAACAAGGGCCAGATCAGCTGCTCCGGTTCCGGCAGGCACGCCAATCGAAAACAGGGTTCCAAAAAATAGCACAGGTTTCGGGTTGGTCAGATGCAGCATCACGCCGGCGGTAAAATAACCGTGCGGGGCGTTCATTTCAGCCATCGCGGCATGGGTGTCTGACATCGCTGCGCGCAATGACCGGAATGCCAGATACAAGAGATAGGCCGCACCGCAATAGCGTACAGCTTCCAGAATCCAGACATGAGCCATCAAAATAGCACCAACGCCAAGGGCGGCAGTGATGGACCAGATGTAGGAACCGGTGATGATCCCGGCGGCAAGCAGCAGCCCGGCTGGCCGGCCATGGCGCATAGATATACCAGCAATGCCAAGCGTCGCCGGCCCCGGACTGGCTGAGGCTACGATCCCTGCACCAAGCATCAATGGCCAGTTCAATTCGTCCATGGGTGTCGGCTCGATTGTTTCCGGGATCAGTGTATGCCGCATTAACCAACACGCGCCAGGCAGCTGGTTTTGCCGACAGGCTGGTGGTCGGTGAAGGCCAGGCTGATGGCCAGTGAAGCCAAGGAATGACAAAACCCGGTGTCGACAAAACCCGGTGTCGGTAAAATCCGCAATCACCAAAACCCGGAAACAACAAAAGCCGCCAAGCAATGCCAGGCGGCTCGTTTGCAGTTATGACGCGCGAAAAAACCTATCGCGAAAGAGGGGCCTAATAGCCCTCACGCTCCATGCGCTTGCGCATAAGCTTGCGGACCCGGCGGGTCGATTCGGCAGCTTCACGTGCCCGGCGCTCTGACGGCTTTTCATAAGCGCGACGGTTCTTCATCTCGCGGAACACGCCTTCGCGCTGCAGCTTTTTCTTCAGGACGCGCAGCGCCTGATCAACATTGTTATCTCGTACGGTTACGTACACGGTATGTCACTTCCTTTTTGCAAATACGGCTGCAGGACTAAAGTCCCGCGCGCCCCAAGGACGCCAAATCTTGAACAGGATCGGGGTTTTAGCATGATGAAAGCCGGTCTGTAAAGATGCGGCGCACAGGAAAAAATTGACGCACGCGACCGCTTGGCACTGGCGTTCGGTGTGGATTTGGTCATATCTTGATGTGAGGGGGAAATCTGATCGACCATAAAAAGACATCGTCAGGCCTGAAGAGCCGACAAACGACCTTTCCTCGATCGCTTTGTCGGACGGCAGAATTGGCCACGATGTGGACGCAGATATGACCGATTCCAATAAAAATTCCAGCATGAATGCCGATAAAGACGCGGGCATGTACCACGCGCCCGATCCTGATGCCACCGCCATTGTCGAGGCAGCGTTGATCCATATCCCGTTCGACGGGTGGAGCGATGCGGCACTGAAGGCGGGCGCTGCCGATGCAGGCCTTTCGCCCGACGACGTTGTGCGCCTGTTCCCTGGCGGGGCACTGGACGCCATTCTGCTGCATTCACAGCTTGCCGATATTTCAATGGTCGACGCGTTTGAGTCGATGACTGACCGGCCTGACCGCGTGCATCTGATGATCCGTGAGCTGATCCTGATTCGTCTTGATCAGGCTGCCTTGCATAAAGAGGCTGTGCGGCGGGCGCTGGCTATGCTGGCGCTTCCTGCCAATGCGCTGGTTTCAGCACGTGCGCTTTATGCCACCGTGGATACCATGTGGCGTGCTGCCGGACAGATGGACACCGACTTTTCCTTTTATACGAAGCGGGCGACGCTGGCGGCTGTTTACAGCTCGACCCTGCTTGCCTGGCTGGCGGACACCAGTGGCGACCCCGCGAATATCGAGAGTTTCCTTGATCGCCGGCTTGGCGATGTAGCGAAGATACCGAAAGCCACCGCACCGATGCGCGGCATCATGGAAGGTGGCCGCCGGTTTGCCGAAGGGGTATTCGGGGCTGCCAGCCGTCGCGCGCGGCGCTGATATCCGGCATAATCAATCAATAACCTGGATGCCGACAGCTGTGTGCTGCGCTGCGAGACGCTGCGCGGTTGCAGGACAGCCTGTCCAAACAGGTGGCATTTGCCAGCGGATAGGCTATAACCGCCTCCGCGATTGAATAACTTCAAGCCGGAAAGTACAGAACGCAACATGCCGATCAAGGTGCCAGACAATCTGCCAGCGCTCGACGACCTGCAAAAAGAGCAGGTTGATGTGATGACTGACAAGCAAGCGATTCGTCAGGATATACGGCCTTTGAAGTTGCTGCTGCTGAATTTGATGCCAAAAAAGCAGGATACCGAGATTCAGTTTGCGCGGCTGTTTGGCAATTCGCCCTTGCAGATCGAAATGATCCTGATGACAACGGCAAGCTATACGCCGCGCCATACCGAGCAGGGCTATCTGCGGCGCTTTTATCGCCAGCTTGAAGACGTGCAGGACGATTATTTCGACGCGTTGATCGTCACCGGTGCGCCGGTTGAACGGCTGCCCTTTTCAGATGTGGCGTATTGGGAAGAGCTCACACAGATCATGGACTGGTCGCGAACGCATTGTTTCCGCCGGCTTGGCATTTGCTGGGGTGCGCAGGCGCTGCTCTATCATTTGCACGGGGTTGAGAAGCATGATTGCGGTGAAAAGCTGTTTGGCATTTTCCGCCACAGCCTGATCCACAATAGCGGACGGCTGCTGCGCGGCTTTACTGACACGTTCCCGATGCCCGTATCACGCTATACCGAAAACCGCCGGGCCGACCTGGAAAGGGTGGGGATCGAGGTGCTTGCCGAAAGTGTCGAGTGCGGCCTTGGTATGGCGCGCCACCCGCATAGCGGTGATCTGTTTGTGCTGAACCATCTGGAATATGACGCCGATACGCTGGCGTCCGAATATCGGCGCGATCAGAAAGAGGGGCTGCCCACACCCCTGCCGCAAGATTATTTCCCGGGTGATGATCCATCCGCAACGCCGGTCAATTTCTGGCGGCCATACGCGTTTTTGCTGCTCAGCAACTGGATCAATGATCTGTATCAGGCCACGCCGTTCGATCTCACATCGCTTGGTGACAACTGACCCTGAATTCACTTTCTTTAGGTCAGGTGCGCCGAAAGTCAGGATTCCGGCAACTGGCGCGTGGCGTGTCCCATTTTCCGGTTGGTGTGGGCATCCGGCTTGCCATACAGATGCAGATGCACGCCGTTACTTGCCAACAGGTCTGGGACCTGCTGCATGTGCTGGCCAAGCAGATTGTCCATTTGCCAGCGCCCATAGGCAGATGTATCGCCAAATCCGAGGCCGGCCAGCACCCGCGCAAGCTGGGTGAACTGACTGCTGGCGCAGCCCTCGATCGTCCAGTGAAATGAATTATGCGGCCGCGGCGCCATTTCGTTGAACAGCAGCCTGTCATCACTGGTCACAAAGAATTCGACGGCCAGCACCCCGAAAAGACCAACCTCATCGGCAAGGGCGGCTGTGGCCTGCTGTGCTTTTTCTGCCAGCGATGACGGAATGGTGGCAGGTGCAACGGTGCGCGCCAGAATGCCGTTTTCATGGGTGTTCTGGCTGACCGGAAAATGGGCGATGCTGCCATCCGGTGCGCGGGCAACAAGGCAGCTGATTTCAAACGCGAAATCGATCTTTTCTTCCAGGATTGCATCATCGCTGCCAAAGCTGTCAAAGATTGCGCTGGCATCGTCACCGCTGGCCACCCGGCGCTGTCCCTTGCCATCATAGCCAAGACGGCATGTCTTCAGAATGCCGTCCCCGCCCAGTTCTGTCAGCGCGCCGTCAAGTCCGGTTGCTGATGTAACAGGCCAGAAACGCGGTGTGTCGATGCCAAGGCGTACTGCCAGCGTCTTTTCAGCAACACGATGTTGCGCGGTGCGCAGGGCTGCCTCCCCCGGACTTGCCGGGCAATGCGCGGAAATCTGTTGCATGACCTCGGCCGGGACATTTTCAAATTCGCTGGTCACCACGTCAACGGATGCCACAAAGTCATTCAGCGCCGCCAGATCATCATAGGCCGCCTCGGTCCAGCGGCTGGCCACTGATGCGGCCGGGCTTGCCGCGGCGTCCGGGGCATAAATGTGGGTGTCGATGCCAAGCTGCGCGGCGGCAATTGCCAGCATGCGGCCCAGCTGGCCACTGCCAAGAATGCCGATGCAACGGGACGTTGTCATGAGGGTGTTTCGGCCACCGACAGCGTCTGCGCTTCGCGCCAGCTATCCAGACGGCCAGCGATATCACTGTCACCAATGGCCAGAATCTGCGCAGCCATAAGGCCGGCATTCTTGGCACCGGGTTTGCCGATTGCCAGTGTGCCAACCGGCACACCGCCAGGCATCTGCACAATCGACAGCAGCGAATCCATACCTTTCAGGGATTTGGACTCGACCGGCACGCCCAAAACCGGCAGGCGTGTATTGGCTGCCAGCATGCCCGGCAGATGTGCAGCCCCGCCCGCGCCGGCAATGATCACCTTCACCCCGTCTGCAGCCGCCGTGCTGGCAAAGTCTGACAGTCGGCCGGGGGTGCGATGCGCAGAAATAATGCGCGATTCGAAACCGATGCCGAGTTCTTCAAGAATCGTTGCCGCTTCCTGCATGGTGTCCCAGTCAGACTGGCTGCCCATGCAGATCACAACAGGTGCTTGGGGTGTGGTCATGTCTCGAACTCTTGCCTAAAGATACTTTCGATGTGCTGTGCGAATGTGGGCGCCGCGTGTCAGGCGATTATATCGGGAAGAATGCGGCTGCGGATCAGTTCTATCTCGTCTTTCAGTCCCAGCTTGCGCTTTTTCAGGCGCTGCAGCTGGAGCTGGTCAAACGGCGTATCGGTTCCAAGCTGGCCAATGACATCGTCAAGATCACGATGTTCGCTTTCCAGTTCACCCAGCCGCGCGCGAAGCTGCTGCTGTTCCCTGATGTCAGCGTCACCCACTGGCCCGGTTCCTCTTTTCTGTCTGTCCTTTTGCCGTTTCCGGGCCTATGGCAGTTCGCTGATATCCTGCACCTGTTCTTCAACATGCGGGGTGCCGCCGGCCTTCTCGATGGCAGCGTCGAGGTCTGTTTGCTTGCACAATCCCAGCATCGCCGGATGTTTGGCTGAAATATTGCTGATATTCCAGTGCGTGCGTTCACGGATTTTTGTAATCGTTTCCTTGGTCGTGCCGATCAGCTTGACGATCTGTGCATCCTTCAGTTCAGGATGATGCTTGACCAGCCATGCAATGCCATCCGGCTTGTCACCGCGGCGGGCAACCGGCACATAGCGTGGGCCCTTGGTGCGGCGGTTTGGTGTTGGCAGATCGGATTCGGCAAGTTTCAGCCGGCCACTGGGATCGGATTCGCACGCCTCGATCACCGCGCGGGTCAACTGACCGTTCTGCACCGGGTCATAACCCTGAATACCGATACCGGTCTCACCATCAGCGATTGACTGCACCTCAAGCGGGTGAAGGCTGCAAAAATCTGCAATCTGGTCAAAGGACAGTGCCGTGTTGTCAATCAGCCAGACGGCCGTCGCCTTTGGCATCAATAGCTGTGTCATCATTACCTGCTTTCTGCGTCACGGCCATTGTCAGGCCGGCGCACTCTCGCGTTTAACTAACGGGAAACGCCTTGTTATACTGTCACCGCACGCCGAATGCAAAGCCCTTTGCGCGCATGATGTCTGTTGATGTGCAGATGGACAAAATGGAGGATAAGCATGGATGAAGAACTGGATGCAATGAAGCCGGCCAGCACCGCCGCTGAAATGGAACGCTGGAATGTGGCTGACTTGCAGGCCTATATCGACAGGATGCGTGCCGAGATTGCGCGCGTGGAGGCGATCATTGCCGAAAAAAGCACGGTGAATGCGGCGGCAGATGCCCTGTTTCGCGACCCGTCCTGACTGCGTGTTGGCTGAACACCGATCAGGCGCTGTCGGTGCGTGCCAGTTGCGGCAATGGCAACATCCAGTCCGGCAGTGACAGTGTTGCCGGTGCGCCGTCAATCTGTGCCGTTGCATCACCAGCATGAAGCCGATGCAGATCGGACAGTTTCATGGCGGCAAGGCAAATGCTGCCTGTGCCGATATTACTGGTGCTACTGGTGCTGAGAACGGTGCCAAGCGACTTGCCGTCATCGGTAATCGCCGCCCCTGTTGTGGCGGTGGCATCAGCAAGGATAAAGGGCGCCAGACGACGTTTGACCAGCCCGCGATAATGCGTGCGGGCTGTTACTTCCTGACCGACATAACACCCCTTTTCAAAATCCACAGCGCCAAGCCGGTCAAGCCCGGCTTCCAGCATCAGCGCGCGTTCTGGGGTCAGATCGACTGGCCCTTGCGGCACGGCGGCACCGATGCGCACCGCATGCCACATATCAAGCGACGTCGGTTCAGCATCGCTGCCTGGTGCATTGGCAGATGCGCCAACCGGTGCCAGCAGACGCCAGCCAAGATCGGGGTGCCGGGTGTCGCGCATAGCCTCGGCGGGTAGTAGATTGTCGGGTGAATCATTGCTCCCCCAGATGATCCAGACTGAAAGACCTGTTTCATGTGTCAGATCAACCGGCCGGCGCAGACGATAGCGACGAAGACGGGTGTACAGCTCGTCCACCTGTTCCGCATCGCATTCGATCATAAATCCGTCATCCGTACGGCTGATCAGGAAATCCACAAGGACACGGCCTTGCGGGGTCAGCAGCGCGCTGGCGCGCACCGTATCGTCGGGCAAGGTCTCGACATTGGCTGTGATCAGCGATTGCAGAAAATCGGTGGCATCGGTGCCGGACACACGGAGCAGGCGGCGCTGGTCATCGCGTGCGATAAATCCTGTGTTGCCTTTTACTTTCATATGGCCTGTTGCTTTCATATGGCCTGTAATCCTTGCGTGACCTGTGTGTTTGTTATGACCAGCGATACGGGTTCTGGCGGGTTAATTTGCAGGTGCCGTTTCTGTGATCTCGCCATTATATCGGGCGATATAGAACCGCCGTTTTGAGGCCCAGATGCATCTGTCATCATCCGGCCAGATTTCGCGATAATCGGGCGTATCTCGAAAATAGAAAACCTGTTTGCAGAAAAGATAGCGCACATGAATGCGGTCTTCCAGAATGTCCAGCTTGCCGCGATCTGCGGTGGTGATGCTGATCGATGGGCGGTCCCGGCGAAAGCATTGTCCAACCTTCTCGCCGCGGCAGGCGGTCTCGTCCGACGCGGTAATGCGCACATAAGTCAGGCGCCCGTCCGAAAAGCGAAACCCTTCATCATCAAACATCGCGCAGCCATCATCCGGCGCGCGCTGGCGCTGGGCAAATTCGCAGGTAAACCATGTGCCGTCCCAGCTTGTATCTGCGCGTGCTGACGTCGGCAGGCTGAAACATGCCAATGCCATCATCATGGCAGTGATCGATATCCAGACATGTTGAATGGCCTGATGGGCAATCGGGTCTGGAAGGTTTGTTGGGCTGCGCACCTGTCTGGTCCTGTTATTCCGGTTTGTGTCTGTCATGCCGCGCCGGCCAGCCGGCCAGCCGGGTTTGCTTTCAGCATTCGCATCGCCGCGATTTGTGACAGCACTGCCAAGGCGATGTTCAACCCCATCAATGTTGCCATGCCGAACCCAAGGTCAATCAGCAGCCCCATGAGCATGGGCGACAATGCCGAGGAAAATACGCCAAGCGGCATAAATACGGCTTTTACCTCACCTAGATAGCGTGTGCCATAAAGTTCTGCCAATGCTGCCGATACTGCCGCATGCGGCATGCCGGATGCCAGGCCGAAAAAGATAAAGAATATCAACACACCGAACGGTCCATCGCCCAGCCACAATGCAAGGCAGGCAAGGGTGATCGGGAACAGCGTATGCGGGGCAACGCGGCGCGCCGAATAACGGTCAACCAGCTGTCCGGCCACCAGCGTGCCAATCACCGCAAAGGCCGCATAGAAAACATAGTGTGCGGCCCAGGTCGTCAAGGTGACGCCGGCAACCTCGGACAGATAAATCTGATGGAACAGCAATCCGGTTACCGAAAATCCGGGCACCATTGTCAGCCAGATCACACCAATCCAGAATCGCCTGTCACGCAGCACCGCACGGCGCCGCCAATGTGTTATGCCGTCAATGGTGATGATATCTTCTGACCCGCTGTCATCAATGCCGGCAGACGCTGCTGCGGCCCGCACGCCTTCCAGACCGCCACCATCCTGAAAGCGGGTTCGTCGTGTCAGAACGGGCAGGAAGGGAACCAGTCCGACCAGCGGGATCAGCGGCAGTAACAACCACAGGGTGCGCCAGTCCAGAAAGGCAAGCAGGGCCACGACCGAGGCAGGCCCGACAGATTCCGCCGCCGTCATGCCCATCTGCGCCAGCGACAAGGCGCGTCCACGCGCCGCCACATAACGCCGCGCCATTGCGGTTGTGTGGGTGTGTGATGTCATGCCCTGTCCGAACAGACGCAGCAGATATAACCCGAACACCAGTGTGACCACGGAAAATACCTGGCTGAACAGCATCGCAGATGCACACAGACAGCAGATCACGAACAGCGCCAGCCGCTCAACGCGCATGGTGTCCGCCAGCTTGCCAAGCCACACCAGACTGATCGCACTCGCGGTTGTTGCCAGCGCGTAATAGCTGCCAAACGCACCATGTGACAGACCAAGCTCTGCCCTGATTTCAGCTGAAAACAGCGAGATGAAGAATGTCTGGCCAAGTGACGAGCAGAACGCCATCGCCATGCCGAACAGCAGAAAGCGCCACTCGACGCGGACAAATTCGGCCGTGCCGACCTGAAGCCGTCCATGTGCAGGGGAGGGGGAATTCATAGGCGCATATTTTCACGAGACCGGAGTCGGCACAAGCACCGGTCTTGAAACCTCGCACGCCAATCCATAAATAAAACACATACAAAACTGCTCCAGCATAAAAAATGTCAAAATATGGTGCTGGCAGGGGCAGGGTGCCGCCAATTCGCGCATACTGGACTGCGGCTTGCATGCCGTTGGTCTGGTGCCAACTGGTGGTCGCGTGGAAGTTTCACTCCGAGTCTGTGGGCGTGGGCGAGGTTTCTGCAGCGCGGGGAAGAGCCGGAGAAGGAGTGGCAAGATGCAGATGGACAAGCTGACGACGCTGGTGCGCAACGCTGTCATGGCGGCGCAGAATGACGCGCTGGCCCGCAATCATCAGAAACTGACCGCCATGCATGTGCTGACAGCATTGCTGGCCGATGACAATGTAACCCTGCGCAGCCTTGTCGGGCGCGCCGGAGGTGATATTTCCGTGCTGCAAGCCGGCTTGGACAAGGCGCTTGCCGCCATGCCGTCGGTGACCGGATCAGGTGCTGACCAGATGCAGCTTGATATGGATCTGGCGCGTGTGATGCAGGCTGCCGAGGCCGAGGCACGCAGCCTGAATGACAGCTTTCTGGCAGTTGATGCGCTGTTGATCGCGATGGTCAGGAGCAAGGGCGAGATCGGCAAGATTCTGTCTGCTGCCGGTCTGGATGCTGGCCGCCTTGCGACCGCCGTCACCGACATGCGAAAGGGGCGAACCGCCGATAGTGATGCCGCTGAAGACAGTTATGAAGCGCTGGCGAAATTCACATCGGACCTGACCGATGCGGCACGCCGCGGCAAGCTTGACCCGGTGATCGGACGTGAGGCCGAAGTGCGCCGGACCATTCAGATTCTGTCACGCCGGACCAAAAACAATCCGGTACTGATCGGCCAGCCCGGCGTTGGCAAGACGGCCATTGCCGAAGGGCTGGCGCAGCGGATCGTCAATGGGGATGTACCGCAGGCGCTCGCCAACAAGGCGCTGTTGTCGCTGGATATGGGGGCACTTGTCGCCGGTGCGAAATATCGTGGTGAGTTCGAGGAACGTCTGAAATCGGTATTGAAGGAGGTTGAGTCACGCGACGGCGAGGTGGTGCTGTTCATTGACGAGATGCATCAGCTTGTCGGCGCTGGAAAAACCGACGGGGCGATGGATGCATCGAACCTCTTAAAGCCGGCGCTGGCGCGTGGTGAGCTGCGCTGTATCGGCGCAACAACGCTGGATGAATATCGTCAGTATGTGGAAAAGGACGCGGCATTGACCCGCCGGTTCCAGCCTGTCTTTGTTGATGAGCCAACGGTCGAGGACACGATTTTCGTGTTGCGCGGGCTGAAGGAAAAATACGAGCTGCATCACGGTGTGCGAATCACGGATGACGCGCTGATCGCCGCTGCCAGGCTGTCGCAACGCTATATCGCCGAGCGCTTTTTGCCCGACAAGGCGATCGATGTGATGGATGAGGCGGCAAGCCATCTGCGCATCCAGTCGGACAGCAAGCCGCCCGAGCTTGATGCCACCGATCGCGCGATCATCCAGCTGAAGATCGAACAGGCTGCCTTGCAGAAAGAAAGTGCCAAGAGTGCCGGCAAGCGGCTGCAAGCCATCGCCGAAGAACTGGCCGAGCTGGAAACAGTGTCGGCGCGGCTGACCGAGGAATGGACCAAGGTAAAGACGCAAATGTCAGAAGTGGCCCGCCTGCAGCAGGACCTGGAGGATGCCCGCCATGCGCTGGAAGTGGCGCAGCGTGAAGGCAGGCTGGAAGCTGCTGCCGAGTTGGCCTATGGCCGGCTGCCGGGTCTGGAACAGGAGCTTGCGGCTGCCAAGGATGCTGTTTCGGTGTCCGAGCTGGTCGATGAAGAGGTAACGGATTCGCAGATCGCCGCAGTAATCAGCAGCTGGACCGGTATCCCGGTCGACAAGATGCTGGAAGGTGAGCGTGAAAAGCTGTTGGCAATGGAGGCTGCCATCGGCCAGCGGCTGATCGGTCAGGATGAGGCGGTCAGTGCGATTGCCAATGCCACCCGCCGGTCACGTGCCGGGCTTTCCGATCCGAACCAGCCCATGGGCAGCTTCCTGATGCTGGGCCCGACCGGTGTTGGCAAGACCGAAATGGCAAAGGCGCTTGCCAGCTTCCTGTTTGATAATGACGGCGCGATGCTGCGCATTGATATGTCGGAATATATGGAAAAGCATGCGGTGGCACGTCTGATCGGGGCGCCGCCCGGCTATGTCGGTTATGAAGAAGGCGGCACGCTGACCGAAGCTGTGCGCCGACGTCCCTATCAGGTCGTGCTGTTTGACGAGATCGAGAAGGCGCATCCCGATATCTTCAACATTCTGCTTCAGGTGCTGGATGAGGGTCATCTGACCGACGGTCATGGCCGACGTGTCGATTTTGCCAATACCATTGTTCTGCTGACGTCGAATATCGGGGCTGATCATCTGCTCGCGCTTGATGATAGTGAGGACAGTGATGCCGCGCGTGATGCGGTTATGGCGGATGTGCACTCAACCTTCCGTCCGGAATTTCTGAACCGGCTTGACGAGATCCTGTTGTTCCACCGTCTGGCACCATCGCATATGGGGGCTATTGTCAGTATCCAGTTTGCCAGACTGCAGGCACGGCTTGCCGACCGCGGGGTCAGCTTGCGCCTGAGTGATGATGCTGCTGACTGGCTGGCAAAACGTGGTTATGATCCGCAGTTCGGCGCGCGGCCCCTGCAACGGGTGATCCAGAATGCAGTGCAGAACCCGCTTGCCCAGGCGCTGCTTGAAGGCCGGTTCGGTGATGGTGATCTGGTCGAGGTGCGCCTTGATCCGGCGGATGACGGCCTGATATTTGGGTTTGCCTCGCCAGATGAAGACGGCACGGCAAAAGGGGCGCTGACTGACAGTGCAAGTGACGCCGCAGGGCGGGCGTAGCGGCATTCCTGCAGCGGGCCCGTCAGGTATCCCCGCCTGATCACAAGATCGACCTGATCACGACATTCAGCCCGCAGAATTTGCAACCCGCAGAATTTGATAGACAGGCGCGCGGCGCTGTCCCTAGCATGATGCGCGCGCGGCAGGCTGGCAGCGGCCTTGTTGCGGGATGTATCACAGCACTTTGTTGTTATTACATATTTCTTTGTTATCAGGGGACCGAATGGCACTTTTGCAACCGAACACAGAGATGCCTTTCAACATCACGCGGATCAGCCATGTTGTGCTGACAAGCCGTGACCTCGATGCCACCCGCTATTTCTATGAGTCCGGTCTTGGTCTGGAGGTAACCTTCCATGATTCTGAACGGTTGGCTTTGCGCGCCATCGAAGAGCCGGGCATGTTCTCGCTGCTGTTCGAAAAGGTGACAGATGACGGCCCAGGCACCTGCCGAACGGTTGGTTACCGGATGTATACCGATGATGATCTGAAGCGTGCGCATGACTGGTTTCATGAACGCGGCATGGCTGCTGAATTTGTCGACCGGCCCTTTCAGGGGCTGACCTTGCGCATCACCGATCCGGTGGGTGTGCCGGTGGAATTCTGCGCGACGATGGACCAGCACACCAACCGGATGCGCCAGTTCCATACCCATGCCGGCGGCAAGCTGGTCTATCTGGATCATATCCAGATTGCGACCCATGATATTGAATCTGCCTATGCATTTTATAATGATCTGGGATTTCGGCTGACCGAATATACAGCCACCGATGGCACCGATCAGGTGTGGGGAGTGTGGCTGAAGCGCAAGAACAATACGCAGGATGTTGTCTATGCAAACGGTGCCGGCCCCCGCCTGCATCATGTTGCCTATCACACGCCTGAAATCGCCAATGTCGTGCATGGGGCGGATGTGATGGCATCGCTGGGGCTGGCAGAAACGATGGACCGTGCCCCTGGCCGCCACGGTATTGGTAATGCCTTCTTTATCTATTACCGCGACCCGGACGGGCACCGGGTCGAGACCTTCACCAGTCACTATAATGTGATTGATGTTGATCATGAGCCGACGCGCTGGGACCTGTCTGATCTGCGCCGGTCGCAATTGTGGGGGTTTCCCGCCCCGCGCAAATGGTTTCAGGAAGCCGCCTGCTTTGACGGCGTGCCGGTTCAGCCCCCATCGCTGGATGCACCGCCCGTGACGCTTGAGGATTTTCTGGAAGGATGGTCACAATGAAGTTCGGAACCATCCGGCTGGACGGCGAAGCGCAGCTGGTGATGCAGACAAATGATGGCGGGATCTGCCCGATGGAAGCAGTGATGGCGGTGAGCGGGCGTGACCTGCCGGGCACCATGCTTGATCTTGTCACCCGTGCCGACGACGACGCAGATCTGCTGCCAACCCTGGCAGCGGCGATTGACGGCATGGCCGAAGACAGCATTATCCGGCCGGATGACGACACCGACTGGCTGCCGCCAATCGGCAATCCGTCAAAGATTCTTGGTGTTGCCTTCAATAACAGGGAACTGATGAAGAAGGCGCATCATGATCCGGGTGTTCCAAATTTCTTTTTGAAGCCGCCATCCTGCCTGACCGGACACGGCAAGCCCATTTTTGTCGATCCTGACTGGGGTGCGGTGATCCCTGAACCGGAAATCTGTGCGGTCATCGGTCGCCGCGCCAAACATATCAGCGAGGAAGAGGCGCTGGATCATGTGTTCGGTTTCATGATCCATAATGATGTGACGTCGCACGGGCTGAAATTCGGCAAGGATTCAATCGCGGTGACCTATGACCGTGATATGGCGCGCCCGGAGTTTTATGGCTGGCGGAACCTGCATGGCGAGGATGATACTGATGCCTATTACGTCTATCACACGCGCTCCAAGGGCACCGACAGTTTCGGGCCGTGCGGGCCCTGGATAACGATGTGTGATGTGGTTGGCAATCCGAACGATCTGCATGTCACCGGCACCATCGATGATGAGGTGTTCACCAAGGATCATACCGGCAATTATCGCTTCGGCGTCGAGACCTGTATTGCTGAGGCCAGCCGTTATTTCACGCTGGAGCCGGGAGACATGATTTCCTTTGGCACCACTGGCAAGGGGGTTGGCCGGTTTCCGCGTGGCCATAAAAGCCTGCTGCTGGGCGAGATCACCGGTGTCGTGGGGATAGAGATCGAACCGCTTGGCCGGCTTGCCAACCCGGTCCGTCACCAGGAGGGTGGTGCGTGATGGTGTTGTCCATAAACAGCGACAAGGTGGCCGCGCACCATAACCCGGTGCCGAACGCCGCGATTGTGCGCGGTGTGCTGGTGACCTCCGGCATTCTTGGCAAGCGGCTTGATACCGATGACTATCCAGTTGACCGGGCTGAACAGACGGCGCTGGTATTCACCTATCTTCAGGCAATTCTTGAGGAGGCGGGTGCAACCCCGCAAGATGTGGTCAAGCTGGATCTGTATTTTGCCGACAAGTCCGACAGATCGCTGGCCAATGAACACTGGCTGCGGCTGTGGCCAGATCCGGCGCACCGGCCGGCACGCCAGGCGCATCAGGCTGTCCTGCCTCGCGGGTGTTGCTTGCAGGTTGTGGCCATGGTGGTCTTGCCCTCTTCCTGACGCCGCCTTCTGAATTGCGCAAAATTGATGAATTCTGGCTATCTGTATCCGCGCAGGCTATATCAGGCTGCATGCACGGACGTGGAATTGTGAACGACACGCCCCATATATGTGTTTCCCGTTCCCAGGAAGCAGACCAGCACCCATGTCATTATTAAAACAAGGCCGGTTGCACCGGTTCATCTGTGGTGAATTCTATAGTGATACCGCGCGTCCAAACCTGTCCCCCAAACAAATGTCAGTCGAAGTTCTGTCCGGCCTGACGGTGTCGCTGGCGCTGGTGCCCGAGGCCGTGGCCTTTGCCTTTGTGGCCGGTGTGGCCCCACTTGTCGGGTTGTATGCGGCCTTCATCGTCGGACTGATCACCGCGTTGTTCGGTGGCCGCCCCGGCATGATATCGGGCGCGACTGGCGCGCTGGCCGTGGTCATGGTTGCGCTGGTGATGGAACATGGCGTTCAGTATCTGTTTGCCACTGTCGTTCTGATGGGCATTCTGCAGCTGATTGCCGGTGCTTTGCGATGGGGCAAATTCATCCGCATGGTGCCCTATCCGGTGATGATCGGTTTTGTGAACGGCCTTGCGATCGTGATCGGCCTTGCCCAGCTGGAGCAATTCAAGATTGCTGGTCCTGATGGCAATATGCGCTGGATGGAAGGCGAAGTTCTGTTCAACACCATCGGCATGATTGTGCTGACCATGCTTGTCATCTGGCAGGCACCAAAGCTGACCAAACTGATACCGGCACCGCTGGCGGCGATCGCTGTTGTGACCGCTGTGGTGATCGGATTTGGCATCGAGGTGCCGCGTGTCGGTGATCTTGCCAGCCTGTCGGGCGGCCTGCCCCCCTTTGCCATTCCGGCTGTGCCGCTGACGCTTGAAACCCTCGTTATCATTTTCCCCTATGCGCTGATACTGGCGGCGATTGGTCTGATTGAAAGCCTGCTGACGTTGAATCTGGTCGGCGACATGACCGAACAGCGCGGCGGGGCATCGCGTGAATGTGTGGCGCAGGGCGCAGCCAATTTCCTGACCGGCTTTTTTGGCGGCATGGGCGGATGCGCGATGATCGGCCAGTCGATGATCAATGTGAAATCTGGCGGACGGACCCGCATTGCCGGCATTGCCGCCGCGTTGTTCCTGCTGGGCTTTATCCTGTTTGCCGCATCGCTGATCGAACAGATACCGATCGCGGCCCTCGTCGGGGTGATGTTCATGGTGGTGATTGGCACCTTCGCCTGGCATTCCATCACCACCCTGCGCAAAGTGCCGCGCGCCGATGCGCTGGTTATTCTGACGGTGACAGCCGTCACGGTGATTGAGGATCTGGCCATTGCGGTAATTGTGGGCGTGATCATGTCGGCGCTTGTGTATGCATGGAACGCCGCCAAGACAATTCAGGCATCGAAACGCCCATCGACCAGCGAAAAGGGCGCCATCGTCTATGACATCAGGGGGCCGCTGTTTTTCGGCTCGGCGACCGGCTTTCGCGAATTGTTCCAGATCAAGGATGATCCGGCCACGGTGATCATTGATTTTGCCACCTCGCGCGTGGTCGACCAGTCCGCGCTGCAGGCGATTGAGGATATAGCCGCGAAATATCATGAGGCCGGCAAGACGGTGATGCTGCGCCATCTCAGCCCTGATTGCCACAAGCTGTTATCGCGATCAGGGCAGCTGATCATCGGCAGTGACGATGACCCTGAATACAAGGTGGCAGTCGATTACCGCGTGCGCCAGGGGGCCTTTGAATCAGGCATCTGATCGGGGCGTCACCCGCGTCCATGTCGCATGCAGAAATAGGAACGCGCCGCCGGGCACTGATGGCGGAGGTCTTGTTGCTGCCGAGGATATTAAGCCTGACAAAACGTGATGTAGAGAAGTTAGATGGTGCTGCCAGCGT
>ERZ802821.235-NODE-235-length-30804-cov-16.4653_pt1 | contig 30804 bp, 53 predicted proteins | sample MGYA00345648_ERZ802821 | MGnify/ENA primary metagenome ERZ802821 (study PRJEB30503, sample SAMEA104212357) | marine metagenome | biome: Westerlies Biome; feature: [SRF] surface water layer (ENVO:00010504) within the epipelagic zone...; material: water... | reverse complement strand
CTGCTGTTTTACCAACACCACTGCCACCTGTTAAAATAGCATTAGACTTTTTCTTACGTGCTACTGTTTGTACTAAATCTTTTAATTCACTTCTACGTCCAACTAAGTCATCATATTCATCATATGATTCATTCATATTAGTACAAAACTGTGCTAATACATCTCTTGGTGTCATTCCAGTTGCTCGTCGTGGATCATGTAATCCATCAGCAGGTCCAAATATTTGTTCATGCTCTTGTTGATTTGCGTCTTGCATCCATTTAATAACTTTGTTTTTATTAAGTCCTAATTGTTCAGAGTATTGAGCCGCTATACTGTTTTCTTCACCTAGTATACTTAATACTAGATCTAATTGGTTAAGATGTTTTTTACCTTGAAATAATGCTTGTGTTAATGCTCTATTAAACACACGTTCTAACATTTGTGTTTTATATGGATTAGGTTCTTCAGTTCCATTTTTAACTAATTCTGCACATTCTTTTTCTAAGTATTCTACTAGTGCAATTTGTAATTGTTCAAAGTCTGCATTTACTTCGTAACACATTGCTTGAATATGTGGATCATCTAAAAGAACTGCCGCAATATGTTCTATTGTTACATATTCGTGTTTTAATTTTTTTGCTAGATTAATAGCAGTGATTACAATTTTTTCTATATCAGTCATTTGTCCTTAACCTCGTTATAAATTCTTCCATGTTAGTACTATTTAAGTATGGTATGGATACCTTAATATGTATCCTTAAATTTCCCTTTCTTTTACTCTTTCTATTTAAAAGCCCGTGTCCTTTTAATACAATAATACTACCTGTTACTGTATCTGGTGGTATTTGTATTTCCGCTCGTTCTCCTGTTGGTGTAATAATCATAAACGAATTTAGTTTCATTACATCAATAACGTCTAAAGTCTTATACATTATAATATTATTTCCTGATCTTGTAAAGACTTTATTTGCCTTTTCTTTTACATTTATTATATATTTTTTTCTTTTATCAGTTATTTTAAACTTATCTCCTGCTAAAACACCTGGTGGTATATTTAATTTTAAGTATAAATCGTCAATTTGAACATAATCATTAATTCCATTAATTTGTTGTTCAATAGTAAGTGGTAAATCTATCATTTGTGTATCTGTTGACTTTACTATAGGTATATGTTTCTTTTCTGTTATAGATTCATATGCATCACTTATAGCAAGCCAGTCAGCAATAGTACCGCCCTTGTCAGGATGATTTTTAAGAGCTAATCTTTTATATGCTAGTTTGACCTCTTTTAAAGTAGCACCTGGTTCTAGGCCAAGAATAAACCAAGGGTTTTTAAACTTCTTCATCGTAGTATTTATTGACATAATGAAGAGCCTTAAACTCTAGTGTTTTTAAAAGATTTTGTCGAGGAGTGATTCTGAACTTTCGACAGGAGTATTTGCTTTACTGTTGTGTTCATTAATATTTTTTTCTGTTTGTTCGTAATATTCTTTGTATGCTTCAATAATTGCTTTTTGTTGTGAAACTAATTTAAGTATATCACCTATATTCAAAGCTAGTTGTGAATACCCTTCAGTAGTTAATGCATATATAACTACAGGTTCACCGTCTTTTTTTAGTTTGTCAAATATATCATTAAGTTCTTCAGGAGTAATAATTTTAAAATCAGCATCTCTTAATTCAAGTACAGTTACATCAGGTAGTACTAGTGCTGGTTTTTCAATTGGTTCTGATTTATACGATACTACGTTTGGTGTTAAAGTAGAACAACTACTTAGGAACATAGTTAGGGTTAGCAATATCAGGACACTCACTGTTGATTTTTGATGGCTTTGTTGCATTTATTTCCTTCTCCGTTAATGGTGATCCGCTTAGTATCTCTACACATCTGGCTACTTCATTGCTGGCATTGTTGATTATCTTTTCAACTAATCCAGGTCTAGCTTGTGCAAGTTGACCTAAGTCGTGTTCGCTCAATTTTTCTTCTAGTGTATCGACACGTTTTTGAGCATTATTGAACTCTTCTGTCACCTCATTAAATTGTTTCTGCACTTGTTCTAAATCTTTTCGTACTGAGTCAAGTGCGGCTTGTGTTGACTCTGCTGCTTGTTCGGCATTTGCGGCGTTTGTGGCATATACACGAATTTGTTCTTGTGTGTATGTATAATATTTCCACGCACCAAATCCTACTGCACCCAATACGGCTGCAAGGATTAAATATGTTTTAAGTTTTCCTAATATAAACATTTTATTTGTACCTAAATGTTATACGACCTTTTTCTAAATCGTATGGTGACATTTCTACGTCAACTTTATCTCCGGGTAAAACCCTGATTCTGTTTTTTCTTATCTTCCCACTGATAACGCCAGTGACAATATGCTCGTTTTCTAATTTTATTTTGAAAAAAGCACCTGGTAGCGATTCTAGAACTGTTCCTTGTAATTTAACTGCTTCTTGTTTCGCCATTAATACTTGTTTAAGAATTTAATGCGTTCTGTTATAGCATGTGCTTCTGGATTTGTAGCAAGTTCATAATCATAACTGCTTGTATGAACACTTTCTTCAAAGTTTTCTTTATTCCATTTTGCTGGCATGTCACTTTTATATGCATTAAACATAAAACTATTTGCTGATTCATCTACACGAGTTATGTCTTTTAGTATAGCATCAATTGTTTCAAACAATCTACTATTTCTTTCTAACTCAACAAATACTTTATAATTTCCGTCTTTGTCTGGTCCCGGTGATACATCTACGTCTATAGTATCATGGCCTGATTCAATAAACTGACTTAAATCTTTAGCAGGATCTCCGTCTTTGATATCAAATGCAACTACAACAACATTTTTATCATCGCCTACTTTACTTTTGTATTGATCAATACTAAATGTTGATTGTATTAAGTCAATTAAATCGTTTTGTTGTATGCTCATAAGTCTAATCCTGGTCCTTTGTCTGCAGATATTTCATCTGTATATGCTTGTTCTACTGCATCACTGTTTATATTTTGATCATCTACACGTAATTTGCTAGATTCTACATCGTCCATATATTTTCTAGGCATTACTATTGTTACTAACCAAACAGGCTTAATAACTCGTTTAGCACGTGATTGACCTGGTCTTTTACCGTCCGCATTATCTTGTCCTTCACTGTCATCTGGACTTTTTAATTTAGCTGCCGTAATGTATTCTTCTTCTGCAAAATATACTTTACAACCATTTTTTGTTAAACGCATTGCACCTTCTGGATCAGGCATTTGATTCTTATAATACATTAATGTAACTGTTACCCAATATCTATCAATATGTGGTCCTTCTACAATTTCGCCTTCCATCCAGTTTTTATATGCATAAATGTTAGCAGTGTCAAGTACACGTTCAAAGTCCATTAGTGTTTCTAATGCACTATCTCTACTAGTGTTTGCTCTTAAGTTGTTTAAAATATAATTTTGATCCATTGTGAATTCCTTTAATATATACTTATTTATGACAGTTGGTTCGTAGTGTCAACTGTTTTTATTCTTTTTATACTAAGTTAACTTATATCGTATATCATTAAATACTTATGAGCAGGCAGTAAAGGGCCCAAACATCCAAATAGGAGAACACATGGCTAAACGAGCTCGAAAAACCAAAAAACAACAATATCAACAAGAACATTCACAGGATAAGATAGTCCAACTTAACGCACACAGAAAAAGACACGTACAAATTGTACCACGAAATCTTGCACAAGAAGATTATGTGGAACTTCTTGACGATGAAAAACGTAACATTGTGTTTGCAATGGGACCTGCTGGTACAGGTAAAACATTGCTAGGCGTGTTAGCGGCTATTGACGCATACAATTCAAACTTATGTAATAAGATTGTAATTACACGACCTGCTGTCAGTGTTGATGAACAACATGGCTTTCTACCTGGAACACTAGTAGAAAAAATGGCACCATGGACAAGACCTATATTTGACGTAATGGAAGAATATTGGTCACCAAGCACAATCGAAAATATGATTAATGAAAACATTATCGAGATTGCACCACTGGCATATATGCGTGGTAGAACTTTTAAGAATTCTTGGATTATAGCAGACGAAATGCAAAATGCGACACCATCTCAAATGAAGATGTTATTAACACGCATTGGCGAGAATTCTAAAATTATTGTAACAGGAGACTTAGCACAACACGACCGTGGATTCGAAGACAACGGTCTTAAAAATTTCGTAAAACTACTAGAACAAAGAGGTAGTGATATAATTGGAGTTGTCAGCTTTACCAAAGGTGATGTTGAACGACATGTCGCTGTTACTGAAGTTCTAACTATTTACGGAGACGAGGAATAACAGAATTACTAGTTGACAATAATGTCAACTATATCGGCCCAATTGCCTGCCATCATTATTCCATCCATTAAGACTTCATCTTTGTTATGATCATGTTTTAGTAGAATACTTTTTAATCCTACTTTTGCACCACTTTCTGCATTTTCGAGTTTGTCCTCAATCCAAAATGCATCACTTCCTGCATACGGAGCCAACGCTTCGTCTTTATCTGCACCAGTATCCAAACATAGCACTTCTTTAAATGTACCTTTACCAAATACATTTTCTAAGTTGTACTTTCGCAAACGTATTGCTTTCTTATCCAAACTTAGACTAGTAATACAATGAAATCGATATCCATGTTCATATAGTTTAGCAACACCACTTCGTGCATCACGGAATGCTTTTAAATATCCCATCCATGCACTTTCATTAAATATTTTAATTAACTGCTTACCTTCGGTTTTTTCAAATCCGTATTGTTCACTGATATCGTACATTCCATGTGCTACTTTAACATGTCCATGTGATTCCATCCATTTATGAAACGCACTTTCCCAATCAAGTAGTACACCATCGCAATCTGTAAGTATGATTTTATCTTCCAACTTTATTCCTCTTTTTTCTAACATTATGTGTATATTATAGCAAGAGTTCTTGCTTTTGTCAACCTATTTCATGTCAATTAGGTCTTGATATTCCCAAACTGCTTTCTCAAATTCGCCTGGCCAGCCGCCATATACTCCCATTTCTAAGCTGTTTTTCATCCAAAGTAGACTTTTATCTTCGCCTTCAAAGGATTTATTTCGTTCTATTTTGTGTAAGTATTCTGGTGTTAGTCCATGTAGTGTAGTTAAATCGTGTATATCAATGTCTGGCATAAACTTCATTTTAACTATCATTGCTTGTTCATCAGTCATTACGACTGTGTCATTTTTTCCTTTGATAGTTACACTCCAAACTTTTGTCATTATCGCCTCATACGTGCAATCTCAATTGCTTCTTCTTTATTATCTTCAAAAATAGGAACCATGTTACTTTTGTGCATTGTAGCAATACCTACAAGTTTACGCTCACCTGTATATTTCATAGATTCTTTCTTTGCAGTTGACCCGCCAATATTATTACTAAGGCTAGGATAGTCTGGTGTTTCTCTATTAAGTTGTGGGGGTTGATATGGAGCAGGCTTGTAATCTCGTTTTGGTGGCTTGTATGTTCCACTTACATATGCAACATAGTCTTCAAACTTCTCAAACTGTGCGGCATGTATATGTTTTCTACGACATTCTTTGTTATGTTGACGCCATTGTACTTTTAGTTTTTCTAGTTTGGCTACAGTCATTGGTTTTTTGTTTTTCTTACGACTGTATTGAGTAGTGGACATTTCCGGTCCTAGAAGATGCATTGACATTTTACGCTCCAAAGTAAATCTATTGTTTTTACATTATAGCGTAAATTATGCTATTTGTCAAGAAAAGTATTCGTCATAAGTGCTATAAACCCAGTCACCTAATTCTTTGTGATAATCATACAAATGCATATTTCTATACTTGTCTGTTTCTACTGTTCTTCTTACAAACTTTTTAATCTGTTCTATATCTGCCTGTGGCTTTAATAAATTTAAACGTGCATCTTCTAATGTTCTTTTTAATCTTGCAGAATTTACATCATTATTCACATTGTATTTTTTTAATTTTTCTACTTCTACTTGTCGCATTTCCATTGGTAATACATCAGTTCTAAATTCTCTTGGGTTTACTAGTTGTCTTGAATTGTTACTAGTGTTGTGTTCGTTACACAATTTATCAAAATCTAATATAGTATCAAAGTTATATGCTTGTATACTAGAATTTAAATGTAGTTTAAACCAACTACTATTTAACTCTCTAAAATATTTTAACTCGTCTAAAAATTTTTCCATTTCGATCCAAGTAAATATACCTGCACTACGCATATATTCAAACATATGATTAGGAGCATCAAGACTTAAATCAAGTATAAAGTTATCTAATGTTTCGCATCTTTGTAATTTATTAAGATCAACTTTTGAACCATTTGTAGTAACACACATGTCTACTTCTCGTGATCTATCATTTTCATCTAATATATCCATGAGGTCATAAACACTATTATCCATAAACGGCTCTCCGCCTGTAATCCAGATACTTGTTACACTATCTAATTTACTTGGATTGTTTTTTAAATAACTGTTGGTAGAATTTATATTCTTAACACCAGGATTTTGATCATATTTGTTAGGAACTATATTTAATGATGCCAGACGCTTAAATTCTGGTATAAGACTGTTACTGTATAAAGGACTACACATTCTGCATTTAAAATTACAGATATTACTGTAATTAATGAACATGTGATTTACAGGATTTCCTGTTGTTTGCGGATTGTTATATCCGTCTGGGTTTTTAAATTTATTCGGGTCTTTTAATAGCCATTTCTGTCTTTGGCTAATATTTCCATGTTGTTCTTTCTTGTAACAAGTTTCACAACCTTCTTTATCCCACTTGCCGTCAAGCATATCTTGACGTAAGGATTGTAATTCTTCACTATCATAGCTTTCACCCATTGCAGTTTCACTCATCATACAACGAGTTAATCTTCCTGTAGGATGAAAGCTAATAGCATTAAATGGAATTGGACACCATGTATCACTATGTTTATTAATAGGCGTAGTGTTCTTTTCCATTACTCTTTAAATAAGATTCCTAATGTGTTAGGGCCAGCAACACCGTCAGCAACTAAGCCTTTTGAGCTTTGCCATTCTTTGAGTGATGCTTCTGTACCTTTACCAAAAATACCGTCTGCACCAATTCCTAGTGCTTCTTGTAATTTTGCAACTGTTGAACCTCGAGATCCAACACGCACAGTTTCATAAGTTTCACGTGGCTCGTAATGTCCACCTAATACTTCTAACGCATGTGCGTAATGTTTTTTGCGATCTTCTAGTCCAATAGTTCCACCATTAATACGTTTTGTCATCCCAACAATATCTTGGGCATCACAGTACTTATTAATGTTATTTGTATTCCAAAACCAGCATGCACTTGCTAACGCTCCAATAGGACTGCGAACAAACTCTGTGGCCTCTTCTGCACTCATATCTTCTGCTTTACCAAATTGTGTATAATTATAGCGACCAGTTAACTGAAGAATACCGCCGCCTCGAAAGCGCCAACCATCTCCACTATCTGTATCACCATTATCCATACGACCTGCATAAATTACATTTGCAATCTTCTCAGGTTGCCTATGATAATCTTGTGCATTTCGTCCTGCTCGTTTAAAATACTTTGGAAAAATCTTATCCAGTGCTTCGGCACTGTAGTTTAGATTCTCTGTTAGAACGGTATATCCACCAGATTCATGTGCCGTTTGAGCTATAAAACCCGCGACCCTATCAACTGTATCGATATCCCATTTGGGCAAAACCCTTTGCATTGCATCATGCCATTCTTCAGCATCAATACGTGGCAATAGTTCTGCGACTTGCTCTACTTTAAAATCAAATTGCATTAAACTTACTCGCTTTTCAGCAACGTCCAAGCACCATATACAATGGCTGCCCAGGCTAATAAGTTTACTGGAATAATTGCACTAAAGAAAAGTGTAATAACTCCTACGGCAATTAGAGCGCCGCCATCCCAAGATGTACGTTCGCTTAGTCTATCTTTAATCCATTCAATCATAATGATCTCCTTTTTATTATATAGTCTATGTGAGAATCTTCCCACATTCGCAAATAGCAATAATCATACGAAGATCGTAATCGTATTGCTATATAGTATTTAGTTTACACTGGAATTATACTTGTGTCAAGTATTTATCAAAGTATTCCGTTGTGCCTTATATGTTGTAAAGGTACTACTTTTCCATCTTTATCCACAATTATTTCACCATCTATACTTCCTGCCATTTTCTTTTTACCGCTTGTTGATATGAATAATGTTGGTTTTATTTCAATTCCGTCTAAAGAACGTTTAAGGTTTAATGGTTTCTGTACCTTGGTTGCTGGTTTAAATCCCATAATTATTTACCTTGTCCTTTATATTTTTTATAAGAACGCTTTTTGCTTTTATTCATAGAACTGAATTTTGTTCTAGAATGATTGTTTCCTATACTTGTTTTCTTTGGTGTACTTTCGTGTGCTACAAAATTTTTATATAATTTCATAACCCCCCTTAGTTGTGTTGCTTATGCAACCTTTTTTGATAGTTATTTATCAAACTAAGAATTGGTAGTCCTGGCGGGAGTCGAACCCACATCGCTCTCTAATCTGGAGACTGTGCCGGATATAAGCCGGGTGTTTTACCATTAAACTACAGGACTGTTATTTGGCATAGGTAGAAGGAATCGAACCCTCATTTTCAGTTTTGGAGACTGACGTGTTACCATTACACCATACCCATATTTTGGTGCTCACACCCGGAGTCGAACCGGGACGCCATAAGCGACAGATTTTAAGTCTGTTGTGTCTACCTATTCCACCATGCGAGCAAATTGGCGTCCCCTCCAGGATTCGAACCCGGGACCTACGGCTTAGAAGGCCGTTGCTCTATCCAGCTGAGCTAAGGAGACTTAAACTTTTAAATTTGTATTGGTTCCTTAGCTGTAATTACGTACATCTTTTGAAGTATTGCATCGACCCCTGATTCTGTAAGATAACCTTTAACAGTGTCACCTTCTTCAGTGATGCCTGGGAGTTCGCATAATTGTTCATCATCTGTATTCCAATCTTTGAATACACCAATTTCATATAGTCCTGATTTGCCACCATATGACATATCATTACAAATTATGCTTAGTTTGTATTTGCCAAAGTCAATGATTGCCTGCTTACCTTTTGCGTGAGGCTGACCTTGGTCTAACATTTTTATGTTTTTGAATCGCATTTTATTTCTCTATTGCGTCTAGTTGTTTTTCAAGTTCTTTTATATATTCTTCTAACGTGCTGATTGTAGTATAGAGGTGTCCTGTTGCACTTGGCTTTATACGGCTTTTGAACACCTCTATTAATTCTTGTGAGACTTCAATTTTATTAGTTATCTCGCTAAACTCTGTCATTATTTAAAAAATTTCTCAAATTCTTCAGTTGCTTTTGCTTTTGCTTTACTTTGTTGTTTTACCTGTTCTTCAGTATACATAGGTGTTTTAACAGTATTCACATAATCAATTTCTTCTAGAATTTCAATACGTTCCTTAACTTTTTTCAGTGCCATACGGATCTCTTGGCTGTTTTCTTCTCTGTTCATTTCATCTTTAATGATTTCCACAATCTGTCTACTACTAATCATATCCGCTCTTCCTTGTTTTAGTGTTATTACTATAACACAATAGTCGCAGTTTTGTCAACTATTTTTTATCTTATATATACTGTTTAGTTGTTATGCTAAATCGTAATATACTATGTTTATGAAATTGACTATTTCCAACAACAATACATACATTATACGATAAACGGATATCTAAGTCAATACCTTTTTTACAGAATTGTAAAATTATTTTGGCGGACCCGAAGAGATTCGAACTCCTGGCCTTATCTTCCGCAAAGATACGCTCTATCCAACTGAGCTACGGGTCCGTATTATCTATATTATAACATTTATTATGATTTGTCGACCATAAAAAAAGGCCGCATTAAGCGACCTTTTTAACCTACTTTTGTTAAATTTAAAACTTAACTGTAAGTCCTACACTAACTTCTTTGTCCGTAGATTTCCAATCACTGTTAAGTGAATTAGTTAATTTAGCGTTCAATGAAGTAGAAGTAGTCAACGCAACTTTTGTACCAAAAGTCATTGTTGGATTTACTTTATCAATGCTTGTGAAGTCACCTTCAACTGACTTTAATAAGTAATTTACTTCAGCATATGGACTAATAATACCTAAGTCCATTTTACCACCTAATGTTGGAGTAAAGTGCATTTCTGATTTAGTAAACGTATCTCCCCAATTGTATTCAACTTCGCCATCAACGTATGTTCCTACAGGACCTACATTAACAATGTCCATAGTTCTTCCAGCAGAAAGGCTATAATCGCGGTTTGTTCCGTTATCACTTACTCCTGCTCCAAGATCTAGACTTCTGCCGATTGTATAAACATCAATTGATCTAGATGTATCGTTTGTTGACAATGAAACACCCATAGTCGACGATTCAGCCGCCATTGAGATAGATGTATTGTCATAGTCGTCGGCATATGCCGCGCCACTTAAAGCGACAACTAATGCCGCTGTAATTATAGTCTTCTTCATAATTTTTCCTATTATTTTTATTTTTATACTAAAATATATTAATTATAATCTAGTGCAAGTTGAATTCTGTTGCCAGGCTCAACTTGCAAAACCCCTACGTGCTTAAAACTAAGCCGCTAATGCCATTTCTGGCTCATAATTTGCGTTTGCAATTATAAATTTTCTTCGCGATAACGGTGCTTAGATCCCGATAACTCCGCTTACCTACTAACCTTCCAGTCGAACCTGTTTCAGCCCCATCATAAACACACCCATACAGTGATTCAATATCTCATCTAGATGTGTTTATGGTGGAGCTGCTCGGTACTGCCCCGAGGTCCTGAAATGCGTTGAGTCAAGTTTCAACGTTACATGTTATTTATGATAACACAAAATTAAGTTATGTCAACCGGTTTTGCGTTTATTTTTTGTTTTTTATCGCCGTAATCTCTTACTGCGGCCTTAATTGCATCTTCGGCCAATACGCTACAGTGAATCTTAACTGGCGGTAATGCTAGTTCTTCAACGATTGTTGTATTTTTAATTTCTTGTGCTTCGTCTAGTGTCATACCTTTAAGCATAGTTGTTACCATACTTGAACTAGCAATTGCACTTCCACAACCATATGTTTTAAACTTTGCATCTTCTATGATGCCATTGTCATCTACTTTTATTTGTAAACGCATTACATCTCCACACGCAGGTGCACCTACCATACCAGTTCCGATATTCTCTTCATTGGGGTCAAATTTACCTACATTTCTTGGATTATTGTAATGGTCTAGCACTTTTTCGCTATATGCCATAGTTTCTTCCTATATGAAATACTATTTATCTAACTTATACTCAAAGTTCTGAGTAGTTGCATTATGTTGTACTAATTTAGCACCGTTGCTTATATGAAAATGTGTTGCCATTGGTGTTAATGGAGATAATGTAACTATTCGTTTAATGTTTGTTTTTTCTTTTATATGCTCTTTTAGTTTTGCTACAATTTCTTTACCAGCACCACGTTTACGTGACCATACTGTGTACGCAACTGCAATATTGGCATTGTCACGCAAATGTGCGTTTTGACTAATTAAATCAAGTTCTCTTTCACTTTGTGGTAAGTCATTACAAAATGCTACACATATAATACCTTCTATATCATTTTTGTATTTTAGTCCAAAGATTTTTCTACCGTAACTTGTTCTAAACTCTACATCTAGTTCAGGTCTTACTGGATCTTCATTTACATCAATGTCAGTTAACTCTACTAATTCGCTAGAGTTAACCCATCTAAAAAAATTATCAATAGACGATTTAAATACTTTCAACAATTACTCCTATAGAGATGCAAACACATTATCAGGTGAAGTTTCACCATATGGGTCTGGATCTGAATCTATTGATTTTCCTGGCTCAATAAACATTTTTGTGATTGTTCCATTATCAACAATCATTGCATAACGCCAGCTACGCATACCAAAGCCGCGATTATTAAATGTAACATCCATGTTCATACCTTTAGTAAAATCACCGTTTCCATCTGGAATAACTTTAACATTTTTTAAGTTTTGTGCATCACGCCAAGCATTCATTACAAATGCATCATTAACACTAATACAATAGATATCATCTACTCCTTTATCATAAAACTTTTGTGCATCTAACTCAAACCCTGGAAGTTGAAATGTACTACATGTAGGTGTAAATGCTCCTGGCAAACTAAACACAATAACTTTTTTGTTATTAAAAATTTCATCAGTAGTTAGATCTGCCCATGATGAAGGTACAATTTCGCAATTGTTAGGTTGTGCATTTTTGTCTGCTACTCTAACTCTAAACGAAGTTGATGGTACTGAACTGTTTTCTTTACTCATATTTGTAAACTCCTTTCGATTCAATAGTGTAATTATAGTATATTATTATCTATTTGTCAACAATTTTTGTCCATTTTAAATAAATAGTTATAGTATGTTAGAACAACAAGCATTAGAAATTTCACAGTTTTTACAACCATTAATTGGGCTAGGTATTACCGCGATCATAGTTCTATGGTTTAAAGAACTAGTAGGTGATTTTGTAGCAAGTATACGTTGGAAAATGAAACCTGGTTTTGAGCCGGGTGACGAAGTATATCTTGACGGTGAAAGAGCTACTATTATTAATATAGGCATGCGAGAAACTATATTTGAAATTGATAACGGCAGAGGTAAAGTATGGAGATACATTTACAATACACGCATACCTACACATAGACTAGAAAAACTAGTTAACGATCCAAAGGTTAAAAAATAATGAACAAACAAATAAACTGGAAATTGGCAGAACTGTGTATTGATATATCAAAAGTAGTATATGGCGATAAACCAGAAGTAGTTAAATTCCTAAAAGATAATAAAATAAAACATTCAAGTGTTAACTTCTTTGAAAAAGAAAACGCACAAGGCTATGGCATTGTTATGCATGACTATGTGATCGTTGCTTTTAGAGGTACTGAAGGCGATCAAATAGGCGACTTAATAGCAGATATTAAGGCTTGGCCAGCAGGTGCTGATACAACAGGTACAGTACATTCTGGATTTAAAACTGAACTAGATAAACTATATCCTCAAATTATTAAGTGGTTAGGTAAAAAACTAACTACTAAAAAAATAGTAATTACTGGACATAGTTTAGGAGCTGCAATGGCAACTATATGTGCTAGTAGATTTCACCAATTGGGTGCAGATTTAGAATTATATACATATGGATCACCAAAAGTAGGTGATAGAACATGGGGCGAACAGTTTAAAGATATTGCGGCATATCGTTTTGTTAACAATAATGATCTTGTTACTAGAGTTCCATTCTTTGGATATTACAAACACGTAGGGCAAATACAATATATTACATATGATGTACATATTAAAACCAAAGTAACATGGTGGCAACGATTTAAAGATAGAATGAAAGGAACTGGTAAAGCATTTAGTAAGTTTCAGTTCTTTGATGGATTATATGACCACTTTGGAAATCAATATATTAAGAAAATTAAGACTCGTAAATAACTTGCGTTGGATCGTTTCCACGTATCCATGTTCCATCTAAACGTTTTATAACACATTTATTTGCAAACTTTTTAACAGTTAATTCTAACTGTTCATCACTTCCAACAAGATCAGCTTTTACAATATCATAACAAGGTGTTTTGTTTTTATCAAATGCAAGCATAATCATATGCTCAAGTCCATTATGTCGCCAGTTATAACCTATACGTCTATCTTCACCTTTTACAAATCCATCATAACGTATAACATCCCAAAATACAAACTTAACATTTTGTGGGTCTGCTTCTAATACTTTTTGATTGTCAGTTTCTACAATAGTTATTCCATTTGCCACAACTGCATGGCCATCAAATACTGTGCTATTGTTTTGTGCTAAATTAATAAACTGCTCATCGTATATATTCCAACCTTCAATATTGTTACCTTCTTTATCTTTGTAAGTAACTATTCCTTTATGAACAATTACATTAACTCGTAGACCTCTACTGATCGGTTGTACTGCTGCTGGATATTTGTGAAATGTTTTATAGTCTGCTACAGTTGGTGTACTTAGTGGATACACCATAATTAACCCAGGCCATACTTTGTTAATTGTTTCAGGCTCTAGTCCTAAATCTAAATCTTGTCTTAACAAACTAACAAATAGTGCAGCATCACGTTCGTCTATATGATTCATTGCCATTTGACAAGAAAAGTTCTTTTCTCTTTCATCATATTTTTCATCAATAATATCTGTTAAAATATGTAAGAACTTAGTTAGTCCCATGCCAAACTGCTTACCCATGCGTCTTGGAGTGAAATCTTGCATTTCAAAATCTATCCATGGATTATATGCAATAGTAATTATTCGTTTAAATATAGGTTCTTTTCGATACGTCTGCAAGAGTTCTAGTTTCTCAACTTGTGTATCGAAACCCTGCAAACGTGTTATTAATTCTGATAATAGATGTACTTTACTCATACAGCTATTTATACGATTAAAACTCTACTTATTAATAAAGTCTAATTCTTCTTCAGTATAAGGCCACATTTAGTATGTCTTTCTATAAACTTTTTCGCCACGTGCTACTGATCTAATATCGCCTCTGCATAATCCAATATCATTCAACTCAAAATCAGTTAAATCTGATAATGCCTTTTCAGTTTGTTTTCTACTTTGAGTGCGACTATATGCACGTTTTAACCAGCCTATTTTATTTGCTATAGTATTAATCATTATTATTATCCATGTATAAACTTTTTGCTTCTTCATGAAACCCATCACGATGTAACTGTGCAGCCGCTCTTGCACGTCCACATGCTTCACCAAATTCCCATATTACTAATAATACTTTTAGGAATGCGTTTTTAATCTTTTCACAAACTTCGCATGTTTGTTTATATATTAATGTTGTTGTCATTTTATTGTTACTTTCTTTGTATGCCAAGACTTTGGTGCCGTGCCATCATGTTCTAACATATAGGTGTAGGCATATTGCCAATCAGTACCATACTCTGTTTTCGCATATGTCATTAGGTTCTTGTTATAGGCCACACTTCGACGGCGACCGTTGAACAACCTTGACCATGCATTAAAAAATGTCGTAGTCATTTTATTCTCCGTTTATATTTTATATGGATGTTTTTGGGAAAGCATCCGTTTTTGCCAGTCTCTCCTGGCCGCTACCACGATACCTCATAATGTATCGCTTGTAAGGCATGGGTTATGCCCTGGTCTTTCCCAGAGTCAGTTAGCGTGGCACTAACTGCCGCTCTTTTTTTCTGAGCCGAGGTCGCTCTATACTACTTTGTATATGAAAATAATAACACAACGTTGTGCTATTCTTAATACACTTTTATTTATCTAAGATAAATGTTTTTAGCCGTTTTATTTATGCAATTCCGATTTGCATTACAAACATAGCTTAAATTTTTGTTGTTGTACTTTCGTATGTACGATTAAATTGATTATTTACTTTTACAAACGTAGCACATCTCATTAGATGTTTAAGTCTTTGAGCACCAGCATAAGTGCAAGTACTTCTAATGCCACCTAATATGTTTTGTATTGTATTTGCTATTGGACCTCTATATGGTACAAGTACTTCTCGTCCTTCACTTGAACGATAATCTTTTAGTCCACCAAAGTGTTTAGTGTTTGCCGCATCTGAACTCATACCGTAGAACTGAATAAAATTCTGTTCTTCAAAATAAGGAATAAATGTTCCTTCAGGTGTTTTGTATGCTCCGCCTGTTGCAATATGTTTAGTAACAATTTTGCCACCGCCTTCGTCATGTCCTGCTAACATTCCACCTAGCATTACAAAGTCTGCTCCGCCGGCAAAAGCCTTTGCTATATCTCCAGGACAAGTACAACCGCCATCAGCGATAACGTGTCCACCAAGTCCATGTGCCGCATCGGCACATTCAATGACTGCTGATAATTGTGGATATCCAACACCAGTTTGAATACGAGTTGTGCAAACACTACCTGGTCCGATACCAACTTTAACGATATCTGCACCATTTAGAATTAATTCTTCTGTCATTTCACCAGTGACCACATTGCCTGCAATGATTACTACATTAGGATATTGTTTTCTAAACTTTCTAACGAAGTTACTAAATCGTTCACTATATCCATTTGCTACATCAATACAAACATACTTTAAACCTTTGCTTGATTGTGCATATACTTGAGCAAATTTATCAGCATCGTTGTCTGTAATACCAATACTCATTGCTACATATTCTCTGCGTTCTACACTATCTGTTCCAAAGTATGCCGCTAAACGTTCTACACTATAAGTTTTAACTAAACAAGTCATAATCTTTTGACTTGCTAATTCATCTGCTACGTTAAATGTTCCTACACCGTCCATGTTAGCTGCCATAAGTGGAACACCTCTATAATGCCTATTTGCATTTGGTATCTCTTTTGTATTACGAAAAGTAAAACCTCGTTCTAGATCAACGCTTTTGCGTGAACCCAATGTACTACGCTTTGGGCGAATAAGTACATCACTGTAATCTAATTTATGATCTTCTTCAATCCTCATCTCTTTTATCCTTTATGTGCATGTAGTCTAAATATTGCGAGCACCATTCATAAAATGCTCTATCTGTATCTGGCCAAAGCTCAGCAAATACTGGGTCTTTTCTATGTTCTCTATATTCGTTTCTTACTTGATTCTCAGTCAGTGTTGCATACCCTTTTTCTTAAATCTGTTGTACTAAATCTGTGATCTCTTTTATTAAAGTGTAGATCAATATCTCGTCTTTTACAAATGTCTTTTCCTGTAAAATCTTTTTCTCTGTATTCTTCACCTAGTATCCGTACATCAATATGATACATTTCTAGGATATCTTCTAAATCTTTTTCTAATGCGTATGGAATAATTTCGTCTACATACTGTACTGCATTAAGTTGTGTATAACGTTCTACAACTGATTGTATTGGTGGATTTTTAGTATCTCTGTCAATACTAGGATCCATTTGTAATCCACATATTAAATAATCACATTGTTCTTTTGCTTCTCTTAGCATTTGTACATGACCTGCATGTAGCAAATCAAAAGTTGATGCTGTAAATCCTATCTTCATAATACATATACCTTTTGTCTAATAGTTTCAATTAAGTTTCCTAATCCGTTTCTACGTTGTTGTGTAAGTAATTGTGCAATGTTTAAACTTTGAAAATCATCATGTGTAATTTTTTTTGCTTCTGCAACTGGAATATCTGTAAAACAATCTGCAACAATACTAGTAATACCTTTAGTAATCATTGCATCACTGTCATAGTATACTTTTACTTTATCTTCTACTACGCCTACATCAATCCAAATCTTTGACATACACCCACCTACAAGTCTATCATCTGTGCGTAGTTCTTTAGGTAGTGTTGTTGACTTCCTTGCAAGTTCAATTAGATAAGCAAGTCTTTCTGTGCCATCATCAAACATGTTTAAGTTGTCTGCCCATTCATTTATTTTCATAGTGTTAACAACCTCTCTACAAAGTTCATTGCAACTGCGGTTCCTGTAATAGCACTTCCTATCATAATAGCTCTATCGCCCCAAGCCATTCCAACTGCTACCCAACCAACACTACTAATAATATATGCAACTTGTCCATATGTTGTTAGTCCTGCACTCATTAAAAATACGCCTGCAACTGCAAGTCCCATTGCCGCCCATTTAATATACCAGTCTGTTGTACCAACTGGTGTTGTTGGTGTTAAATCTTCTACTTCTGTTTGTAATTCTGATAATTCTTTTTTAAGACGCTTACGTTCAGCACCAAGTTCCATAGCCAGCTTTCCAGCTTTGGTCATTTGACTATCTTTGTACTGTTCTTTAACTTCTTCTTGTATTGCGTCTTTTATTTCTTCTTGCATCATAAACCTAATATTCCATATGCTTCATATGGTAGCCAGTGTGTTTTCATCCTTTCTGGATTCCATAATACAGTGATCATATTATCTAACTTCCAACTCTCACACGATCCATATTCGTCTGTAGCTAAACATGTTGCACCAGTAGGTATAGTTTTTAAAATTTCTTCATGCCTACTGCATACTTCTATATTACTACCCTTATAGTTTACACTATGATTAATCTGATGTCTACCGTTTTTTTCTAAACTTCCGCCATGAGCAACTGTCAGAAACTGACAGCCTCTGCTAATTCCTAATATTGGTTTATTATATAGTTTTGCTAAATCTAACGTGTGTTTCTCAACTCGTAAACGATTTTCACTGTATTGCCAATTGCCCTGCATCATGCTATTACCACCTGTAAACACTACTAAGTCGCTATTGACTATAGTATCTGTTTGGTAATGTTCTAAATGGTTTGGTATCGGTAACAATGTATGACCTGAAAACATTTCATAGAATCCATGATCTATGCTATCGTAAGGTCCGTTTCGAAATTCAATCACACGTTGCGTGATTGCTATTTTCATTTAATTGTTTATTCTGCTTTTTCTATTGTAACATCTAACGGATAAGAACTTTGTCTTGCGTTAGTTATTGTTTCTACACATTTTTGTTCAGCTACTTCATAACTGTATGTGCCTGCTATGCCTCGGCCTTTTTCGTGGACTTCAAGCATCACAGAGTTTGCCTGTTCTAGCGATCTATTAAAAATCGTCTGTAAGATATTTACTACAAACTCCTGCGGAGTAGAATCATCATTTAACAATATTACATTGTATCGTGCTGGTGTTTTTAATTTAGTTATTTCTGCTACGCTACTTGTTGATGCTTGAGTCATTTTTTACCTTATATTAGTCGATGTTAATAGTACGTGGTTTCTTTTCGTCTGGAATATTTTGTTCCAATGTAACTACTAAGATTCCGTTATCTAACTTCGATGATGTCACTTCTACATAATCAGCTAAACTAAATTCTCTTGTAAAGTTTCTAGTTCCAATGCCTTTGTGTAAATATTCAATCTCTTCTTCGCTTGTTTTCTTTTCAGCGTTGATTGAAAGTGCATTACCGTCTTGTTGGATTTTTATTTCGTCTTTATCAAAACCAGCTACTGCTAGGCTAATTGTATAGCTACTGTCACTTTCCTTTACAATGTTGTAAGGTGGGTAACCGCCTGTGTTTGTTGCGAAGTTATTCAACATCTCATCAAACATACTATCAAATCCTATTGTAGTTTTATAAAAATCCGGAAGATTTAGTGTTGTTAGTCTTGTCATATCTTTTCTCCTTTATTAAGCAAGATTATTTAGAACCCTTTCGGCGTTCTATGTATACGGTAGGAATCAGTCCTGTTGTATACATTGTTATTTATCCACATATGTGAACAAATTCAGTTATAACGTATTAGTATAGCCTTTTCTTCTCTACAGAATCTTTTGCTATTTCTCTACGTCTTCTAGCTCGGCCTGCCGCCTCTGCTTTAAGTCTTTTTTCAGTATTACTGATAAAATATCTACGTTCACGTATTTCGTTCATAAGTCCAGTTTTCATAACTAACTTTTTAAGTTTTCTAATAGCTTGTTCTACATTGCCATTTCTAACTTCTACAGAAAGTCCATTACCAAAACCTTGTTTATCGTCACGTCTATTATTTCTATTATTGTTATAGTTTCCCATTTTTTCCTTCTATTTTTCCAGATACACGATTGTTCTGTGTTGAGATTTGTTCGTACTCTACTTCTAATAAGTAAGCAAAAGTATTTAGCAATTCCTTTGCACTGTCTTGTCTTCCACGTTCCCTACCTCTCAAAACAACTGTAACTGTTACTTTGTTATTTTTATCCAAAAATTTACGAGCCGCTTTGGCCTTAGTTTCTAAATCATGCGAACCAATATTTAGTCCCATACGTATTTCTTTGGTCTCTACAACGCTTTCACGTTGTTTCTTTTTAGCCAGTTTTTCTTTTTGCTTTAATGAATACAAATGTTTATTTAGATCGATAATTTTACATACCGGTGGATCTGCCTTATCGGCAATCAACACTAAATCTAAATATAACGACTTTGCTTCATTCAAAGCATCCTTTAAAGACAGCACTTGGCTCTCACCGTCTGGAAAGTTTACTCTAACTTCTTTTGCTCTGATACGTTCGTTTGAGATTACGAACGGTCCTGTATTACGCTTTTTATATCCTTTATTTCTATTCTGCATCTTCACCTTTAATGAGTTGCGGTTTTGCGTTTCTAGAAATAACTTGTTCATTTATTATAATTTTTCTTATTCCTTTTTTATACAATTCTGGTAAATGATATTGCGTTTCAAGTAGTTTTTCGTCTAAAATCTTACGTAACCCTCTAGCACCCAAATCTTCTTTTATAGCAATATCTGTAATTTCTTCCAATGCTGTTATTGTAAACTCTATTTGTATTTTGTCAAGTAGAAAAAGCTCTTTTATTTGATCTATTATACTGTCTTTTGGTTCTGTTAGTATTCTAAGTAGATCGTTCTTATTTAACGGCTTTAAGACGTTTACAGACGGTAATCTACCCACAAATTCGGGTATAAGTCCATATTTTACTAAATCACGTGTTTGTAAGTGTGTTTCCCACTCTTCTATATCGGCGTCTAAATCGTCGTTAAATCCTATCTTTGCTTTACCAAGCCTGTTAACCACAACATCTTGTAGGCCAACAAAGGCTCCACCTACTACAAATAGTATGTTACTAGTGTCAATATCCACCTTCTCCGGGTTATGTTGCGGTTTGTTCGGAACCGGTACTACAGTACCTTCCATGAGCTTTAAAAGGCTCTGTTGCACACCTTCTCCAGATACGTCTCTGCTAAGACTTACATAGTCATTACGTTTTGCTTTCTTATCAATTTCATCAACATATATAATACCTTGCTCTGCTTTTTCTTTATTATAGTCCGCCGCTTGAAATAGTTTATGTATTAATACTTCTGCATCGTCACCAGCATATCCGCTTTCTGTAATAACTGTTGCATCAGTAATAACCATAGGCACACCTAAAAAGGTTGAAAGTGTTTGAGCTAATAATGTTTTACCTGTTCCTGTAGGACCTGCTAATAACACATTACTCTTTTGTAATTTTGTTTTTGTTTTAGATGTAATTCTTTTATAATGATTATATATTGCTACACTTAACGTCTTTTTTGCACGCTCTTGACTAATTACGTGTTCATTTAAATTATCGTGTATTTTTCTGGGAGTGGGTACAGTAAATATGTTAGTCTTTTTTATAGAACGTTCTGTTTCTTTGGTAACAATGCCGTGACAAAGCTCAACACAATCAATACAAATATGAACACCACCTTCACCTGCTAGTAGTTTCTTTACTTGTGTTGTGTCTTTGGAACAAAAATTACATATCGTAGTACTAGATGTCATTAAAATATTCTGGACTCATTTGTAACTTCACATAATTGTTAATATCATTTATTGATCTAACAACTAGATTAGTGCCTGTAGCATTTATTAATTTTACAGTTTCTCTTCGCTTGTATTTATCGCTGTAAAATAGCACTGTATTTTCTTCTTCTCTTGACTTTAAAAGTCCTGCCATAATATCTTCCCATGCACACGTATCAACATCGATAACCATAAAGTCGCATGTTTTAGAAACATTCCACATCCATGGTAATGTTTCCGAATTTGTTTTATTATTTTGCACAAGAAAAACAACACTTGTTGCAATAAACTTTTCGAATAATTCCTTTACTGGATTAATTAAATCATTATTAGTACTTGAAATAAAAATACTTATTCCATGTTCTGTCATGTAAAGGTCTGGGGGCGTTACTGTATAACTATCATTATCAATTTTCATTTAATTTTTCTTTTTTTGTTGTAATTTTTTTGATTTATCGTTGAGGTCGTATTGTAGTTGTTCAATGAGATATTTTCTATTTCCATGTACATCAATTGTATATTCTTTACCTTTTGAATCAACATGGACTACTTCATCGTTTTTTACTTCGTAATCTTCATATACTTCATTTTGAACAACAGGTTTTTTGGTAGTTTTGCTGTTCTTTTTATTACCCAAAGCATTTTTCTTAGTGCTGGAGATATCTTTGGTATTTGCACTAACTTCATCTTTTTTGGGTTCTTTTTTTGGCTCATATATTTCCTTTGTTGGTTTGCGTAATCCTAATCCGGATATACCTGCAAGAACAAGTACAACCGCTAATGGATCAAATACAAACACAAGTATTAGTATAACATATCTTACTGTTTCTTCCAAGATATTTCTGCTTGGATCTTGTCCATAAATTAACTCTGCAATATATTTAACTGGTCCAACTTCTGCTTCTAGTTTTCTGCTTTCGCCTTCAAGTTCATATTTTGTAGTGTATAATTCATCTAGTTTATTTTCTGATGTATCAATTAAGATACGTTGTGCATCAATTAATGCAGTATTATCTTCTTGTTGACCTTGACCAAGTTGTGATCTAAGTCTAGTAATTAATGCGTTAGAGTCTGCAATCTGTTGCTCTGCTAACATTCTAATTCTTTTAATTTCAGCTCTAGCATCTTTGATAACAGAATCATCAAACTCTTCTCTAACTTTATTTAGTTGGAAAAGTGCCATTTGTCTAGCCTTGGTATTATCTTCTTTAAACTTTTTTAATGCTTCTCTAGTATTCCATCCAAGTATACCATCTTGTCTAACACCTAATAATCCTTGCATTTTCTCAACTTCATTATTCATTGAGTATTCGTCCATTAATGCTATTTTCCTATCAATGTTTGCAATTTGTGTTTCAAATGGTGCTATAGCATTTGCTTTGGCATTTTGTTCTGCTTCTATAATTGCATTTTGTTCATCAATTGATGGTTGCACACCTGTGTATGCATTTGCAATTCTTTCTTCTTCAATGCGTATTTTTTCTTGTATTCCATCATCTAAAGAAATATCAACTTCTTCTAGTTTAATAATTTTATCTTCTGATTTTGTAATAATTAGTTTATTTCGTACAATGTTTTCTTCAATTCGTTCAATTTGGGCAACGTTCTCACTAGCCGCACTAGTTTGTTCAATGTGTGCTTTAGATAAAAATCCAAATATACCCATGCTTGTAATAAACATAAGCATAATGACGGCTATAGTGAGATACGTTCTAATTAAAAATGGAGCTGATTTCCAGTTCATGTGCAACCAAACAGCTGATGTTAGCTTGCCTACTTCTAGCACAGACCCCATGATAATAATCGGTATTACTGCACTGGCAAAAATAGCCACAAGTCCAACAATGCTGTAGTAGGCCGCCACAGCACTTATAGATAAGGCTACAAATATTGTCCAAATACTGAATAACTTCATATTATTTCCCGATGTTATAACGCACTGCTAGTCCTTCTGTGACTAACAATTCGTTTATACAAATCTCGTTACCTTTAGTATCAGTAACATATATATTGCCAAGTATACGACCATACTTTCCACGTTTGTTAAGCATAGTTTCTACTTTAAATTCTTTTGTTAATAAATCCATAAGTCGTTGCTTTACGTCAAGACCTTTTTGTTTGATTTCTGTGTTTGTTGATCTACTGTCAGGAGTATCAATACCAAATAGTTTTAATCGTTGTTTGATTATAATATCAAAACCTAGATCGATTTCAATGTCCAAAGTATCACCGTTTATGACTCTTACTAATTTTGCGTTGTATGTATACATAAAATTCCTTTTTATATAAAACAGTTATATTTGAACTGCTTAATATTTATGCTGATTTTTGTGACACTTATATACTATGTTTTAGTATTTTTGTCTAACCAGGCTTTGGCGGCTCTTTTGGAAGGTGGTTTACCTAAAAACTTTCTTATTTCTTTGTAAACAGTATCAAAGTTTTCTTTACGATCTGGATCTTCCAGTCCACCACTGTTGTCTACTACATGAAACATTGCGGCTCCAAAGACTTGTTGGAATTTCATTATATTTTGTTGTACACGTTGCCACATCTTTGTTACCATTTCTGCTGGTATAGTTCGTGGTCTTTGAAGATTACGCTCTTGAGCTACATCTTCACTTGTGTTAACAAATAACATCATTGTATCATACCCTAATTCATTTAACTGATTTTTAGCTTGTGATACTTTAGTAATGTCTTTACCAGTGCCATCAATAATTAATCCTAAACGACCATCTAGATATAAATCTTCTCGTGTCTTGGTAATTTCTTTAGCACGGTTACGGATTTCTTGTCCCTTGTCGCTTCCAACAACATCAGGGTCCCCTAAATCCATATTGTGTTTTTTAGCAAGATACTCGTATACGTCATCACTATTTAAAGGTCTCAATCCTTGGCCAGATAATAACTTTCCTGCCACATAACTTTTACCAGCACCTGGCCCGCCTGCCAAAAATACTGCTTTAAATATATGAGGATCGTTTGGACCTTCTAGTACTTGTTGTTCTTCTAATATATCATGTATCTTCATACTATTATTTATACAAATATAGTATTACAAATATATTATGTTTTTCTAATAACAACTTTATCAGCAAGACCAAAATCTACGGCTTCTTGTGCTGACATAAAATTATCACGTTCCATAGCTGATGCCAATTCTTCATATGTTTTACCTACACTATTATGTTTAACATAAATTTCTGTTAGGTTCTTTTTCATTTTAAGAATCTCTTCAACTTGAATTTGCATATCAGTTGCTTGTCCGCCTGCACCACCGCTTGGTTGGTGAATCATTGTACGTGAATTTGGCAATACTAAACGTTTGCCTGGCTCACCTGCCATAGCAAGGAAACTACCCATGCTACATGCTTGACCCATTACAATTGTGCTTACTGGAGATTTAATAAATTGCATTGTGTCATATATACCTAGTCCCGAAGTTACTGCACCACCTGGGCTATTAATGTAAAAATTAATATCTTCTGCACTATTTTGTGATTCCAAAAATAGCATTTGTGCAACTACTAAATTTGCCGTATGGTCGTTAACTTCTCCGTTAAGCATTACAATACGATCTTTAAGCAAACGACTGTAAATGTCGTATGCACGTTCGCCTCTGCCTGTTGTCTCAATTACTGTTGGTATTAACATATTATCTCCTATTTATATCTTACTTGTAAATCCATAATTATACTATACCTATCTCCTAGGTCTTCTTGTGGATTATGTTGCATTCCATGATATGTTGGAATCCACCCACTTTGCTCTGAATGTTCTCCATGCATAATTAACATTTTATTATCTGCTAGTTCTGTAATCATATCTCGTTCGTTTGTTTTAGTATTCTTTGCCCAAAACTCTGAATAATTTTCACCTAAGTGTAAACCTGCTAGAGTCTCGTCGCAATGCTCATCTCCAAATCGTATAGAATTGTGTTTCCTATGTTCTGTACGAGTTTTTTCTGTAGCACTAGGAGTATTATACTTGATAATCATCAATTTGTAAAGAACTAAATCTTCCCATAATTCAGATTGGTCTGAATAGTTTTCATACAAATAATGTTCTAGCACAGGTTTAAAATCCTTGTGCATTTCTATAAAATAACTAAACTCTTCCGGTACAGACGAAGTAAGTTCTTCTTCTGACCATGGGTAGAAATATACTTTACTTCTTTTTACAACTTCATCTGAATTAATATCATTATTTACCCATGCATTTGGTCCTGCCATAAAATCTTCATCCCATCCAAAAACATTTCCTGAATGTAAATTAGAATAAATTTTATTAGGAATAACTTCATCCTGCCAGGAATCAATTTCTTTTCTGGTATTATGCTTTTTAAAAAAATCTAAATCTACTGTATCATGTAGTCTCTTAGACATTTCCCATCGGTCTGCATATTTTGTAGACAACAATGTAGAATCAGCAAGTGGCCATTTACCTGCTTGCTGATAATCTTGTAATTGTTCTAAGGTGAATAATTTATGTGTTGGTGTTGTTTCCATTTGGTACCCTTTGTATCTCTTGTAGGCCAGTTGATTCATCTTCAACAACTTTAATATAACCACCTGCTTCCAAAAGTTTTAGGGTTGATTCCATACCTTCATTTACACCTTGTTTATATCCAGTTCGTTGACTGAAATATGCACATGCTACTGTAAACACGCCCAATATAATCATTAAATCTAGTCCTACCATACTACTATTTACCTCCGTTAACTACACCTTGTGCTACTTCAAACAATGGATGATCATGTACTTTATCCATTACTTTAATAAGATGTGCTTTTTCTTTTAAGAACACTTTAGCAAATTTAGGATCGTTTGCTTCAATGTCATCACTGTTATCAATCAGATCAGCAAGTTTAACAATCTGTGCTTCTCTACTTGCGAAACTTAATTTCTCTGCATCCTTTGCCTTACGTTTAGCTCTGTTGCCATCTTCTGGCTTACTTATGTCAGTAAGTTCTACAACCAACTTATGAATTTTCCAACCAAATTCTTCAGCAATCATTTCACTTGTTACATAAGTATCTTCTAACACGTCATGCAACAAAGCGGCCGCAATCATATCATCAGTGCCACCTGCATCTGCAACAATCTTAGATACCCTACGTGGGTGAACTATGTAGTCCACTCCACTGTATTTACGTTTTTGTCCAATTGCGGCATGAGCCACACTAGCGAACAAATCTGCTTTTTGAATAACGTCCATTTTTATTTCCTATTTTAAGTAATGAGGACCAGTCCATGCAACGGAATAATCATCATCAAAAATGTTTCCTCTTGCACTGTTTAGTGCAGGTGCTTGCCAACCAGCCGCTTTAAGAATATCGCCTTTCTTAAATGCTTTACCATTTGACGTTACAAAATCATCATTGGCAATAAAACCCCAAACACCATTATCCCTAATAATCTTTGTATATTTTTTACCAGCTTTAACAGTCATACTATCATCAAAATTATCAACAGATTCTTTAAAGTAACCTGTCAATTCTTTTTTACCACCTTGTGTAGTCCACTTGATGTAGTCTGCTTTAATTTTACCTTTTAGTTTTTCGATTTGTGTTTGCATTTTTATCTCCTTTTTTATTAACTATACATATAGTATACGATAAGATGTCTTGGTTGTCAACCTTTAAGGCCATAAAAAAACCCTTGGAAATCAAGGGTTTTTAAATTAATTTAAATTAATCTTGCCTAATTCCATGTCCATAGTCAATAATTACAGGAAAACGTGGAACTCCATCTGGCGTTAAATCAAAGAATCTGCATGTAGCCCAATTTGGCATTCCTTTAGCAGTATCACGCATATCCCACAATTCTTTTAATTGTGCTTGTTGTCCACGCACTCCACTACCAAATTCTTTACCATCTTTGTCACGTAAAATAAAACGTTTAGCATATCCACTCCAATTACCTTGACCTTCAAGTACTTGGATAACTTCATATTCTTCAGTTTTAAACTCTTTACGTTTTAGCAAGTTCTTACTACGTTTGTTATCATATGTTGCATCATTACGCACCATTTGACCTTCGTAACCTTGTTCCATGTATTCACTGTACAATGCATCTAGTTCATCCTGTGACTCACAGTAATCAGTTTTTACAATTTTTACATAATCGTTATTTGTCCAATATGCTTGTTTAACACGATTAGTAAACTTCATATCTGGTGCTGATTTATCATACATATCATACACATGATATTCAACTAGTGTTTTTGCTTCAGCTATATCTTCTGGTGTGCTTTTTAACTTACGAACCAAACTTGTAATTTTATTAAAGTTTGCTTTTAGTTCATGATTATAAAGTTCACCATCTAAAATATGATGTGGATTTTGTTCCATATAACCTTGTAGTGATTCCCAAATATGAGGACAACTTGTAATAGGTTTACCAGCACGTGTCCACATACCTCTACTATCAACAATACAACGAATTCCATCTAGCTTAGGTTGACTCCAACCTTCACTTTGTGGTCGCTTAGTATAATCATGTGCAAGCATTGGCTTAAATTGTTCATAAGAGTCAACGTCCCCTACGTTTTCAAAATACTCTTTCTCAGAACGCTTGTCCCATAATGCCTGGGCCTCGGCCTGTGCTTGACTTAAACTTGTAGTTTCATTTACTTTACCAACATTTTTTGGAGTACTTAGATTCCATTCGCTAGTGACTTTTTGTCCATCAGTTAATCCACTAATAGTTCTTGTACCTGCAGAACCATTTTCTTCACCGTACTCTACTTCCCATATACGAATTTTACCAGTTGTATCACGTTTAAAAAGAGTTGGTAATTTAGTTATATTTTGCATTTGTATTCCTTATTAGTTTTCTTAAAAGTGTTCCGGCAGTGTGCATCCAAAAATTGTGTGCCCAACTGTCTTTGGGATTTTGATTTGCGACACGAACGCAGTTATCAATTCTGCGTTCGTATAATTCTATTGTTGCTTGATCCAATTTAGTCTAACCTCGAACCAGCATATGCTTTAAAACCGTATGCTTTCATTACATCTGCATATGCTTCAGCACCTGCTTCTTTAACGTCAACATTTTGAACGTTAACATTACTTGGATTCCAAATCTGCCATGCTTTACCAGTCCAATCTTTTTTAAATCCAATTGATTCAAGTAATGCCCTTTCGGCTTTACCTAGTTTAGTATTACCTTTATTTTCAGGATAAACAGTAACCCATGCAAACCCACAAGGAAAATTATCTTCCCCGCCTAATTTCTCAACAAGAAAATCACCAGCGGCATTTTTCGCGGCCTGTGTTGCTTTAACACTAATATTTTCCATTTCATTTATATTATAGTTTATCATATCTACTCCTTATTTTTTATTAACTATACTTACAGTATACAGTAAGATGTCTTACTTGTCAACCTTTTTCCACCTAAATTCATCTGAAGTCCAATCTGGATCTTCGTAATTTAGCATGTCCTCGCCTGTATCAATATCCGTATCTTCATATGGTACACATTCTGCTACTTTTACTGTATCATCTGATTCTACAAAATTATGATCACATGCATAAACTTCTGCATCGCCTAAACAACCATCTTGCCATTCAATTCTATCAATTCCACCGTGTTCAATAACTTTGTCTTCGGCTTCATCTTTTGAATCAGCAATTACATCATATTCAACCCACGCAGAAAAGTATTTTTTAACTCTAAATTTCTGCTTTCCTATATCTTGGTGTGGATTGTCTTTTTTGTATTCTATCATTGTTTCCTTTCTTAAGATTTATATTCGTATGGTTTATTCCACTTACCAACACTAACATGAGTGTAATAAGCAGTATCAAAATAGTCAGTCATTGCATCTGAATTATCATACCAAGCTCTACCACCTTCTGCTAAAGCAGGAGCAGTCTTCATAATTTTAACAATGTCTGTAAATAACTGTTCGTGTTTTCCATAAAAATGAGTATGGTATTCGTTAATTTGTGCATGTCCATCAAACTTATGAACTTGTCCATTATATTTGTCTGTGCTATCCATACTTCCATCATAGAAGTCAACATTACCGGATACAATAGAAACATCAACACTTGAATAATGCTGACGTCTTACACTAAATTTTAGTGATTTACCAAACTTCTCTTTTAGTGCTTTTCTAATTTCTGCTACTTCGTTTGTTCTAATATATGCCATCTTTATTAACTCCTTTTTTTATTAACTATACTTACAGTATACAGTAAGATGTCTTACTTGTCAACCTTCTGAGCATAAAAAAGCCATAAAAAAACCCTTGTAAAACAAGGGTTTATAAGTTTTTTAATTATTTTTTTAATTAATCCCAATGCATTTTGTTGTTTTTTTGGTGAAAATACGCATTTTCTAAGGATTCCATGTCATTTACTGAGAATCTAAAACTATATCTATTGAAGTTAATACCTACAAAATCTGCAGGTTCGCATTCAGGTCTAGGGCCAAACTTGCTATGGTACCACCATATTTTATTATTATCTATATCTCTTATATTTCCTTCTACACCATCTTCTTCTTTCCAATGATCTAGTATGTATTCAAAATCTTCCTGACTAAATTCTCTGTTAACAACTACATAATCAGTTATTTTAAATGAAAGTTTTACTCTTTTTTTATCTTTGAAAAGATATACTTTAAACGGGTCTGAAAATAGTACTACGTTATTGTTGTCTTTTATTGTAGGCATCAGTTAATTCCTTGGCTAGTTCTTGATTAATTTCTTGATGGTGCTGAAAATCTTCATAGTATTGATGTATCCAATTTTGATCAGGTGATTCTATTCCTACACAATTCCATAATGTATTTAATCCTGACATTGTTGACCATTGACTTTGATGTAATAAAATATCGCCATGATTATGTGGTTCCTCTTCATCGTATGTTCCATTATTAAATTTCTTCTTAGATATAAAATTATCAACAATGGTTTCTACACCTGGCCAACTATGATCATCATTACTATAATTTGCATTTCTGTCATCTTCCATTAAGTAATTATATTCACGTGCTGCCCAACTAACAATATCTCCATCCCAACTATCAACTGATGTTCTAATCATCATTACAGGTAAGTTTCTACTCCACTTCCAAATATCTTCATAATTTTGTGCATGTAGCAAAACTGCTATACTTTTATCTTTAATTAAATTTAATAATCCATCTAATTGCTCTGTAGATATTTCCATAGTATTTCTAATATCATAGTTATACCATTCTCTATCTTCATCTGAAATATTCCAATAATCATCATGTACACGAATTTTACCTAACGGCCCTGGTTCGTGATCTATTTCTTTTCCATCTAACTTATATGTTGCCCAATGTTCGCCTGCTTGGCTTTCACCATGTAGCATAGGGCTGTTA
>ERZ802821.232-NODE-232-length-31367-cov-19.23_pt1 | contig 31367 bp, 25 predicted proteins | sample MGYA00345648_ERZ802821 | MGnify/ENA primary metagenome ERZ802821 (study PRJEB30503, sample SAMEA104212357) | marine metagenome | biome: Westerlies Biome; feature: [SRF] surface water layer (ENVO:00010504) within the epipelagic zone...; material: water (ENVO:00002006)... | reverse complement strand
GCTGCCTCTGGATGCGCAATGCTCAGGTGGATGCCGGCGGTTTCGACGGGATACTGCTCAAGCTGCAATACCCGGGGACCCTCCCCGGGCAGCGGGCCGGCATGATCGATAAACCGCTCAAATCCCAAGACTTTGAGAAAAGCGAGCGTTGCCTCGACGTTGCTCACCATCTGTGTGGAGTTGAAAACATCGCTCATGCGGTCGAACTCGATGCCTTCTAGGGGTGGGCTCAGACGTTGCATCACGGCCATGACAATGCCGTCATCTTGGATGTACAGCCCCTCACTCGTGTGCACCTCGCCAAATTGCCAGGCCACTGCCGGGACCAACTCCCGCCAACCATGCGCGTGCAAAAAATCGCGCGCCCATTCACTGTCCCAAGTGCGCATGTTGATGTCGAAAAGCCCGCCCGGGGTGGTCACTGCGCAATCCACAGGGCGAAGCACCGGCGCTGTGTTCGCAACGGGGAGCAACACGACCTCGCATGCACCGCTGGGCGCGACCCAGCGCTCGGCCGCTTGGGTCCCATCCGCGCCCCAAAAATCAGCCGCATCGGCAGAAACAGGGGTACTTTGCTGGTGCCAATCCAGCGCAGCAAAAAATCCGCCCAGCTGAGGCGCGTTCGCGGTGGTGATCACCACGTGGGAGAAGCCAGTCTCTCTCAACGGAGTCCCCTTTATCTCTGACTGAGTGGCATCATAACGCCAACCGGACGGGAGGCGCGTTATCTTGAATACCACCGCCGACGTCAGCACCATCGTATTGAGTGCCGTCGTGGGTTACCAATGTCTGCTGCTGGCAGTGGGCCTCTGGGCGTCGCGTCGCACTCACTCCAGTAGCGATTTTTTTCTGGGCGGCCGCAAAGTGGGCCCCTGGGTGACCGGCATTTCCTACAGCGCCAGCGCCTCTTCAGCGTGGACATTGTTGGGCGTCAGCGGCGCCGCCTTTGCCATTGGCCCATCTGTTGTGTGGATCGCTTTGGGAAGCCTGTCTGGAATGATCGTGGCGTGGTGGTGGATTGCACCGAGGCTACTGGCAGCAAGCCATCAGCATCAGCTGACCACCTTCATCGATTTTCTCCGTGACCCGAACGACAACCACCGCAGCGAGTCCCTAGTGCGTTCCGCGGCCGTCATTATCTTGGTCGCCTTCGTGTTTTACGTCGCCGCGCAGTTCCAGGGGGCGGGGCTGGCTGTCACCGAGGTGTTTGCCGTCAGCGACACGCTGGCGATTGTGTGCGGCGCTCTCGTCATTCTGATTTATACCTGGCTGGGCGGCTATTGGGCGGTCAGTCTCACCGATACCATACAAGGTGTGGTCATGTGTCTGGCAGCGATCGCGCTGCCGTTTGGGACAGTGATCTCGCTGGGAGGGTTGGGTCCCGTTGTTGAGCTCATCGACCTCGGCAGCCAACGCGGTGGAGGCACCAATGCGGCGACCTTATCAGTGATCGGCTTTGTCATCGGGTCTCTGGCCATCAGTCTCGGTACGTTTGGGCAGCCACATCTGATGGTGCGCTTTATGGCGCTCAAGGATCACCGCGCGCGCCGCTCCGCGGCACGCATCACCCTCATCTGGTATCTGATTGTGTTCTCGGGAATGGTCCTCACCGGGCTGGTGGGGCGCGGCGCATTCGATTCACTGAACAATAATGAGCAGGTATTTTTTGCCCTGTCGGAACAGGTGCTACCCCCGGTACTGGCGGGCCTGCTGCTCGCTGCGGTGCTCTCAGCCATCATGTCCACCGCCGACAGCCAGCTGCTGGTCTGCGCCAGCACACTCTCCCATGATCTGACCGATGAGGTACTAAAAGGTAGCCCGCGGGTATTGCGTCGTGGCCGATGGGCGGTGGTCATCGTCGTGGTCCTTGCGGTGTTGGTGGCGCTCTTTCTACCAGCTCCCATCTTCTCTCGGGTCTTGTTCGCATGGAGCGCATTGGGGGCGGCGCTAGGGCCCACTTTATTCGCGCGTTTACTGGGCTGGCAGATTCCGCACAGCTATCGCGTGACGGGGATCTGGATGGGGTTTGGTCTCACCGTGGTGCTGTCACTATTGCCCAATGCACCGGGCGACATACTCGAACGTCTGCTACCCTTCATAGCTCATAGCCTGTTATTGATATGGGTCAGGAGGCGCTGAATGAACGCAGTGGTATCCACCATCACCCAATTACTGCCTGCCGAGATTATCACCACGGATCCCGAGCAGATCACGCTGTACTCTCAGGATGTCTTCACCGTAGGACCGCCGATCTGTGCGGTTGTCCGGCCGCGCAACATCGATGAGGTACAGGCACTGGTGCGTGCCTGTCTAGAGCGCGGCACGCCTATCGTCACGCGCGGGGGCGGTATGAGCTATACCAGCGGTTATATCGCCAACGCCCCCGACAGCGTGTTGATCGATATGGCCAGCATGGATGCCATCGTTGAGGTCAATCTGGAAGATCGCTATGTGACGGTCGAGGCCGGGTGCAGCTGGCAGAAACTCTATGAGCACCTGGCACCCCTCGGTGTCCGCACTGCCTATTGGGGCACGCTGTCCGGGCGCTATGCAACGGTCGGCGGTGGCCTTTCACAGAACAGTATTTTTTGGGGCAGCGGTCAGCGTGGCACCGCCGCTGACAATGTCCTTTCGGTCAGTGTTGTCACGGGCAAAGGCGATCTGCTGGAGACGGGCTCGGCGGCTCAACAGCACGCAGCACCCTTTACGCGACACTTTGGTCCCGACCTCACGGGCGTGTTCCTGGGAGACTGCGGCGCCCTCGGCATCAAGGTTCGCGCCACACTGCCACTGCTGCCGCTGGCCGGGGCCAAAGGCTATACCAGCTTTGCCTTTGACGAGTCGGGCCCCATGCTCCGCGCCATGGCCCAGATCTCTCGCGAGTCCCTGACCACCGAGTGCTTTGGGTTCGATCCCTATCTGCAGCATCAGCGCATGAAGCGCGCCAGCCTCGCGGCCGATGCCCAGCAACTTTCAGGCGTCCTACAGAGCGAGTCAGGCATCGTGAACAAGATCAAACAGGGTGCCAAGATCGCGCTCTCTGGCCGACGCTTCATGGACGATGTTGAGTGGGCCATGTTCACGATCAGCGAAGGCCGAACAGAAGCGGAAGCCGACCATCAGGCCAAGCGGATTCGTGAGATTTGTTCATCAGAGGGCGGCAAAGAACTACCCGACAGCATCCCACGGATACTGGCCGCGAACCCCTTCGGTCCGGTCAACAATATGGTGGGCGCAGAGGGTGAGCGCTGGCTACCGGTTCATGGTCTGGTACCCCACTCGCGCGGCGAGGCGGTACTGGCCGAGGTAGAGGCGGTGTATGAGCGCAATCGCGGCATGCTGGAGCAGTTCAACATCGAGACAGGCTATTTGATCGCCGTGGTCAGCGAGCAGATCACCGTACTCGAGCCGGTGTTCTTTTGGCCTGACGAACTGAATGCGCTGCACAAGCACAGCCTCGAGCCCGACCACCTTGCGCGACTCAATCAGTTTGATGCGGTGCCAGACGCGTGGGATGCGGTCTATAAGGTCAAGAGCGAAGTGGTTGATGTGTTGTCCGCGGAGGGCGCCAGCCACATGCAATTGGGCAAGGCCTATCACTACCACAGCGCGCTAAAGGCGCCGGCACTCGATCTAGTCACCGGTATCAAGGCCGCCCTCGACCCCGATGGCATCATGAATCCGGGGGCGCTCGGTCTGTCCTGAGCTGGGACGTCAGGGGCTTCTCATCAGGGGCCTGCCCGCCCATGCTATATTGCTTTGCATAACAATAATGGCTGAGCCCAAGCAGGCAAGGTGCGCCCATGACCGCCTATATCATCGTTGAAGCAGTCCTCCACGACCCGGAAAAGTTTGGTGCCTACGCCAAAGTGGTTCCCGATATCGTCGCGGAATTCGGCGGTGAGTATCTGGTGCTCGGCGGGGAGCAGACGTCGCTCGAAGGCGACTGGGGTGCCACAAGACTGGTGATGCACCGCTGGCCATCGGCAGAGCAGGCCAGAGCTTTTTGGTACAGCGACGCCTATGAGGCAGCAAAGCCTTTGCGAGCCGGCACCGGCGAATTTCGCGTCATGCTGGTAGACGGTCTGCAGCAGACACCGCTGGAGTAACCTGCCATGACACCCTATTCCGCACTCGCGCTACAGATGGACTGCCACGCTGTGAACGGTCTCGCCGATCGCGCGGCGGTCGGGCAGGCGATGTCGAGCACACTGGATCGTGTCGACCAGTTGATTGCGGGGAGTAAGGGTTTCATCGGCACATTCAGTGGCGACACGTTGCGCCTCGTGGTCCTACCGGAATATTTCCTGACCAGCTTTCCCATGGGGGAATCGATCCCCGAGTGGCGAACCAAGGCCTGCATCGAGATGGATGGTCCCGAGTATCAGCACATGGGTGAGATCGCCCGCAACCGCGGTGTGTATCTATCGGGCAATGCTTACGAGATCGATCCGCACTTTCCTGATCTCTACTTTCAAACCAGTTTCATCATCAGTGATGAAGGCGAGGTCATCCTCCGCTATCGGAGACTGATCTCGATGTTCGCCCCCACGCCCCACGACGTGCTGTCGCAATATCGCGACGTGTATGGAGACGAAGGGCTCTTTCCCGTCGCTGACACACCGCTGGGCAGACTGGCCTGTGTCGCATCAGAGGAAATCCTGTACCCGGAAGTGTCCCGCGCGTTGGCAACACGCGGCGCCGAGGTCATCCTGCACTCCTCAAGTGAGGTCGGCAGTCCGCGCCCCACGCCCAAAAACATCGCCAAGTGCGCGCGGGCCTACGAGAACATGTGTTACGTGATCTCCAGCAATACCTCGGCGATCCACCACTCGCCCGTGCCGCAGAACTCGACTCAGGGTCACTCGCAGATCGTCGACTTTAAAGGGCAAGTGATGACCGAAGCGTATACCGGCGAGTCGATGGTGGGCCATGCGCTCATCGATATCGAACGACTGCGTGAAGCCCGCAGTAAACCTGCCATGACCAACCTGCTCGCCAGACAACGGCTGTCGCTGTTCCGCTCAACGTACGAGCAGCAGCATTTTTATCCCGAAGATAACTTGGTCAACGAGGAAGGTGCGATTACGGTGCCGGACCGGTCGCACTTTATGGGACAGCAATCAGCGGTGATCGACCGCCTTAAAAAAGCGGGTCTGATCTGATCGCTCAGTCCAGGGTGAGGTCCATTGAGTACTGGAAGTGGGCGGGGTTATACAGCACCTCGAGAAAATCCAGAATTTGTTCGTCACCCGCCCCTGTCTTTTGATAAGAGCGTCTGGTCAGACTCAGTAGCGGACTGCCCTCAGCGACATCCAGAGCACCCGCCACCGACGCATCAGCGGAGACCGCCGACAGCGTTTGGGTCACATGGCTGACCTCCAAACCCTGTTGCCGGAAATAACTCAGTCGCGGGGTATTCTCAAAAATCGCCGGATCTGCGGGCATGTCCACTCCGGCTGTCCAGCTGTTGTAGTGCCCAAACTTCATGCCATCGCGCTCGCGGACCCGCAACAGATGCAACGCCGTCTCGCCGTCAGCGAGTCGTAGGTCCTCACGGATCGCCCGGGGCGGCACCAGCATACCGTAATCGAGAATCCGCGCCGAAGAGTTGCGCGCCATGCTCTCAATCTCCTGCAGCATGCCTGTCAGCGGTGCTTGCACGGGTTTTGGCGAGTACTGGTAAATCACATGGGTCCCGCGACCACGCCGTCTCTCGACCAATTCTTCAGTGGCCAAATCATCCATCGCGCGCTTAGCCGTGATGCGCGACACCTTGAACAGGTCGGCCAGCTGCTCCTCAGGAGGCAATCGAAGCCCCAGCGCCAGCGTGCCATCGAGAATTCTTGCTTTGAGCAGGGAATAGAGTTGGTGATAAAGCGGCGTCGGCGAGGACTTGGATACCTGGCCAATCAAATGTGAGCTAAAAATGTCGTCCATGTCCACTTACCTAAGCAGTGCAACAGCCAATAAGACCTAATGATATATCAAAATAGGTGTATTACACACTGGACGGGCTTACTGTTCAGATTTTGTAGCGCTTTCAAGCGCTGGCGAGGCACATGCACCGCCGATCATTTTGATATAATGTTATATCTTTAGTCTGTGGGGGCAGAACTGATGGGCATCACCGAACTAGCCGTGCTGCGCTGGCTACACATCATTGCCATGGTGTATTGGCTGGGCGGCGAATGGGGCGTTTTCAACACGTCGACCCACGTCATTAATCGCAACCTGTCGATGGAAGAGCGGCGCCGGCACATGCAGACGGCATACAACATCGACATCCTGGCGCGAATAGGCATCATCAGCCTCCTCCCGCTTGGCTTGCATATGGGCTACCTCTGGGGTGTGCAGCCTTATGGGGGCAACTTCCTTGTGGCGGTATGGGTGCTCGCGATCGGCTGGCTAGCCTTGTGCATCTCAGCTTATGTCTACCGAGAGACCGACCGAGGGATTCAGCTCACACTGTGGGATGAGCGGGTACGCTTTGTCTTGATCCCGGTAATGGTGATTACCTCGATCAGCTCATTACTGGGTTATGGGCCGTTCAATGTCGGGCCGATGCAGTACTGGTTTTCCATCAAGATTCTGCTCTATAGCGTAACGCTGATGATTGGTTTGAAACTGCGCTTCATCATGAGGGAGTGGACCACGCTGTTTCGCGTACTGGCCGAGGGGCCGAATCAGGAAGCAGAGAATCAGTTAGAGAAGAGCCTCGCGCTAGGCAAACGACTGGCCTACTTCTATTGGATCACGATCGCGTCGGTTGCATTCTTCGGCGCAACGAAGGCCGTTTAATCCCGGCTAGGCTGACGCCGCCTCGATAATCGAAGCCGGCGAGGCATGCCATATCGCCTCGCCGCGCGCTACCAACAGTGCTTCAAGAATCTCCCGCACCGTGCGAACGCGGTGCGGCTGACCCACCAGCCACGGATGAACATTCAGGGCCAGTAGGCGCCCCCCCTGCTCGCGGCCTTCCTTGATCAACAGATCGGCGGCGTCAATCACCTGCTGGGCAAAGCTGTCCTCGCTGTGCAGGTTTTGGCTCAGCACAAACACATCGTCGAGCTCCAGGCACGAGGGCAGACAAGTCATGTCACCCTCGGTGGTTTTGAAGGTATAGGGCAGTTCATCGTTCACCCAGTCGCACTGATAGGTGAAGCCGTTTTTCACCAATAGCTCGGGCGTATTGGCTGTCTGGAGGCGGCCGGGGCTCAGCCAGCCTTTAATAGGTTGATCGGTAAATTGCTCCAGCGCTTGGCGAGAGTCAGCGATCCATCCGGCCTCGGTATCGGCATCCACCTCACCGGCGTGCATGCAGAGCATGTTCCACCCGTGGCCCAACCACTCATAAGGCGTTTGGGCCAGACGCGCCAGCAACTGCGGGTAGTGCTCGGCAAGCGCCCCTGAAATGGCCAGAGACGGACTCGCCTCGTACTCAGCCATGAGCTTGAGCAGGCGATAAATGCCCACCCGGTTACCGTAATCCCTCAGCGTGTAGTGGCGGAGATCAGGATAAGGCATGGTCAGTGCACCCGGCGGAGGAACTGCGGGCTTATCGCCTGAAAGCGGAAAATGTTGCAGCGAGATATTGATCCACAGCGCCAGCGGTTTGCCGCCTGGCCAGGCGACCGGCTTGCGGTCCTGCAACATCGACCACTCATAGCGATCGTGGTCCATGCCGTAATGGCGTCGCGGGTATTCGAGCAGCTCGTCGCTCATGTCGCCGACTCCGCACCGCCACCGATCTGCTCCTGAAGATGGGAGAGTGAATACTCAGCGATCTCCCTGCCGGTGGTGACCCACACATCGGAATGCCCGGTGATGTATTCGAGCGCCTCTTCAAAGGCGCGCAGCCGATGCGGGCAACTGACCTGATAGTTGTGAGTCGGGATGCACATAACCGTGCCGCTCTCAGCGCCCTCCGCATAGAGCTGATCGAAGGCACGGCGAATAATCTCGCCGTAACGCCGTGGCTCCATTTTCTGCACCACATAGGCGATGGTGTCATTGAGTTCCAGCGAATAGGGAATCGACACAAAGGGCTTGCCGCTGCGAGTCTTCACCCAGGTAGGCTGATCATCGTGGAATAAATCGCAGGTATAGCGCCCGCCCGCCTCGGCAAATAGATCAATGGTGTGGTTGGAGTGTGACAGCGCCGGCGCCAGATAACCTGCGGGCCGCTGACCGACCGCGCGCTCAATCGTTGCCATGGCATCCTCGATCATCTCGCGCTCTTGGTCCTCAGTCAGACCATAGGTGTAGCGGGTGTTATAGATACCGTGGCTGAAGAACTCCCAGTCGCGCTCCGCACATAACGCAATGATCTCGGGGTGGTGCTCACACAAGGCAGCGGACAAGCTGATCGAGCCGCGCACGCCGTACTTATCGAGCACCGCCATCTGACGTTGGTGACCGACCCGATTACCGTAATCACGAATGCTGTAACCCGGCACTGCGGGGTAAGGGTGTGGCCAGGGCTTGCGATGCGGATTGGTCGGGGGGTCAAGCTCGTAGAACTCAATATTGGGAGCCACCCAAAACGCGAGCCGCGCCCCATTGGGCCATTCTATTTTCGGCCGCCCCTCGTAAGGGTTGTACTCATACAGCTCGAGCTCGGCGTTTTGTGCGCTACCGCTCATATTCAGCCCTGCTGAGAAAGCCAGTCGAGCACCTCACTCACACCCAGTACATCCGCATATTTAATAGCCAGGTCAGTGAGGTTCGCAAAATGGTAGCTCTCGTGTTTATCCGCAACGCATTCCTCCGGCACGATCGTTCGGTACCCCCGCGACAGGGAGTCGACTGCCGTGGCGCGGATGCAGCCACTGGTGGAACCACCGGTAATGATCAGGGTATCTACCTGATGCCACACGCAAAGTGACTGTAGCGCGGTCTCAAAAAAAGCCGAGGGCATCTTCTTACAATAGATGACGTCCTTCTCCCGATTGATCTCAAGACGATCATCAAACTCGGCACGCTCGGAGCCGAACTTGATGTTCTGCAGAGAGTCTGGGGTGTCGGTACGGGTACCCCAAATACCGCAGTCCTCGCCCGACTCCATGAACGCCACATAGGTCCAGACCACCGGCCAATCCAGCGCCCGAAACGCAGTCGCTAACTGGTTAACGTAGTCCAGCTGCTTGGGATCGGTCTCGTAGGCGGTTTTGAACAGGTCCGTGCGGGTATAGGCTTTTTGTGGATCCACGTTGACGAGGATGGCTTTCTTGCCAAACCCGAAGCGCGCACGGCTGGGGTTGTCTTTGATTTGCTGGTAGATCTGGCGCGCGGTGAGGTCACTGGTTTCCATTGTTATTCCTGTTTTGCTGGAGCGCGAATCGGCATGATATAAAAACATATCATTAATACATAGGCAGATCTGACGTCACAGATCAGGCCATCAGAACCCACAGGGGGGTCCATGGGACACAAGCTTATCCGAGGAGCGATCGAGTACACCAGCCGCAAACCAGAGCGAATGGGTGAGGTCAGAGGACGCGAGGTCTTCTCGCTCAGCTGCCAGCCAGACGGCACGGATGTACTGCTCGCTCACTGTGAGATTGACGACGCCCCCAAGGTGACGCGAGACGTCTGCCTCGCGCTGCGGCATGCCGACTCCAGTCCGATTGACTGCTCGGTGCGGCTATCGGTTGGCGGCCAGTTCGAGGGCTCGGGCTGGATGCGCTTTGCCAAGGGTTACGCCGAGTGTGAAACCTTCAACGCGCGGGACGGGCGGATCAGTCAGGAGCTTGAGACCGAGGGTCAGGTCGGCTGGTTACAGAGCCACCCCATCATCGGCGATGCGCTGCTCATGCGGCTTTACCCATTGGAACAAGGCCCCGGCGTTCACTCATTGAAGAACGTCTTCCTGACCTCGCCCGACCATCGCGGCGCCACCGGACCCTTCTTTTTCGTGACCAGTTTCGATCTGGTCTATGTCGGTGAGGAGACTATCGAAGTCGCAGCGGGGCAATTTCAGGCACGGCACTTTCAGGTGACCGGCACGGCGGGCAACTTGCCGGAAGAGCACCCACCCTACGACGTGTGGTGCACCGCTGACGATGATTACCTGCTCCTCAGAGCGAGCGCCGAAGGCTATATGCAGACGCACTACGAGCTCACCGAGCTCACTATTGAGGACACCCCGTGAGTGTGTTGACCGGCGGGGCCCCACGATGATCGAGAATATGACCTTACGCGTGCCATCCCTGACAGAGGCTGTGGCGGCCTATCACGCGCTGGGGTATGAGGACGCCGGAGAGAGCATTGCTGCAACCATTGCGCTGTCTGACCCCGCGCTGGAGGGCCTACCTCACCACAGCATTGTGATGTCGGAGGACCCCTTTCAAACACTCACCATGGTGGAATGGCAAGGTGAAGTGCCCACACCCTTTGCGGTGCCGGGCTGGTCCGCAATGGAGGTGCTGGTAAAGGACTTGGATGCGCTGTTCGAGCAGCTGCCCGCCGCCTTCACGGTGCTGAACCCGCCGGCTGCACTGTCATTTTCTGACCAGATTCGCGCCATGCAGGTGGCTGGCCCGGCAGGAGAACTCATTTACTTCACCGAGGTATCAGGTGAGGTACCGGGCTTCGCGCTACCCACTCCAACGCGCCAAGTGAACCAGTGCTTCGTGATGATCAATGCCGTTACCGATATCCAACGGTCAATCGCTTTCTATGCAGGTCTTTTGCAGTGCGACGCCCCATCACCCATGCCTGCGCGGGTCTCGATCCTGTCGCGCACCAATGGTTTGGATGAGGAGCACCGTCACGACATCGCACCGATTGCGCTGGGCCCCGGGCAACTGTTTGAACTGGACCAATGGGTAGTTCGGCCGCAGGACTCAGTCAGCGCTATGCCCTGCGGATGGCATTCGCTCTCCCTGCGTCGTGAGTGCCCGCCCCCAAGTGGCATGAGTGAGACACAACGCTCAGTGACACCCGATCTCGACTGCTACGATATCGAGACACCCGACGGCGAGCGCATAGAGTGGCTTTGTCCTGCGGGGCTGGCGTAGTCGGTAAATGTCCGCTGGGCCGACTTCAGATCAAGGCAAACAGATCGATTATTTGCGGCAGCTGACTGAGGCCGAGGCAGGGTCGCGGCAAACCCCAACACGCAGAGGAGCACACCCATGTACACCCTTCTACTTTATGTCCATGTATTGGCACTGGTGTATTGGCTGGGGGGCGATCTCGGCACATTTCTCTCCAGCAGACACGTACTGCGCAGCGACCTCGGCGTCGAGTCACGTCAGACCGCTTTCAAGATTCTGATGGAGTGCGACATGGGGCCGCGCCTCGCGATGCCGATTATTCTCGGGTCAGGATGTCATCTTGCGGCGTTACGCTGGCCGACCTTGCTGCCAGGCGACGTCGCGCTCGGAGGGTGGCTGCTGGTAGCGATTTGGGTGGGGCTGGTCGCCGCCATTCACAGCCCGGTGGGTCACCGGCTGCCCTCTCTTGCACAATGGGACCTGCGACTGAGATTTGCCGTGGTTCTCGGTCTGTTGGGAGGCAGTGCCTACGGATTGAGTCTCGGTTTGCCCGGGTGGATTGCGCTGAAGATCGCCGTGTTCGCCGTACTGGTGGCCTGCGGTATCGCCGTCCGCTTTGCGCTCAAGCCTTTTGCTATCGCCTATGCCAGCATGGTGAGCGAGGGGCCCAGTGATGCCGGCAATACCGCCATGATCACCCATATGGGTGTGGTGCGGCGCTATGTCTGGGTGATCTGGATCGGATTGTTCGTGAACGCCGCGCTCGGGCTTCATGTTGTTAGCTTCTGACTGACAACCACTTGAATCAATCACCTTTGAGCGTGTCGCGCTGGCTGCTGGCCGCCATCAGCAGCCTCTCGCCCTTTGGCATATCCATCATGGTGCCCCTGGTGCCCATGCTGAGCATTTCTCTCGATCGCAGCGTCAGCGACCTGCAGTATCTGTTCTCGATTTACGTGATTGGCCTCGCCGTGAGCCAACCACTGTTTGGATTGGTCACCGACCGCATCGGCCGGCGACTCGTGCTGCTGGGCGGATTTGCCGTCTTCGTGGGCGCGAGCATCCTGCTGATTTTTGTCGACACGCTGGGGGCGATGATCTTCCTCCGCTTTATGCAGGCCGTCGGCGTCGGCGTCGGCACGGTCGTTGCGCGGGGCCTCATCCGCGACCACCTACCCCCTGACGAGGCACTGAAAGCCTTCGCATTGTTGACGGCTGCAATGGGGTTCACGCCCGTGATCGCCCCTGTTGTGGGGGGCTATCTGGCGTCGCTACTGGGCATGGCATCCGTGTTCGTCGTGTTGGCTTTACTAGGGGCGGGCCTTCTGCTCCTGTGTGTCAAATCCATTCCCCATGACGGGCCTGTCGACCGAGGTGAGGGCCAGACGGCGTCGCTTAAGGGCTACCTGTCATTACTTCGCTCTACGCGGTTCTGGGGTCACGCCGGCGCCTTTGGGTTTTTACAGGGCATGGTCTTCACCTTGCTGGCCACGGGCAGCGTGCTGTTTCAGGAGCAGTTCGGACTGTCGATGCAGGGCTTCAGCCTGGTTTGGGGCAGTTCTGCGATGGTGTACGTTTTCGGCTCCTTCCTGCTCAGTCATCTGTCGTCACTGGGCACACCTCAATGGCAGCATCGCGCCGTGCTTGGCATGTTATTGGTGTCTCTCAGCGCGCCCGGGCTGATCGCTTGGCAGGGACTAACCCTGGTCGCTGTTGTGCTACCCCTTTTCAGTTCCATGCTGCTGTCAGGAATCCTCACGCCCACTACCATGTATGGCGCGGTCAATGCTGTGCCTCGCTGGAGCGGCAGTGCGGCGGGACTCTCCAGCTCCGTTGGCATGACCATGGCGGGCTTGTTCTCGTGGCTGGGCGCAACACTCTATGAATCCGAGCCCGCGCTGATCATGGTGTGTTTTGGTGGAGCAGGCATCGGTTTTGTGCTCTGCTGGTGGTTGGCACATCGTGAGGGCTAAGTGCAGCGCCGTATTCGGCCGCATCGATGCAGCAACATAGATATCCCTTCTCTGCGTTGCCGAGCTAGATGGGTTATACGAAGGAGAAAATCTGATGACAGAAAAAAAGGTCGCTGTATGCACAGGGTCCGGGCGACCCGGCGGTTTAGGAGAAGCCATTCTCCGTCGTTTCGGTGAGGAGGGTTACCGTCTCGTCGTCACCGATGTGGATGGCTCGGGGACCGACCACCTCGCGCAGCTCGACGAAATGGCATCCGTCGCCGAAAGCTTGCGCTCCCAGGGCGCCGACGTCCTCAGTCATCCCTGCGATGTCCGCTCGGCCGAGTCGGTCAAACAACTTTTCAATGCAGTGATGGAGCACTTTGGCAGGGTGGATGTATTGATCAACAACGCCGGTATCGGTTTTGTGATGAAGGACACGCGAGAAGTCTCACCAGATGAATGGAATCTGGTGATCGATGTCACCCTGAGTGGCGTCTTCCACTGCACTCAGGCGGCCGCGGCACATATGGAGGCCGCGGGCTCCGGTGGACGGATTATTAATATTGCCAGTCAGGCAGCGAAGTCCGGATTCCCGCATATGGCTCCTTACTGCGCTGCCAAGCATGGCGTGATTGGCCTGACGCGCACAGCCGCCATCGACTACGGTGCGGCGGGCATCACCGTCAACGCGGTATGCCCAAACCACGTCACTACCGGCCTTGGTAGCGCACAAAACGCCTACTTTTCTGCCTTCAAAGGCCTGACGGAAGCCGCCTATCTCGAGGAGATGGCCGCTCGCATCCCGCTACAGCGTATTGGACAAGCCACCGATACCGCCGCAATGTGCGCCTTTCTCGCATCCGACGATGCAAGCTTCATCACCGGTGAAGCGATCAACGTGAGTGGCGGCGAAGAAATGCACTGACACTGTTGCACTGTTGCCGAACTGTAAGCAGGCGCCATTAAGTTAATAAAAGTCGGCTCAACAGTCTGGGCTAGAAATATCTAGAAATTAACAACCCCGCTCGAGGCTGACTCGGCGGGGCGATTGCTGACCCTGCGACCCATAAAGGGCGTCAACAAGATGATGTTAGCCGCCAAATCGGTACTTTAATGTCGCCAAGTAAGTTACCGGCAAATTGTAGTAGCGCGTGAACAGGAACGACTGTGTATAGGTCTTATCACCACAGTTTTTGCACTCAAGATTCAACTCCCAGCGCGAATCAGCCATTGAGAGTTTGACGCCAGCATTGAGTAAGGTGACCGACTCGTTATAGCCACTGTTGCGTGTGCCGGGATACTGCGAGCCCAAGTATCGGAACATGATATTTGGCGTCACCGTCACACCCCCCAAGGAGAAATCGACCGAAGTGCCAAGGGTGTAGGTCTGATGAGGGCTACGCTTGGGTTCAGCGATATTGCAGTCCGCATCATAGGCGGCAAGGTTGGCGTTAGGCGTCACGCAGCCGCCAGGCAAGTCCTGATACTCCGCATTCTGCCAGCCCAGCGCAGCAAAGATCTGCCAGTTATCTGTTGGAAGAGCAGTAATCTCAGCTTCAATCCCGGGCACTTCCAAGCCACCCGCATTGGTGGTCAGGAACTGCCCATCTGGCGTGGCAGAGGTGGTCTGCAAGTCTTCGAGATCAGAGTAGAACATGGTGATATTGGTCCGCAGTCGACCATCCATCCAATCTCCGCGCATGCCTAGTTCGTAAGACCAGATTGTCTCAGGGGCAAATGCCTGTAGCGCAGCAGAGCTAGAGCCACGAGCGTTCCAACCGCCAGACTTGAAGCCATTGGTTGCCGAGGCGTACATCATCAAGTTATCAGTGAACTTGTGTGCGTAGGCAATCCGCGGGGTTATCTCCTGCTCACTTTGAGAGAGCGGAATACCCGCAGCCACCATCCCCGCCGAGTTCACTGTTCCCTGGAAATCAACCGTTTTTTCTTCATCGGTATAACGCGCACCCAAAGTCAGGGTGCCATTGTTGCCGATCTTGATATCAGCCTGCGCATAGACAGCGAAACTCTCTGTGGTGTTGCTCAGAACGCGATCTGCCAGCGTCAAGAAAGCAGTCGAAGGCGGCGCGGGGACGCCGACGGCTGCGAGGTCTAGATAGTCAACAAAGTCGACCGTGTTGTCCTCGTCCATGTAATAGACGCCGGTCTGCAGGAACGCCCGCCCGTCCATGATATCGCCTGACCATTTCAACTCAGCCGAGTACATATCGTGCTCGCCCTGATTATCGATGATGAAAAAGTCGGGGAAGAAATCGAGCGAGAAAGGGAAGTTCAGCAGAAAGTCTTGCTCTATCGAACGCGAACCAAAAATTAGGTTGGCCGTGCCGCCCATGGCATCCCAAGCAAGGTTGGAAGTGATATTCAGCGTGTCGACCTCGTTACCATAGTCAGACATGCCGCCGCCCATTGGCAGCCCACTGCCCAGAACGGAGAGCGAGTAACGATCATCGCCATCCAGAAAGCCGTGGATATTGGCCACCTCTGACTTTCCACCATCCACTGCGATATCCCAGGTCATTGAGTCCGAAATCAGCCAACGCAATGCGGCACGGATACCTGTAAGGTCCGCCTCGTTGTAGTCTTTGCCATCAGTGCGGTTCTCAAGGTAACCGTCTGTATCAACGTAGTAGGCCGAGAATTTAGTCAAGACATTCTCGCTCAGCGGCAAATCAATGCTGCCGCGCACCATGGTCTTACCCCAATTCCCTGCACCGGCTTCGACATAGCCTTGCATGGTGTCAGAGGGCTTTTTCATAACGACGCTGATCGCACCGCCCGTGGTATTGCGCCCGTAAAGCGTACCTTGCGGCCCGCGCAGCACCTCGATCCGCTCTACGTCAAACAAAGCAACGTTGTTGACGTTCTGCCGGGTGATATACACGTCATCGACGTAGGTGCCAACTGGCGGGTCAAATGTAGAGATCGATTCGTCGTTTCCCTGCGCACGCAGGTAGTACATGTTGGCGGTTCCCAAGCCCGTGTTGTTTCCGCCAAACAGGTTGGGCACTACATTGATGAGGTCGAGCGTGTCGTCAATCTGTAGCCGCTCTATCATTTCTTCGCTGTAGGCGCTGACGGCAATCGGGACATCCTGAACGGACGCCTCTCGTCGCTCGGCAGTGACAAGCACTTCCTCAAGCTGAGCAGAGGCCATGCTGGGTACTACCGTCACAATCGCCGCTGAAACGAGCACTGGCAGGCCCGACCGCTGAAAATAATTTTTCATAAAATGACTCCCCTAGATGCTTGTTTTTGCCGCGCGTAAAGTGATTACGTAGCTTTTGTTATATCCGTATATCATTATCACTATCAGTCGAGCAAGATAGCTTGCGAGTTTGGCCAGCGACAAATAGCCCAGACTCAGCATCCAGAGGAGCTAACTCATGGCAGGACTGCAACATTCCCTGGCACTAAACAAAGATCTTAATCAGCGCGCACGCGAACGGTTCACCTCTTCCATGCGGGCTTGGGTGCTGACCGATCTCGCTGCACAAATGCAAGCTGACTACGAGCAAGCCAGTATCGACGCGGGTGAAAGCCATAATTCGGGTGAGGCGGTTCATCAATTTCTGAAGGAGCGGGGTTTATTTAAGTGGTACTCCAGCCTCCGCTGCGCGACTCAGGAATTGGTGTGGCAGTCTGTGCTGCGCGCTATTGAGTCCGACCCCGATTCCGTCAAAAGCATTAGCGCTATAACCTCACCGCAGCACGGTGGCTCTCTGGCGCTGGACGAGAAGGCCGCTCTACCTGCTTACACCGATCAAATGGATGTGCACCTGATGCCCGGCAATTATCAGGGCGGTCACAGTCAAGGTGCCGAGGCCGGTGTTGTCTATGACAATGGTCTGGACGTTTTCTCTTTCGGTGTAATGGGAAAGAACCTCGATGACATCGGTCACTCGATGGCCAACTTTACGCGCCTAAAGTGGCCCGATTTGAATCCCAAGCTGATTGTCGATGTCGGGTGCACAATCGGACACAACACGCTGCCTTGGAAACAAACCTTCCCGGAAGCCGAGGTGCACGGCCTGGATGCCGCCTCACCCTGCCTGCAATATGGCCATGCCCGGGCGGAAGCCATGGGTATCCCCATTCAGTTCAAACAGGCACTCTGTGACGCACTGCCTTACAGCGACAGCAGTGTGGACGTGGTGTTTTCGTCCATGTTTTTACATGAATTGCCAACCGAATTGATCAGGGCTTTCTTCAGCGAGGCCCATCGCGTCCTCAAGCCGGGAGGCGTTCTCATTAATATGGAGCTGCCACCAAATGACGCGCTGGGTGCCTACGACGCGTTTTACCTCGACTGGGACTGCTTTTATAACAACGAGCCTTTTTATAAAGATTTTCGCGACCTCAGCTATTCGGGCCTGTGCTCTGGCGCCGGATTCGCGAAGCAGGATTTCTTTGAGGCGACAATGCCACGATTTACCTATGTCAGCGAAGCGGAGTTCGCTGAAGCATCGGGTGCGGCGGCCTCATTCGATGCGGATACGGGTCGCCTCTCCGACACCATCACCTGGTACGCCTTTGGCGCTCAAAAAAGTAGCGCAAGCTGATGGGCGACAAAAAATCAGTCAAGGCGGGACGCCCGGCCTTTTTCTCGGACCCAGAGATCGATCGTTTATTGGCCATCATCGTGCGCCTCATGACCGAACACTCGGTGTTGAGTGAACGGGTCAAAACGCTGGAATCACTATTGATCGAATCTGGAGCAATTACCCGGGAGGCGCTCGATACGTTCGAACCCAGTGAGGCTCAGGATGCGGAGTGGGGACTGGACCGGTTTCAGCTGATTAAGGACGTGTTGGAATCCGGGGCGAATATCACCAAACAACAATAAAGAGGACGGACCATGGATGCTTTCTGGCTGTATCTGCACATCTTGCTGCTGGTTTTTTGGGTGGGAACCGACGTTGGCGTTTTCATTGCGGCAAAGTGGTCAGAGCGTGCGACGCTCAGCATGGAAACCAGACAAACCGTCCTGCAACTCGGCATGGTACTGGACCGCTTACCGCGCTCAGCGCTGACCTTGATCATTCCATCGGGCTGTCAGTTGGCAGTGGCCAGTGGCTGGCTGGATATCCCGGCCCAGTACCTGTTGGGAATGTGGGCATTCGCCGCCATTTGGATGGCAATACTCTGGCGAGGTTTTTTGTCGGCCGACCCCAAGACTCAGGAGCAGTCCGCAAAGATTAACTGGCTTCTCAACCTGATATTGGCATTAGCTGTCAGTGGCACCGGCATGATGCTGTTGCTGCAGGGCGAGATAGCGGACTGGCTAGCGCTCAAGGTGCTTGCCGTGGGCGCTATCTTTTGTGCAGGCGTGCTGCTGGATCTGCTGTTCAAGCCTGCTGTCGATCTGTTTATTGGGCTGGCAGCCACGCCAGATGATCCAGAACTGAATGCGGCCTACTCAAAAGCGCTCTCTCCGGTTTATATCGCGGTGTTGGCAATTTACGCTTTCGCACTGATTGCCGCCGCGCTCGGGGTATTTAAGTGATGCTTTGGCGCTGCTGTCAGAGGAAGCCGGCTCACATTGGGTGGCTCCTTTCGATTTTGCTCAGCGCAATATTGGTGCCCGCCGCCCAGGCAGATTTCGAAACAGAAATCGCGGCTGAAGGAGGGAAATGGGCCAAATATTATGAGCAGGAAAATCTTGAAGGCCTGATGACCCTGTACGTGGATGACGCCGTGGTCGCGCTGCACGGTCAGCCCGCGCTATTCGGCATTGGTGCCATCAGAGACTACTTTTCAACCCGGATTGGCAAAGCAGAGTCTATTTTTGAGCTGGATTATGAGCTCAGAGAAACGCACGGGGACATCGCCTACATCATTAGCAAGTATTGGCTGAAGGCGATCGATAAAGAGACGGGTGCCATCTATAAGGATGCGGGGCGATCACTGCTCGTTTATAAGAAGCAGGATGGCCAGTGGAAGATCGCTGCCGACATTGATCAAGCAACTCCCGATGTCGCATGGCCAGCCCCGTCGGGTCTCAATTGAATCGTCGGGCTCCCAAGTATTCACACCCACCCTGCGTCGCTGGTTTGGCGTCAAGCTTTAACAAGCGACGGCGTCGCTAATGCAAAAACAGTGGCGCTTAGCGGCTCGTCCGGAAGGCATTCCCGATGCCTCTCATTTTGAGTTGACCGAAGTCTCCATTCCGGCACTGGAGCCTGGCAAGGCCGTTGTCAAAACACTCTACCTCGGTGTGGCGCCGGTTATGTTGCGCTACATGCGCAATGAAACAGAGTTTGAATCACCGCTGGCGCTGGGTTCAGTCATGCCTGGCCGGGGTGTCGCACAGGTGATTGAGAGCGATTGTGACGGCCTGCCCGTGGGGGCGATTGTGCAAGCGCGCGTCGGCTGGCAAGAATACGCGCTCATCGATACTTCCGATCGGCCTGCTCCCTTTTTGCTCCCGACCGACCTGCCGTTATCCCATGGTATTGGTGCCGTCTCACTCTCAGGCATCACTGCGCTCATTGGGGTGCGGGAGATTGGACTGGTCAAGGCAACAGATCGCATTCTTGTATCGGGTGCAGCGGGCGGCGTTGGCAGTCATGTCGCGGAGATCGCGAAAGCACTGGGCGCGCAAAGCGTCGTGGGCATCGCTGGCGGGCCTGAGAAGTGCCGGCGGCTGACATCGGAAATGGGCTACGACACTGTCATCGACTACAAGCACGACAACGTCGACGCGGCACTGGATGACGCCTTCCCGGAGGGAATCGATCTCTACTTCGACAATGTCGGAGGATCGCTGTTGGACAATGTACTGGGGAGGTTGCGACGCCGCGCGCGGATAGCCATTTGCGGCTCTATCTCTGAATATCTTGTCGACAGTAAGGACAAGCACCGGTTCGTCAACTTGCAGAACCTAGGACGCCAGGACGCCAAGATGGAGGGGTTCTTCGTCTTTGACTACGAACAGGTGTACCCCGATTGCATTGAAACGCTCGCCGACTGGGTGCGCGCCGGCGCACTGCATCCCGTCGAAGACATCTCCGAGGGGATTGAAACGATGCCTCAGGCGCTAGCCGACCTGTATCTCGGAAAAAATATCGGGGTCAGAATGGTGAAGGTGGGAGAGCCAGACCTCCCTCTCTCCTAAACTGGGCCGTCCTGATCAATCCAGCGACTCAGACACCATAAAAATGGGATTGTCGGCGAACTGCTGAAACTGCGCAGCCACCTCTTGCATGGCCTCTGTGCCGACTGCCTCGCCAAAGGCAGACATGTCGTCGACCTCAATCAACTCGCTGTAGGCATAAGGGGCGGGGGCGTCAGACCCCAGTAGACCAGCCACTTTGAGCACCCGAAAATCAGTACACCCCGGCAACCGACGCACATTCGGCATATCCACGTTTCTGGCCCAACGCTCATAAGCGTCTGGATCCGCCTCAGGCAATAAATTGAACAGCACTACAATGGTGGTCATCGCTTGGTCCTCACGTTATTGGTCGGGATGAGCTCAGGAGCATACAAAAGACACAGCGTCGATGCTGATAATTTGTGCTCGAGGGACTCATGGGGCAATTGAGCGGACTGGCTCGCTGTTGACGCCCCCTTTGACATGATGTCAGCCTCGACGATATGCGGAGAGATTGGTCACATCCATGACGACGAATGCCTTCTTCCCAACCCTGTTCAGCCCGATTGATATCGGTGGCGTGACGCTGAGAAACCGGATCATCCACGCGGCCATTGTCACCCAGTACGTTGCAGACGGCGCACCGACCGAGAGGTTGCTTAACTATTACCGTGCCCGCGCTGCGGGTGGCGCGGCTGCCATCGTGACCGAACCTATTGCCATGACGCGCTTCAGCAGACTGCCCTCTAGATTGCGCTGCTGGGACGACGAGGGGTTTGATCAGTTGCAGCGGGTCGCTGCCACAATCAATGAGTCGGGTGCGCACGTGTTGGGGCAAATTCAGGACTCGGGGCGCGGCCGACACGCGGTCGGGCGCAACAACGAAGCAGTGGGGGCGTCTCCACTGCCAGATGACCTGAGCTGGACCGTGCCGGCGGTGCTCTCCCCGAATGACGTCAGGGAAATGATCGACCATTGGGCGCAAGGTGCGCGGAGACTGCAACGGGCCGGCTTTTCGGGGGTCGAAATTTCAGCAGGGCATGGACACCTGTTCCATCAATTCTTATCTCCCTGGTCTAACCGGCGAACTGACGAGTATGGCGGCGACCTGAAGAACCGGACACGGTTCCTCATCGAGTTAGTGTCAGCGATCAGGGCTGAATGTGGCCACCCTTTCATCATCGCCCTCAAGCTTCCCGGTGACGACGATATGGCGGGGGGCATTGATCTTGAGATGGCGTCGGCAATTAATACGCGGCTGGCAGAGCATGCCAAAGATTTTGATCTGTGGACGTGGGTCTGGGGTGCGCATGCCCGATCGCTCCATCTGCACTTGCCTGATTCCCATGGCCCCCGGCACCCATACCTGGAGCACATCAAAGCGCTGCGGTCTGAACACCCGGGCATCGCGACAGGCGCAATTGGTTACCTCACGGACCCGGTCGAATGCGAGACCGCCCTGACTAATGGCACGAGTGACGTGGTGTTTCTCGGGCGCCCCTTGATCACCGACGCTGCATTTCCGAACAAGGCCGCTGAGGGTAAGACTGGGGATATCCGCTACTGCGTGTCTTGTAACAGTTGCTGGCGGAGCATCATCGAAGCGGGCGCATTGGCCTGTGACAACAATCCCAAAGTGGGTGAGCCGGACGAGCACCTCGTTGCGGCACCTTCTGTCGCCACCTCTGTCGCCACGCATCGGCATGTGGTGGTGGTCGGTACTGGGGTCGCTGCTCTGGAAGCCGCTCACACGGCGGCAGCTAACGGACATAAGGTGACCGTGCTCGGCGACCACGAGGCATTTGGGGGTAAAACACGCCTTCACGCTCAGATGCCTGGCGGAGAAAATCTGTCCAGCGTGTATGACTACCAGTACCTGAGAGCACAGCAGTTGGGCGTGAAATTTGAACTGGGCAGGCGGGCCAACATTGACGACGTCGTAGCCTGCGACCCCGATGTGGTGTTGCTGGCAACCGGCTCTCGATCTGCTCGACCCAACTGGCTACCCGAAGCGTGGTTTACCCAGGGGCTCATCCCCAGCCTGCGTGATATGGCCAAGCAGCTGACACAGGGTATGGGGCGAGCGCCCGGCCGCGCAGTCATCGTCGATCAGGATCACACCGAAATGACCTACGCCACCGCACTGAGGATGGCGAACTACTTTGACCAGATTACGTTGGTCACCTCGCGTGAGCGTTTCGCGCACGATGTATCACTGATCAATCGGCAGGGCATTTTGAAGCGCTTGTTTGAGCGTCAGGTGGAACTGATTTGCCATGTCGAGCCAGAGAACGTCGCACAATTGGAAGCGGGCCAGCTCACCCTGCGGAACGTTTACAACGGCAAGCTCGAGACACTGGAATCCGTGGCTACAATGATCCACGCCAGTAGCCGGGTGCCTAACGACTTTCTACTCGAACCCCTTTTAGCCGAGGGACTGGGCGCCATCCCCGTGGGGGACTGCAAGGCACCCCGGTCGTTGATGTCCGCGACCCGCGAGGGTTACGACATCGCCAAGGCCCTGTAAGACAGTATCTCTCGAGCACTGAAATACCCGTATGGGGCCGTTCCTTCTTAGCGATTTCCAGGCACCCCGAAGCGCCATATCGATTGTCCTGTAGGCACAAAAAAGGGCGCCTGATGGCGCCCTTTTTGATTCAAGCCTTAATTAGAACTTCAGCTGTACCTCTGCGCCAAAGTAACGAGGTCGGTTAGGCGTACCGAACGCCCAGGCGCCTGGCGCATAGGTTGGCGTCGAATCCGTCGCTGAAGTCGCGACAACATTCGCACCCACATCCAGGAAGTGCATCAGATAGGTCTCATCCGTCAGGTTTTTACCGAAAAGCGAGATCGTCCAATTATCGGTCTCCCAGTTGATTGACGCATCGAGAATGCCAAAGGCATCAACCTTGGAGGGGTTGTCGATATAGCCACCCGGTGAGTGATCAAGGTTGGCTGTGGACGAGATGTAGTAATCATCCTTCCAAGTGTAGTTCAGCGTTGCCACGAACCAATGGCCTTCGCCCATTTGACGCTCAAACAGCATACCTAAGCCCGCCGTCATATCCGGTGCTCTCAGCAAGGCCTGTGACGTTTGATCGACAATGCCGGTAGCGCTGGGGACGACATAATCATCATACGAGGCATCCAATAAACCCACGTTTCCAGAGAGCGACAGTCCTTCAAGCAAGATCCACTTGAAGTCCATCTCCAAGCCCTCAATTTTCGCGCTGGACGCATTCTGCACCACAGTCAAAGTCGCCTGACCGTCCTGACCGGGTTTGACGATCGTTTCCTGCTTGTCGTCGTACTTAAGAGAGAACGCCGCAAGATTGATCTGGAAGCGGTTATCCATCAGCGTCAACTTGGTGCCTGCTTCCCAGCTCTTCACACTCTCCGGGTCATAGGGGCCAGTATTGTTCGGGGCTGTCGCTCGGCCATTGAAACCGCCGGACCGGAAACCCTCTGAGTAAGTGACATAAGCCATACCCGAGTCGAAGGAGTACTGAGCACTTGCCTTGGGGGTGAATTCATCAAAGCTCACTGCGCCGTTGAAGCTACCGCCGGTGCCATCATTGAAGCTGTTGTCATAAACGGAAGAGGCCCAGTCTGGACAACCCACGCCCCACTGACCGGACGTGATATTCCCGCCAAGCAAGTAAGGATAGGGCTCCAGTGTTTTATCCAGCCCATCAACATCGGTGTAGGCCACGCTGCCTGCAGGCAGACCTAAAACTGTCTTGAGTGGGCTGACTGAGTAACCCGCCACGGTCATGCAGGCTTCTTTTTCCTCATCTAACCAGCGGCCGCCCAGGCTGAGCATCAGTCGGTCTGTAACATCCCAGTCGACTTGCCCGAAGACCGCCGTAGACTCGACAGACTGATTAAATAGTGGTGACGCCGTATAGCTGATGTTATCCGTCGGTGCCCCATCAGAGGTTCCCGGCAGAAGGGGGTTCACAATATTGAACTGTCCCGTATTCTGCTGCAGCGTGTAATCGCCGTCCCACCAAAAGTAGCCGAATGTGGATCGGAGACTATCGCTCCAATCCGATTCGAGCCGGAACTCCCAGCTTGTTTGGTTCTCTTCAGTCGGACGGCTGGTCCAGAACAAGTCGGCTGCAACGCCGTCAAACTCCTGCCTTGCAGTCTCATCTGTTTCTCTGTCGCCAAAGACCACGGCCAACTTATGTCGATCCGTGAACTGCCAGTTCATGTGAACTGTGATCGCATCTGTTCTGAGTGACGCTGGCTGGGGCGCTGAGGTGGTCACTGTGTAGAGATCGTCAGACGTTTTGCCCTGAACACCCAGACCAAAGCCCGCAAAAGCCTCGTTGGGGGCAGTCAGCGACGCAACGGGGCGAGTCGGAGTCTTATCGTCGATATAGTCGTAAATCAGTCTGAAATCAAATGTGTCATTTGGTTGGAACAGCGCGTCAGCAGTGAAGGCGGTAAGGTCGTTATCGCCCTCATCTCTGTCCAAAGTAGAGTTATAAAAATACTCACCACCCTGGATGCTCATGCCCGTTAATTTCACAGCCAGCCCGCCCATTGCTGGGAGATTGATCCTGCCCTTGAGGTCAGCTTGGCTGTCTTCTGCGAAGGTGCCGACAAACTTGCCGCCCCATTCGCCTGTGGGCTTGGTCCGGATAACGTGAAGCAGACCACCAATGGTGTTTCGACCGAAGAGCGTACCCTGCGGGCCGCGTAACACCTCAACACGCTCTGCATCCCAAAGATTTCGCAGTGTGCCCGTGGTGGATGCCAGGTAAACGCCATCTTGATAGACCGCTACCGGCGTGTCCGAGCTCTTCTCAACGTCAGAGTGCTGAATACCGCGAATAGAGATGCCGGTGGTGCCGTTACCCAGAATTGGGTTGACCACCAAATTAGGCGACATGCCCGTAATATCGTCGATGGTGCGGGCAAAGGATTTCTCAAGCGCGAATTCATCCATGGCAGACATGGAGATTGCCACGTCTTGCATGTTCTCTTCGCGCTTCTGCGCGGTGACCACTACCTCTTCAATTTCAGTGGTCGTTGATCGCTGGGCATTAACCTGGCCCGAGACGGCCATGGACACCGCGACAGCGAGTATTGAGGCATTACGAATCGTACTCATGGGTTCCCTCTTTAATATTTATTTGTGAGTGGTATGAAAATTTCAGGGCCTGCCGAATGGCAAAAAACCGCTGACAGGACTGACTTTTTGTTATGTCCGGACAAAGATTAACAGAGTCTTTGTAAAAATAACCTCTAAAACGCAGATTGAACAGGCCTAATTGGTATAAATCTATGCGTTTTGGAGCTGAATAGTTGCCATCCGGCTCGCACATCTGACTCACGCTTTCGGCGCCTATTTTGCAGCACCAGAAACAGGCCAGAGGATCAGCGTCGTCGCCCCTTATTCGGATTCCGTCAGCAACGGTAGCTCGGTCGTATTCTTGATCTCTGTCACGGCAATGTGAGAGTGCAGTTCCCGAATCGCATCTGACGCCGACAAAGTGTTGCGCACAAAATCCTCGTAGTGCCGGATGTCGCGGCACACAATTTTGAGCACATAGTCCCAGATCCCCGCCATGGTGTAGCACTCCACCACTTCGGGATGGCACTCCACGCTGCGCTCGAAAGCGAGCAAATTCTGTTTGCCCACCTGGTTCAGATTGACGGTGGCGAACACCACTACCTCCAACCCCAGCTTTTGGCGATCCAGCAAGGCGACCCGTCGATCAATCACGCCGGCCTCCTCCAACTTGTTCACCCGGCGCCAACAGGGGGACTGGGAGAGGTGGACCTGCGTGGCAAGGTCAGCGGTGGAAATAGTGGCATCGCGCTGCAGTGCCCCGAGAATCTGAATATCGATTTTCTGTAAATTCATGGCGTTTTTATTCTCATATGTTTCTTTATAGGACTAAATATCCCACTAAAATCCGATAAAGGCCACAAATCGAATACGAATACCTCTCGGTCTCGGCCACACTATGTTCTGCTCACCATTATATTTAGAGGGCGTCATGGGGCAGGCCGAAGCATCTTTTCTCAAAGCCGTATCGCTGGACGATAAATACGCCCTAGACCAAACCCGGGCCTATATGACTGGCGTTGAAGCGCTGGTAAGACTGCCGATGCTGCAGCACCAGCGGGATGCCGCGAGGGGGCTCAATACGGCAGGATTCGTCTCGGGATATCGAGGCAGCCCGCTTGGGGGGGTCGATCAGGCCATGTGGAAGGCGCAATCCTTTCTCGAGCGTCACCACATCCACTTTCAGCCGGGCATCAACGAGGAGCTTGCCGCCACCGCCGTCTGGGGCAGTCAGCAGACCACCCTCTTTCCCGAAGCTCGTTACGACGGGGTCTTCGGCATGTGGTACGGCAAGGGGCCCGGCGTAGACCGCAGCATGGACGTGTTCAAGCATGCCAATGCCTTTGGCACCAGCCGCCATGGCGGCGTGTTGGCGGTCGCCGGCGACGACCACGCCTGCAAATCATCCACGCTGCCACATCAGTCAGAGCACATGTTCATGGGAGCCTCAATTCCCGTGCTGGCGCCCGCCGATGTTCAGGAGGTTCTCGATCTCGGTATTTTTGGTTGGGAACTGTCTCGATACTGCGGCTGCTGGGTGGGCCTCAAGGCTATTACCGAGAATATGGACTCCGCGATTTCAGCGGATATCGATCCGTCCCGCGTCAGCATTCTGATCCCCGAGGATTTTCAGCTGCCCGCAGAGGGCGTACATGCGCGCTGGCCCGATCAGCCACTGGAGCAGGAGAGACGACTCAACAAGTTCAAGATTTATGCGGCGCGGGAATTTGCGCGCGTCAATGGATTGAACCATGTAGTGATAGACAGCCCGAATCCCCGGTTGGGGATTGTGACTTCGGGCAAAGCCTATCTCGACGTCATGCAGGCGCTGGAGGACATGGGGGTCGATCAGGAGCTCGCAGCAGCCATCGGCATCCGCGTGTTCAAAGTGGGTATGCCTTGGCCGCTGGAGCCCGAGGGTATTCATCAGTTTGCCGAAGGGCTCGAGGAAGTGCTCGTTGTCGAAGAGAAACGGTCTGTGATCGAGGACCAGCTGACATCACAGCTCTATAACTATCCGGTCGCAGCGCGCCCTATCGTAGTCGGAGAATTCGACGAACGTGGCGCCGATCTGGTGCCCAATACTGGCGAGCTCACTCCCGCTATGGTCGCGCTGGCCATAGCCAGTCGTCTGCGACGCTTTTTCACCAGTGCGGATCTGGAGTCTCGTATCGCCTGGATCGAGCAGAAGGAACGCGCGCTGACCGCGAACCAGTCCCCCGCCGCACGCGCTCCACATTTTTGCTCGGGATGCCCCCATAACACCTCGACCAAAGTGCCCGACGGCAGTCATGCGATGGGGGGTATTGGCTGCCACTACATGGCAACGTGGATGCCTGATCGCAATACCCACACCTTTGCCCAGATGGGTGGCGAGGGTGTCACCTGGCTGGGTCAGGCGCCCTTTACCAAGACTCAGCACGTCTTCCAAAACCTGGGGGATGGCACTTATTTTCACTCCGGAATTCTGGCGATCCGTGCCGCCATCGCGGCCGGCGTCAACATCACCTACAAAATTCTGCTGAACGAAGCCGTCGCCATGACCGGAGGGCAACCCCTTGACGGTCAACTCACGGTCAAAAATCTGATCCAACAGTTGAGAGGCGAGGGCGTCCATCGCATCGCGCTGGTGTCTGATCAGCCGCAACACCATCGCGGACAATTTGAGCAAATTCAGGGCCTCACCCTGGACCATCGCGATGATCTTGATGCCGTGCAAAGAGCACTTCGGGAGGTTGAGGGGTGCTCGGTCATTATTTACCAGCAACCCTGTGCGGCCGAAAAGAGGCGCAAACTAAAAAGGCTGCCTCAAAAAGAGGCGGCGCGTCGCATCGTCATCAACGACGAGGTGTGCGAAGGCTGCGGTGACTGCGGCGTGCAATCGAACTGTCTATCGATCATGCCTAAGGAAACGGCGCTGGGGAGAAAGCGTCAAATCAATCAGTCAGCCTGCAATCTCGATTACAGCTGTGTGAAAGGATTTTGCCCGAGCTTCGTCTCGGTGATCGACGCGAAAGTCAAGAAATCTCCTCGCGCTGACAGCCCGCAGGTGCTGTTCCCGCCGCTCCCGCCCGCCGAAACCCTCAAGCTGTCCCAGCCATGGAACATGGTTGTATCGGGTGTGGGTGGCACCGGCGTGCTCACCGTGACGGCATTAGTCGCCATGGCCGCCCACATTGAGGGGAAAGGCTGCGCGACGCTGAATCAAACGGGGCTGGCGCAGAAATTTGGCGCCGTTGTGAGTCATGCGAGAGTGGCGCCGCAGCAAACTGATATCAAGGCCGTCAGAGTACCCGCCGGAGAGGCCGACCTGCTGATTGGGTGTGATCTGGTGGTCAGCGCCAGCTACGAGACGATGGGGAAAACCGCCGAGGGCAGGACCTACGCAATCATCAATGACGCGGAACAACCCACTGCGGCTTTCATACATGACCCTGATGCACAGCTGCCCACTGCCGCTCTGCGAGCCCATATTCTCGAGCAATGCAGTAACGACCAAGTGACGTTTGTTGACGCCAGTCTGGTGGCATCACGACTCTTGGGCGACTCAATCTATGCCAATCTATTCCTGCTCGGTATCGCACATCAATTGGGCAAGGTACCCGTCAGCGCCGAGGCACTGAACGCCGCCATCGCGCTCAACGGGGTGGAGATAGAGGCGAATCAAAAAGCATTCATCATGGGATGTCGCTTCGCCGTCTGGCCAGAGAAGGTGCTGGCCTTGCTCGAGCCCTCCGATCAAAGCCTCCATAAAAATGAGCCGGCAGAACCGATCGGGCTGGACGAGCTCATTGACGATCGCGCGCGTCGACTGGTGGCGTATCAGTCAGAATCGCTTGCTACGGCCTATCGACACCGGGTAGATACCATCCGGCAACAAGACCCCCAAGCCAGCCATTCTGAGTCGATTACCCATGTCGTCGCCAAGCAACTCTACCGGTTGATGGCCATCAAAGATGAATATGAAGTCGCCCGCCTGTTTTCGAGTGATGCGTTTCGCGCGCAGCTCGAAGCCCAATTTGAGCCCGGGTACCGCCTGCAATTCCATCTGGCGCCGCCCATTCTCAGCCGCATCGATCACTTAACGGGCCGGATCAGAAAGAGAGCCTTGGGCGGCTGGATGATGATCGTTTTCAGATTGCTCGCTGCATTACGCCGACTCCGTAATACGCCGCTCGATCTCTTCACATTGACCGCTGAACGCCGGTCGGCCCGGTCGGACCTCGATAACTATCTCGACGATCTTGACCTGATCCAAGGTCATCTCAACACCCAGTGCAAAGATGACGCACGCCATTTGGCCCAACTTCCGGAAAAACTCAGAGGCTACGGAGTCGTGCGTGAAAAAGCGCGCGCCGCCTTACAGCCTGAGCGAGACGCGCTTCGTCAAAAGCTGGCATCGGGAGGCGCGGCGGCGCCCGTACTCAGACTGTGGCCCGCCGACCACGCCCAACCATAGGGCGTCTCGGACGACGATCAATGAGGGCTAGCGGATCTCAATAATCTGGAAATCCTGAGCCGCTGTGCGCCAGTCCAACAAGATGTCATAGACCTTGCCATCCATCACGGCGTCACCTAAGGAAATCTGGCTATCAGAGACCGAGCACTGTGCTTCCGACAGGTCTACCTGATCCCCAGCGCCCAAGAACGGTTTGTGAAAGCGCGTTACCGTGAAAGTCGAGCTGCTCTCTGTAAATTGGCCATTTTGGTTATAGGCCCGCGCCGTGATGACGTGCTCACCTGGGGCCATATTGCTGTAGTTCCAGGCGAGCGAGAAACCGGACTGCGAAGAGTTATCAATGTCCGGGAAAATATTTCCCACGTCACCTCGCGCGCCCCCATAGGGCGCGTCAAACGCGTAAACGCCATCGAACCAGATCTCGATACGGTCGATCCCCACGGTTGCAACAGACCAGCCACGCAGGTTGCCCACCCCCGAATAGACGCTACCTGCGACAGGTTCCTCGAGCGATAGTCGAAAGGTGTCTCCACCGGCCAGCACCGGCTCGAATAGGGGTTCAAGCAAACAATCCGAAGTAACTTGGTCCACAGTAAAGGCATTTCCTTGTAAGCTGCCGCCGCAGGAACTCTCGACGCTGGAGAGCGCAAAACCACTAGCCGCCACAAAATTGACAGTGAGTGGCTCTCCCGCTTTCACCATACGAGTGGTGTGCCCCTGAGCGGCGCCTTGAGCCGACGAGGCTGCTCTTACCTCAGCGTAGGCGCCATCGTAACCGTTGTCCCACAACAGATGGACCGATTCGATCAACTTGTCAGAAGTAGGATCATAGTAAGTAAACCACGATTCCACATAGTCGCTACCGAAGGGACTGATCTCGTCCAAGGGACGACATATTGCTGGCGAGTATTGTCCAGCGGCTAATGGCAGCTCTCCCGGTTCATATGTCCAGCTGAGCATCTCGCCCGATGCATTCAATACAAACTCAGCACGCACCTCGATAGTGTGTGGTGATTGATTATCGATAGCAGGTCCTTTTTGGAAGCCCTCGGTTCCATCACCTCGTTGGCAGGTCTCAGTGGTCATTGGGTAAACGCTCACTAGCTCAGGTGCCAAGGCCTCGCTTTCGTACCCCGCCAACATGAACCGGGCTAGCGTAAACCCGCGCGCGTTATCTGCCGATTCGGGGTCGCCTGCTGCCACCCCACAAGCCTGCCCATTGCAGCTGTTGAGGCTTGGGTTGGAAAACACCGCAATCTCGGACTCGAGGCCATAGCTCATGATGGTATTGAAAATCCCCTCACGATAATGCCCGTAACTAAAAGGATAGGCCTGAACATCGCCTTCCTCTGCGATGCGGCGCTCATGGGAAGAACCCAATAAATGGCCAATTTCGTGAGCTGTCGTGGTGTCCGGGCAGTAAAAATCGGATACGGCTTCAATGGGCAACCACTGTACGGCCGTTATATGGTCATATCGGTATGGCAAACCATCGACAACGCCGACGGGGGCGATACCGCAAGCGTCGTCATCCTCTGGAATGTTCTCACGAAGCGCCACCACCAGATCCGCGCCATAAAAAGCGCGATCACTCTCGATATCGGTGAACGGCGCACGCTGATAATACATTTGAGAAAGCACATCCTCCTGCGGCGTTGCAGGATCAATCTCAAGGGGTTTCACGGCCACGACATTAACCCCCAGAGCGATCTGGCTGTCGGCCATCGCCTGATTAGTGATTTCTGTCACCAAATCA